>Ga0256407_10012004_pt1 | contig 11867 bp, 11 predicted proteins | sample RumenRJG_04DNA_FD_193489 | JGI IMG/M metagenome (GOLD analysis project Ga0256407, IMG submission 193489) | Bovine rumen microbial communities from Lethbridge, Alberta, Canada - RJG_04 | ecosystem: Host-associated > Mammals > Digestive system > Stomach > Rumen | place: Canada: Alberta... | reverse complement strand
AAGGACGAGTGTGTGCACAGCTACAACCTGCCGCCCGCGCTCCAGCTGCCCGAATTCGCCGAAGACCCGTTCCGTCCCGACGACGCGCTCACGCTCGACGCGCAGCTGGCGGCGGTTGAGAAGCGCATTCTCGCCGGCGCGCTCGCGCGCCACAACGGCAACCGGTCGGCGGCGGGGCGCGAGCTGGGCATCTCTCCGCGCATGATGAACTACCGCCTCAACCGCGCCGGCCTCGCGTAAGGGCGCGGGCGGCGGCCCGCGCGACCACGAAAACCCGGTACTGTGCGGCGGAAGGGCGCGCATCTTTCGCGCCCCGTAGAGGCGTTGGAAATGATATAATATGTACATAAAGATGGAAATGAGTCCGCGCACCATCCTGCCCGCCGCCTGCCCGCCGAACGCCTCGTCCGGACGGGTGGTCGTCGGCCGAAGGCGGTGCCGCAGAAGGCGGGTCGCGTGTCGGACTAGGGCACGCTTGAAAATGATGTCGTTCGGTCGATGCAACAAAAGATGACAACTTGTGATGGCTGCTCGCGCGATGTTCTGGAATGGCACGTTCCGGAAGAGGTTCTTGCGGTTCTGCTGAAGGATCGCTCGACAGGGCGTAATCTCATCTGGGCGACGGACGACTACGCCGCGCGCGGCAAGGGCTTTGGCGCGAACGACGAAATGCAGGTCGCGCAGATTGCGGACAGGGACCATCCCGTGATTCGTCCTCGCGTTGACAAGAATGCTGACGAACAGCGGCAGCGTTCGGTCAAGCGCGCGGAAGTGTTCACGCCGTCGTGGATCTGCAACAAGCAGAACAACCTTGTGGATGCCGCCTGGTTTGGATGGAAGAAACGCGATTCAAGTCCGTTCAACACCGAGTTGCCGATGGGAGGGCCGCCGTCCTCGGCGGCCGCAGACGCGACGGATATGTTCCTTCCGTGGAAAACATCGTTGCAGCGGGTTAAGTTTCCTGAAGGCAAGACTTGGCAGGAATATGTCAAGGCACCGCGTCTGGAGGTGTCGTGCGGGGAGGCTCCGTATCTTGCAAGCCGCTACGACACGGTGAGCGGCAGGATTATTCCCGTAGATGAACGCATCGGGTTGCTGGATCGTAAACTGCGCGTGATTACGGAGAATGTCGGTACGGGCGACATACAGGACTGGCTGTATTACGCCAAGCGTGCCGTGCAGAGCATCTACGGTTTTGACTGGCAAGGCGACAATGTTCTTCTTGCGCGTGAGAATGTCCTGTTTACGGTCGTCGAAAGCTTCAATGCGGATTTCTTCGGGGAAGAGAGTTCGGGTCTGAATTGGACGACGAAGTCATTGCTGGAGTTTGCCGAAATCATCAGCTGGAACATCTGGCAGATGGACGGAATCAAGTACGTCGTACCGATGAGCTGCAAGCCGAAGGTGACGAAAATCCCGCACCTTGACGGAACCTTTGAAACGCATGTCGAAGAGTGCCCTGGTTGCAGCAAGAAGGGCAATCGCCAGCACTTTGGCACTTATTGCAAGGTCATGGATTGGAATACAGGCGAGCCGGTCGAATTTCGGTCGATTGCAGAAAACGGAGGTGGACATGGGTAAGCGAAAAGAAATCGCATCCGTTGAGATTGTCGAGAGCGTGGAGAAAGAACTTTATGAGAACGTTCGTTCAATCCTCGCGAAAGCCCGTGCTACGGTCTATGTCGTCGCCAATGCGGAGATGGTAAAGGCGTATTGGAATGTTGGACGCGAAATTGTCGAAAAGCAGGGCGGCGCAGATCGTGCGAAGTATGGAGATGGGTTGATCAAGAACCTATCGGTGAAGCTGACCGCCGAATTCGGGCCAGGCTATACGGGGACGAGTCTGCGTTACATGCGTCTTGTGTATCTCACCTTTCCGAATTGTCACACGCTGTGTGACAAATTGACTTGGTCGCACTATCGCCTGTTGGCGGCTGTGGATAAAAAGGCTGCCCGCGACTTCTATCTGTCCGAAGCAGTGAAGTGCAAATGGAGCGTTCGCGATTTACAGCGCCAGATAACGACAGAATTCTACGAGCGTCTCATTCACAATCATGTCGATTTGAAGGCGGCGGGGAAGTTGGTCAAGCGAGGGAAGGTGGATGCGCAGGACATTGTTCGCAGCCCTGCGATTTTGGAGTTCGCGGGCATTTCTCCTGTGGAGTACAAGGAAAAGGATCTTCAAGAGGGGCTTGTCAAACACCTGAGCAAGTTCATGTTGGAGCTGGGCCGCGGCTTTGCGCTTGTGCGTGAGCAGTGCCCCATACAGATCGGGGGCGAGACTTATCATTGCGACCTCCTGTTCTACAACTTCATTGCCCGGTGCTTTGTCCTGATTGACCTTAAAGTGGGGAAGGTGACGCCGCAGGACATCGGGCAGATGCAACTCTACAAGCATTACTACGAACGCGAAATGATGAATCCCGGCGACAATCCGCCGATAGGAATCGTTCTCGGCTCCGACAGGGACGAGGCGGTCATCCGATACACCCTCAATGAGAATGAGCGGAATCTGTTTGCGGTGAAATATCACCTACATCTTCCGACAGTCGAGGAGCTGAGCCTTGAATTGCAGCGCGAACGAGCCGCAATCGAGGAGGCCATGGCGCTTCGCGCCCTGCCGCCGCCAGAGTCGGGAAGATATTCCGCACCTCGCAAGACCTCCAAAGGGGGTAAACGATGATACACCACCAGCTAGACATTTCTGCGCTTGAAAGGCAGACGTTTGTCGAGACGTTCAAGTACAAGCTGATCTATGTCTATGCCATAGACGACAAGAAGCATGAAGGCTATCTCAAGGTTGGCGATACGGATGTCGTTTCATCGCTTGTGCCCGACCAGCTCACGCCGAACTGCAAGGCATTGAACGACGCGGCCCGTGCGCGTATCGACCAGCAGACCCAGACTGCCGGCGTCGAATACCAGCTGCTGTACACCGAGCTCGCCGTCCGCTACCGATCCCTTGGCGACGGAACGAATATGCTTGAACACTTCACCGACAAGAAGGTTCATGCCGTCCTGAAGAACTCCGGTTTGCCGCACAAGTTCATCGGCACGACGAAGGGCCGCGAGTGGTTTGGCGCAGACTTGAAAACCGTCAAGGCCGCAATTGCGGCGGTCAAGGACTGCCGATCCGTTATCGCGGGCGGTGAGCTGGAGCCGGAAGACCCCATTGAATTCCGCGAAGAGCAGGTCGCTGCCGTGGAAAAGACGCTGACCTGCTTCAAGAAGAAGGGCGAAATGCTGTGGGACGCGAAGATGCGCTTCGGCAAGACGCTGACTGCGCTTCAGGTCGTCCGCGAGGCGAAGGGCAAGTTCCGCCGCGTCATCATCGTCACGCACCGCCCGGTGGTGGGTAGCGGCTGGCAGGAGGATTTCAACAAGCTCTTTACGAAGGAGGACGGCTATACGTTCTACCGAAAGAGCTCTCTTGGCGGCGGGGCATACGAGTTCAACGACAAGGTGGAGGCGCGGAACGACCGCGAACTCGCCAGCCTCGACGAATCGGGTAAGCGTTTCATCTACTTCGCGTCCATCCAGGACTTGCGCGGCTCGCAGGTCGTGAACGGCAAGTACGACAAGAACCGCGGCGTATTCAACATGGATTGGGACCTCGTGATCGTCGACGAGGCGCACGAAGGGACTCAGACCGACCTTGGCAAGGAAGTCCGCGAGCATCTCGTCAAGAAGCACACGAAAGTCCTCTCGCTTTCCGGAACGCCGTTCAATATCCTCTCGCAGTACGACGAGGATTCGGTTTTCGTCTGGGACTACGTGATGGAGCAGAAGCGGAAGGAGACGTGGGACGAAGAACATCCCAACGAACCCAATCCCTACGCCGCCCTGCCGCGCCTCAATCTCTACACGTACGACCTCGGCGCGGAACTTGACGGATTCTCGGAAGAAGACCTTGAAGGCAAGGCGTTCAACTTCCGCGAGTTCTTCCGCACCTGGACCGGCGACAAGGAAATCGACCATCATCCCGTCCCGCGAGACGCCAAGGTCGGCGACTTCGTGCATGAGGACGATGTGCGGCGCTTCCTCGACCTGATTTCCGGCGACAGCCCGAAAAGCCGCTACCCGTTTGCCACGCAAGAGCATCGCGACCTCTTCCGCCACACGCTTTGGATGGTGCCGGGCGTCGCGTCCGCGAAGGCGCTTTCCGCCCTGTTGCGCAAGCACAGGTACTTCAAGGAATACGGCATCGCCAACGTCGCCGGCGAGGGCGACGACTACGAAGAGCGGCATTTCGACAGCGCCCTTGAACTGGTGAAGAAGACCATCCGCGAGAACGAGTATTCCATCACGCTCTCGTGCGGCAAGCTCACGACCGGCGTGACGGTGCCCGAATGGACGGCCGTCCTGATGGTCGCCGGAAGCGCGGTTACGTCCGCCGCACAGTACATGCAGACGATCTTCCGCGTGCAGAGTCCTGGCGACCTCGGCGGCAAGATGAAAACCGACTGCTATGCGTTCGATTTCGCGCCTGACCGTGCGTTGAAGGTGCTGGCCGAAACGGCGCAGGTCTCGTGCCGCGTATCGAAGAACGACACGACCGAATCGAACGGACGCCGCATCCTCGGCGAGTTCCTGAACTACTGTCCAGTCATATCCATCTCCGGCTCGAAGATGGAGGCGCACGATGTCAAGAAGATGATGGCCTCGATCAAGCACATCTTCGTGATGAAGACCATCCGCAACGGCTTTGACGATGCCTCCCTCTACTCCAACCGGCTCCTTGAGCTGACGGACATCGACCTGAAGAAGTTCGAGGACCTGCGGAAGATAGTCGGAGCGTCCAAGCAGACGAAGATGGCCGACACCGTCTATGTCAACGAACAGGATTTTGCCGAAGAGGAACATGAATCGGTAGGGCGGTCGCCCCGCGACCGCCGAGAACTTTCCGACGAGGAACGCGCCGCGCGCGAGGAAATGAAGCGCCGCCGCGCGGAAAAGAAAAACGCGATTCTCATTCTTCGCGCAATCTCGATACGCATGCCGCTTCTCATCTATGGCGCGGACGTGCCAATTGAGCAGGTCATTTCAATCAAGGACTTTCCAAACCTTGTGGATGACGAGTCGTGGGCGGAGTTCATGCCGCAGGGCATCACAAAGGCGATCTTCAAGAAGTTCGTCGAATACTACGATGCGGATGTTTTCGCGGAAGCGGGCACGCAGATACGAAAGCTCGCCAAGAGCGCGGACAAGCTTCCGCCGACAAGGCGCGTTCAACAGATCGCGCGGATATTCGGCTACTTCAAGAACCCCGACAAGGAAACCGTTCTCACGCCCTGGCGCGTCGTGAACATGCACCTCGCCGACACCATCGGCGGCTGGTGCTTCTACGACGAGTCATACGAAAAGCCCATCGAAGAGCCGCGCCCGGTAGGGCTGTCGCCCCGCGACAGCCGCAATGCGTCCGATGGTAGGGCGCGATCACCGAGCGCGCCGCTCTTCTCCATCCCCGACGCAAAGATCCTCGAAATCAATTCCAAATCCGGTCTCTATCCGCTCTACGTGGCCTACTCGCTCTACCGCCGCAAACTTGGCGACGTACCGGAGGACGCAGTGACCCCGGCGGCGCTTGCGAAGCTCTGGCGCGAGGTGGTTGCACGTTCGCTCTTCGTCGTCTGCAAAACACCCATGGCGCGGGCTATCACGCGGCGCACACTCGTCGGCTACGACGACAAGGCGACGGTCAACGCGCAGTACATCAAGAACCTCGTGGAAATGCTCAAGAACGAACCCAAGAAATTCTACAACAAGGTCTGTGGCGGCAACGCATGGAACAACAAGGAGTTTGAAATGAAGATGCTCAAGTTTGACGCAGTGGTCGGCAATCCGCCGTATCAGGAAGACGATGGTGGATTTGCATCGTCCGCGAGCCCTGTTTACAACATTTTCGTCGATGCCGCCATTGCACTTCGTCCGCGTTTCGTGACGCTTATAACGCCGTCGCGCTGGTTCGTGGGCGGCAAGGGGCTTGATGATTTCAGATCACGTCTTCTGGCAGACCATCATCTTAGCTTGCTGGTCGATTTCCCGTTGCTATACGAACCTTTCAGCAACGTCAAGATTCGTGGGGGAATCTCCTATTTCCTCTGGGACAGTGATTACAACGGCCCTTGCGCTGTCACGACAATGGAAGGCGGGAAAGCTGTCGGCAAATCCGATACCCGTTTCCTTGACGAGTTTGATGTCCTTGTAAGGCGCAATGAGGCCGTTCCGATTCTTCGTAAGGTGCATGCGCGAAAAGAACAGAAGATGGACGAAGAAGTGTCTAGCAGGAAACCATTTGGCTTTCCCACCAACTTCAAAGGCGCGGACTCTGCTACTGGGATTACAGATGCGATCAAGCTCTATGGCAATCAGAAAATCACGTGGATTGACCGTTCGGCTGTCACAACCAACGCAAAATGGATTGACGAGTGGAAGGTCTTGATGACGGCTGTGCAGGGAACCAGTTCAGTTGTGGAAACAAGATTTCTGTCCAATCCCATTGTCGCGGGGCCTGGAACGGCTTGCACGGAAACTTATCTAGTGGCAGGGCATTTCAACACCAAGTCCAAGGCGGAGAATCTCGCAAACTATCTTCGGACACGGTTTGCAAGATTTCTTGTCTCTCTACGCAAGGCAACCCAGCACGCGACTCGTGATGTTTACGCCTTTGTCCCGCTACAAGATTTCACTTCAAAATCCGACATCGACTGGTCGCGCCCTGTTTCTGAAATCGACGCGCAGCTATACGCCAAATACGGCCTCACCGAAGCCGAGCAGAAGTTCATCGAATCCATGATCAAGCCGATGGAGTGAGGTGTTATGGGAATTTTCAAGTTGTTAATCAAATTATTCAAAGGAGGCAACCATGCCGAAAGAGCTGAAGAACGTGTTTCTGGAGGGTATGGATGTGAGCGTCGAATCATTTATTCGTTCCCGTCCATCCGAGAGCGAGCCATATCTGATATCTGCGGTATTCGAATGCTTGCGGCAGCATGCGCCGATGAACGAAGCCGAGATTCTAGGCAGATGCCGCCGGATCCGATACGCAGAGAGAGCGACGCATTGATAGCCGCCGCGAAGAGGAGGGGATGTTTTGTTGAAACGGCCTCTGTCCCAGGCACGCGCTACACGATACGCACGGGCGAAAGCGAGGTGCGGCTTGTCCAAAAGGAGCAACTGTATTACAAGATCAAGAATCCGTTTGCCAAGCTACACCTCAAAAAGCATCCGCCAGAGTATGTGTTGTTTGAGCACGTAGTCCATAATATTCTCTTCCCTGATTGCCGACTTGAATTTCTTGGTGTTGCAGAGGAACTTCATGAAGCACGGCTTGTATTTCGACAACAGGCCGTGAGGGCGGATGCGCGCCCTGATGACAGGCAGATTGCCGAACATCTTGGTCGGCTCGGACTGAGACCAGAGGGGCGATATGCCTTTGCCAACGATTATGTGTTTGTGACAGATGTCGGACAGGACGGCGACAATGTCCTGCTTGATGACAATGGTCAGCCCCGATTCATAGATCCGATTCTGGGATTTAAGCAGTCTTTGCTGCAGAAACTCTTTGCCGCACTTGTTGATGAATCGGCGATGTTCCCTCTCGTCTACAAGCTCTACGGCTTGACCGACGATGAGATAGCGATTGTGGAAGGGCGGAACGAAACCAAACAAGAGCCACAAGGCGAAACCGCCCGCCGCTCCGCCGCCTCGCCGCGCAGACGCAGGCAATCCTCCTCCCCAGCCACGCTGGCGCCAACCGACGACGAGGTGCTGGCGTAGCATTACGGGTTCACAGAAGAGGCGCTTGACTTCATGATCAATTACGACATCAAATACCGCATGGGCGACAAGCTCAACGACGCGGAGTACAAGGAGAAAACGATGAGCACTCTCAAAATCAGCAAGCATTCGGATGTGCCAACGGCGCTCGACCTTGTGAAAGAGGAAGTCGACAAGGAGTCGCGGCGCATTTTCTCCGCTGGCGGCGATGCTTTCTGCGGTTGCCGAGATTGCAGGCGGTTGGTTCGTGAAGACGCATTCCGGCACTGCGGCCAAGATCAGCTACATAAAGCGAATCGCCAAAGCCTTGAAGGTCAAGCTTGTCGTGGCGAAGGTGTGATGAGCTTTACTATGGGATAGAAGTTCAAAAGGCAAATGCCAATGAAAAAGAGCGAGTTCAGAGAATGCGATATCTACGCCGCGAGGATCGCGGCGCTGAGGCCGTTTCCGAAAGAGACGTTGAAGTCGTTGCGCGAATACTACCGCGTAGGCCTCACTTACACGAGCAACGCCCTGGAAGGCAACTCCCTTACCGAGAGCGAGACGAAAGTCGTCATCGAGGACGGGCTTACCATCGGCGGCAAACCGCTGAAGGACGTGTACGAGGCGACAGGCCATGCGAAGGCATACGACTTCCTCTATAAGCTGACGAAGGACGAGCCGGTTGCGGAGGATGACATCCTCAAAATCCATCGTCTATTCTACGGACAAATCGACAAGGACAATGCCGGTGTATGGCGGAAAGTCCGGGTCTTCATTTCCGGTTCGCACCGCGTCTTGCCTGTGCCAGAGAAGGTGCCTGCACTGATGGCGGAATTTGTCCGATGGATGGCGGCCAACGAGGGGCGGTTGCATCCTGTCGAGTTTGCCGCGCTTGTCCACCAGAAGTTTGTTTACATTCATCCCTTTGTGGACGGGAACGGCCGCGTCGCCAGGCTTTTGATGAACCTTGCTTTGCTCAGGGCCGGTTGGTCGCTTGCGATCATTCCGCCAATCTGCCGTCATGAGTATATTGCGACGTTGGACAAGGCCGGACGGACTCCCGCGCCGTTCGTGCGATTTATTCGTGATCGCGTCTGCGAGACGCAGAAGGAGCTTCTGCGACTGATGGGGCAATCCATCGCATTAGATAATGAGGATGCAGGTGATAGAGTAAATGGCAGATTGGATGATAGAGTAAATGATAGAGTAAATGACGGGATCACAAAGGTCATACTTGATACAATCGTTCAGCGTCCGGGTGTGCGAACAAACGAAATCGCGACGCACATCGGCAAGAGCATACCTACGGTTTCGCGCCATATCAAAATCTTGAAGGATTCAGGCAAGATCGAGTTCCGCGGCGCTCCGAAGAACGGCGGTTATTTTGCAATCTGACATGGCAGTGAATCTCCAGATGATCGGCAATACGGCGCTCCTGGATCTCCCGGACAAGGTGGCGTTCCTTTCGTCGCGGCGAATCTCGGCCGCCGACGTGCTGAAGTGCTACGAGTGGGCGGAGAAGATTCGCGATGCCGAAACGTGCGTCGTCAGCGGATTCCAGAGTCCGCTGGAAAAGGACGTGCTCAAGTTTCTTCTGCGCGGCAAGGTGCCGATCATCCTTGTCCTCGCCCGTTCGCTGTGGAAAACCGTACCTGAAGAGTTGCGCGCTACCGTTGGCCTTGGTCGCCTCCTTATCGTTTCGCCCGTTTCCGCCGCCAGGGCTTCCGCCGCTACCGTCACCGCCCGCAACCGCTGGATTCTCGCGAACTTCACGTCCCTCGTCCTTGGCTCGCTCGATCCCGGCGGCAGTCTTGCAAGGCTCGTCGCCACGTTTCCAGTTGCCAACATGATATGTTTACAAGGAGAGGCGAGAGGAACTGGCCCCATCGGTTGAATAGAAGAGGTGAAATAGAGACTATGGCGATGCCGCAGAGAGATGACACGATAGAGGCGATCAAGCGACTTGACGCCTTGCTCGAGTATGCCGTCATGCATGAAGACGAGGAAGAGGCCGAACGCCTCCGCGAGGAGCTGCACAAGTTGACGGATGAAGTTTGACGGCAGATGGCGTTTGAAGAGCGCGGCAGTATGGTATAATTTCAACAGCAGAATCTGAAAGGAGAATGCCATGACATTGCTAGAGGAAATACAGAACGGCGAGAATGTCGCGCTGGAGTTCAAGGAGGCGCGTCCGAAGGACTCGCTGAAGTTCACCAAGACCGTTGTCGCGTTCGCGAACGGGCGTGGTGGACGCATTCTCTTCGGCGTGGAGGACAAGACTGGGCGGCTCGTAGGCATACCACGCGACAAGGTGGCTACGGAAATGGACGCGATTGCTGATACGGTTGCGAATACATGTACGCCATCGGTCGCCATCGACCTCAAGCCGACGACCTTAGAAGGCAAGGTGCTGATTGCCCTTGATGTCAGGAGCGGCGACAAAACGCCCTACTATGTGAAATCCCTTGGAATCAGAAAGGGTACATTCATCCGTATCGGCGCAACGACTCGAAACGTCGAAGAACACAAGCTGAAGAGTTTAATTATCGCAGGTGAGAACTTGAGCTTCGACAAGCAGCCCGTCAAGGGCGCGCGCGTGACAAAGAAGGATGTCGAGGCTTTGTGTCGTATGATGACTGAGATTGCGAAGAAGAACTGCCGCACGGAAGAGGAGCGTAGAAATGTCAAAGCGATGACTGAAAAGCGTCTTGTGTCGATGGGGCTATTACTCAGGAAGTCCGGCCGGGTTGTTCCTTCATACGGCTATTATATCGTATCGGGTGAACCCGCTCCGGGAATCATGCAGCCGAAGATCAAGTGCGGAGTCTTCAGAGGGGTTCAAAAAGGCGACTTCGTTGATCGCCGCACATGCGAGGGAAGTGCGGTCGCGCAGATTGAGGAGGCATACGCATTCCTCCTGCGGAATATCCGCGTCGGGTCGGAGATCGTCGGGACTCAGCGGCGTGACGTATATGAACTCCCTCTTGATTCAATACGAGAAGCGATATGCAATGCTGTGTTTCACAGGGACTATCTTGAGCCGTCCAGCATCTATGTTGCGCTGTATGACGACAGGCTTGAAATACTCTCGCCGGGTGAACTGGTGAAGGATTTCTCCTTGGAAGATGCCATGAACGGCTTTTCCAAGCTTCGGAACAATGCACTTGGCGATGCGCTTGAATACATGAAGGAAGTCGAGGCATGGGGCGGTGGCGTCTCTCGCTATTTCACCGCGTGTGCGGCGTCTGGGCTTCCGCCTCCGACGGTCACAGAAGAGGCTGGCTTCTTCAAGGTTGTGTTCTGGCGGCAGACGAAGGGCGCAGGTGCATTTGATGACGCTTCGACCACGCCTGTAAAGACTACCGCAAAGACTACCGCAAAAACTACCGTAGAAACTACCACAAAAACTACCGTAGAAACTGCCACTGAGAATCCTGTACAGAGTACATCGCATGGAGCGGCACTCACTATCTGGAAGTTGATCTGCAAAAATCCAGCGATAAGCATTTCGGCTCTTGCTGCGGCAACCAGTCTGACATGTGATGGCGTCAGATATCATATTCGTCGATTTACATCTGAAGGTAGATTGAAGCGCATTGGTGGCACAAAGGGTGGACGATGGGAAATAGTCGGCTGAAGATGATAGTAGATAGACAGACCCCATTGGTGGAGTTGAAGTGGTGGAGTAGAGACTATGGCGATGCCGCAGAGAGACGATTCGCCTACGCCAAGGCTACGGAGGACAGGCACGATAGAGGCAATCAAGCGACAGCCGGCGGAGAAGAAGGCCGCCGAGGAAAAGAAGAAGACCGAGGCGCGTGCCCGCGCCGCGAGCCGTGGCAGTGACCGGATGCGGTGAAGGTGTGAATGTGGTATAATTTCAGCAAGCGAGGAAAGCGCCTCATCGCCGCAGGCGTCAAATGCGCCTCATTGAAACGAACTTGAAAGGAGTCCACTACCATCCCACTCCGCATGGGAATGAGTTCGTAATGTTCGAAAATTCGTGTTGCAACCTGTGTTCTTGAATATGCCGACGACCTGTACACACCCCCGTTTTTCATCGCGATGCCGGAAAGTCCCGAAAACGCGGGCTTTTCTACCCGTGC
>Ga0256407_10012003_pt1 | contig 11868 bp, 11 predicted proteins | sample RumenRJG_04DNA_FD_193489 | JGI IMG/M metagenome (GOLD analysis project Ga0256407, IMG submission 193489) | Bovine rumen microbial communities from Lethbridge, Alberta, Canada - RJG_04 | ecosystem: Host-associated > Mammals > Digestive system > Stomach > Rumen | place: Canada: Alberta... | reverse complement strand
ACACCAAATTCTGCAATTTGACATACAAGTATAGATATAAAAGTTAATATAAACCAAATCTTTTGTCTTTTCGTGAATCCTTTATAATGTAGTACATGAACAATCATTGTAATCATCAAGAGTACCGTGATTATCGTTATGCAAGCATAAAAATCCATTCTAACCCTCCTATTTTATATCCGTTTGAATACTCCCGGTTGTTATTATACCATTTTTTATACAAAAAGGAAAAGAATGTATGAAAAAGACTATTGCCTTTTTGAAACAATAGTCCTTTTGGTTATTATTTATGTGTATTTAATAAATCAACATCGATAACTCCATCAATTAAGCCTAATTTTTTAATGAAATCCTCTATACTGAAGAATTCACTATCCGATGTTGCTCTAAAGGTTAATTCTAAAATACCCTCATCGACTATTTCAGAATGCACCTCCTTTACAATGCAGTTCGATTCCTTTGCTACCTCAAGAATTCTTGCGATTGTAGGCTTTCCAATCTCAGAATGCACTACAAGAACTGGGGCATTTTTGGTAAGTCTTTTTTCAAAACCCTTAAATACAATAAGTGAAACTAAGATAATAATCGTTCCACCGATAGCCAAAATGAAATTCATAGAGCCACACGCAAGTCCAATGGCCATAACAATCCAAATGGTTGCGGCAGTGGTTAATCCTCTAATTCCATCCTTTTTATGAATGATTACACCAGTACCTAAGAAACCGATACCTGTAACAACCTGTGCAGCCATTCTCGCATAATCTCTATTTACATAATCTCCGCTTGCTGTTTTTACAGGGAATCCATAAATCGATATAATCATTAAAATACAAGAGCCTATGCCGACTAAAAGGTGCGTTCTTAATCCTGCTGTTCTTCCTCTTCTTTCTCTTTCAAGTCCAACAGCTCCACAAAGAATAACAGCTAAGACTAATGCAATAATGCATAATATGAAATTACCTATTGGCCATTCACCTATATACCAATTACCTAATTTTTCTGCAATAACCTGGTCTAATGTTGTCATAATAAAAACTCCTTACTACTTAATAATACAAAAAATATGAATTTCGAATCCGTTATTAGTATTATAATTATACCACAAATTTACTCATAGACCTCACAAAAATTGTCCTAATATTAAAAAACAATAACTCGGGTATCGTCTTAAATTTATTTTTTTTGCATCTTTATCTTTTATTTTGTGATAAAATACATTTCTAGATTGTAATCTAGAAGAAGGTGATTGAATTGAAATATGCATTTTTAATACTATTATTAATTGTTATATCTATAGGCATTCCTATATTCATTCTTTTCCAAATAGAAAGAGTGAGAAAGAATAAATTTAAAATATGGATAAAAATAGTAATAACCTCACTTTCTTCTATTCTTCTTATGATAACCTTCATATGCACATATCTTGGAGTCTTCTATAGGGCAGATTCTACAGCCTATGATGCTTTAAAAAGCGATGAAATCGTTCAAGTTTATGATGAAAAGGATTATTATCTATTTGATAATAAAAAAAATGAGTCTAAGGCAATAATCTTCTATCCTGGTGGAAAGGTTGAGGAAGCAGCCTATGCACCATTAATGCATAATATTGCTAAGGAAGGAATCGATGTATATATTATTAAAATGCCCTTCCATTTTGCATTATTTGGCATAAATAAGGCAAATAAAGTATTCGATAATACAAATTATGATGAAATCTATTTAATGGGGCATTCCTTAGGCGGAACATCGATTTCAAATTATTTATCGAATTCCTCATATTCCTTTAATGGAATTATCTATTTGGCATCCTATCCAACAAAAAAGATACCAGATACTATGTCCTCCCTATCAATTTATGGAACCAATGACTATGTGTTAAACAAAGAGGAATATTCAAAAAGTAAAGAATTATTACCAACAAATCATTATGAATTTATAATTGAAGGAGGAAACCATGCTAATTTTGGAAATTATGGGAATCAAAAGAAGGATGGTTCTTCAACCATCACAAGAGAATACCAGCAGGAATTAACCAAAAATGAAATTATAAAATATATTATGGGCACTATGTAAATAGTGCTTTTTAAATGCGAAAAAACATTATCATCTTATACATATATAAATCCCCGAATCGATGCATCTTCTACTATTATACATTTAAAATAACCATATTGTTTTTTTCACAAAAGAATGTATTTTTTTATTTTCTATTAAAACTATGCAATAATTTTGTTATAATACCTAATGAATTGGAGATGAGTATGATGAAAAAGAAATTATGTATATTACTAGGTCTTGGATTATTTGCCCTTGCAGGATGTGGAGGCAATACTACTACCGAAAATACGATTGAAACAGAAACTAAGGAAGTATTAGAAACCACCACAAAGGAAGCTTTAGAATCTACTACTACAAAATTAGAGCCAACCAAAACCGTATACGGCAAAAAGGGTACTATTGGAAATCCTTATAGTGTTCGTGAAGCCTTAGAAATTATTGGCACCAATACAAGCATTTCAAATGAAAAAATATATGTTATGGGTATTGTATCAGAAAAGCCTTATTATGATGAAAAGCATAAATCCTATAGTGCTTATTTAATTGATTCAGATTCTTACGGAAATATTCAAATCTATTCAGGTACTATTGATTCTAATGCTGGAAAAAGAGAAATTAAGGAAGGAGATACAGTTATAGCCTATGGCTATTACACCTACTATCAAAAAAAGAATCAGCCAGAGCTTTCTGGTGATTCTAGTCATGATTATCCTGTTTATGTAAGCATTGAAAGAACAAATACTGTAGTTACCCCAACCTATGAAACCAAGGATGACAATGGAAAAGAAACCATTTCTACTACCATTGAATTCACAGAAGCCAATATGGCTTTAGAATATAATAATGATACAACAACCTGGACTAAGGATAATATTACAGTACAGTTCGATGAAGGAACACAGTATTCTTGGAAAATGAATGTTCCTTATAGATTCTATGTAGGATCCTATATGAATATTTCCTCTACAACTCAAATTAAATATATTCTATTTGAAACAAATTCAAATTATCCATTCTATAAGGAAATGCCCATAACCAATGGGTTAATGGATATTTCAAGTAATACTTCAACATATATTTTTGCAAAAACTGGTACAAGAAATATTAAAATTCATAATTCAAATAAGGGCGAGGTAAGTAATGTAGCTGTAAAGCAAGTACGTATTACAAAAATGATTGTTGTGTGCTATAAATAATAAAGGGCTGGAAAATTCCAGCCTTTTTCTTATGGTAGCATCTTACCCTGTGCTAAATATAATCCATACCAATCGACCTTATCTATAGTTATGGATTCTGCAACAATCATTTCCATGATATGATCCTTATTCATAGAACCAGAGATAACCTTTAAATTCTTATCTAGCATAAGTAAGAATTTGGTTGCGATTGTAGCCTTAGATACTTGGTATTTATAGGCAAGCTCACCAAGCTTATGATTGATATTTGGATATTTATTGGAATCAAAAATAGATCCTTCAAAGAAGCCCACCAAGAATGGACTCCAGCATTGGATTTCCATATGGTTCTTCTTTAAATAAAAGAAGGTTCCTCCCGTATGGCTTATAGCATCATCATTATTTATATTGAAGGATATTTCCTCCTCTAATAGCCTCATTTGACCTAAGCCTAGCTGAATTTGATCCACAAGAATCATATCGCCAAGCTCCACCTTTAGATATTCTATAGCCTCTTTAGAAAAATTACTTACACCAAAATGACGTACTAAGCCTTTTTCCTTTAATTCCATAAAGGCTTTTTTTATTTCCTCATTATCCATTAAAATATCTGGTCTATGTAATAATAGGAAATCTAGATAGGTAATATTCATTCTCTTTAAGGAATTATATACCGATTCCATAATATGCTCATAGCTTAAATCATAATATTTATTCACACCACGAACGATGGAGCATTTCGTTTGAATAATCATTTTTTCTCTTAATCCCTTATGGCTTGAAAGAATTCTTCCAAGCTTTTCCTCAACTCTTCCATCTCCATAGCAATCGGCAAGATCAAAGAAATTTATTCCATGCTCCAAATCAAATTGAATTAAATTATATAGCTCCTCATCACTTAATGATTCTGCTCTCATTAATCCTTGTATTATTCTTGACATATACTCTCCTCACTTCTTATATATTCTATATCCATTATAGCATTACGAAACAAAAAGAAAAGGATTGTTTGAAACAATCCTTATTCCATATTTACAGTATTTATTTCTTTTGGTTCTCTTGCTAATGCTACAAGACCGAAGATAGCTCCAATTGCATTAACATAAACACCACTAATAACTCCAAATACAATATTTAAAATATATAATCCCTTTGTTTTCTTTGATTTACCCATGATAGCAATAAATGCATTAATAAGTGCAAAGAATGCCATCACAAAGAAGATGATTGCTAAGGCAACAAACAAGATTATAACTTGTTCTGCCTGTTCTTCTGTTGTTCCAGTAAATGATGTATGAATTGTACCATTCTGGATACCTTGAATGATTGCTTGTTTTCCATCTGGGTTATTAAAGCTTAGGAAAATACCAGCTAGAACACAAAGTGTAACTACAACAACAAAGGAATAAATAATACCTGCTAATAAAATATAATTACTTGCTTTTTTCATAGATTTCCTCCTATATAATTATTTTTAAAGATTATGAATGGAATTTTCTTCCTGACCAATCATCTCAGCCATAGAGGTAGCTGCTTTTTGATAATCCATATGATATGGTTCTGGATATTTTTGCTCTTTCTTATTCGAATGCTTTAAGTATGCATTATATCTTTTTTCATATGCTTTGTAATCTTCGCTATTCTTATAGCATTTTTCTCTTCTTCTTGAGCCTACATCAGAAAATATTTCACCAAAGAGCCCAACAAGATCAGCAAATAACTCAATTAAATCACCCAACATAAGAATCACCTCTTTAAAAAATTTATACCATAAATTATTCTTCTTGTAAATAATCTATGGATTTTAATACCAACATATTAAAATATTTTTATAGCCTTTGGCTCTACCTTTAGATCTAAGAAATCCTCTTCTCCATAGTATTCACCATCGACATTAATAGGTCTTTTATCCTTGAATTTAATATGAAGCTCTTCTTCCTCATATAGCTTAATAATTTTAGATTTCTTTTTAAATAGCATTAGGAATGCGAAAGCAAATAATGGTCTTAGGGCATGGCGATATTCACAAACATATAAATGAATTTTACCATCATTTAGCTTTTGACCATTAAGCCAAAATCCTCCCATATGTAAAGAATTTAAGGCAATGAATAAATAGGCATTACCTTCCTTATCCCCTATAGTATAGGGAAATGAGCTCTTTTTAAAGATTTTACCTATAGCTCTAAAATAATAACAAAGCTTACCGAAGAATTTCTTTGCTGGATCATTTTCATAGGTAACAGAGGCAACAGAGCCTGTTGCGAAGGTATATATATAATAGCATTCATTCATTTTAGTTAAATCGATATCGATTTCCTTATCTTCTCTGATTCTTTTTATAATGACTTTAATATTCTTATATTTATAGGTATGGCATACATCATTACAAGTACCCATAGGTACAAAGGCCATTTTAGGCTTTTTATCTAAATACATTACACCATTAATGGCCTCATGAATGGTACCATCTCCACCCATAGTGATAATAGCATCATAGCCATTACCCTCACTTTTTATTTTATCGGTTATGGATTTAGGATATTCCGATACATATACATCGATATCATATAAATCCTTAAGTCCATCCTTGATTTTATTTATTTTTTTCAAGCCCTTTTGGTGTCCACTTTTCGCATTGCACACAATAAGAGCACGCTTCTTGTTTTCCATAATACTTCTCTTCCCTACAATAATTCCTCCCCATTATACCACAATTTGATTAATTTCAAGAAAAAAAAGAGGGGGATAGCCCCCTCAAGGATAAATTAATCAAATTTCTTTAAATAATTTAATACAGATATTGCAGCGATAGTACCATCGCTTGTTGCGGTTGTAAGCTGTCTAATCTTTTTGGATTTACAGTCTCCGGCAACAAAGATTCCATCTATAGATGTTGCATTACATTCATCTGCAATAATATATTTATAATCATCCATTTTTAGATTTTCAAATGGCTTTGTATTCGCAATAGTACCAATGGATACAAAGATACCATCACAAGGGATAGAGACTTCACTACCATGATCTAGAATACGAATTCCCTTGAATTCATCATTTTCTATGATATAGCCTAATACCTTAGAGCCATAATGAACCTTTACCTTAGGGTTCTTTAATATTTTTTCAACATTAATTGGCTCACCAGTAAGTCTATCTAAATCCTGAATGATTGTAACACTTTTTGTGTTTTTCACTAAATCTAGGGCAATGGTTAGGGCACTGTTTCCACCACCAATAACACATACGTCCCTATCGTTATAGAATGCTCCATCACAGGCAACACAGAAGGAAATACCATTCCCAATGAATTCCTCTTCTCTATCAAGACCTAATCTTCTATATTTTGTGCCGGTTGCTATAATTACTGTTCTTGCTTGATAGCTAGAAAAATCGGTAACTACGATCTTGATATCTCCTTCTGTTTTAATGGATAATACCTCTTCAAATTCATAGCTACAACCAAGCTCTTCAATTTGGTCATATAAATTTGAAGTTAATTCCGTACCAGAAATGCTCTTATATCCTGGATAGTTTTCTACCCTAGGAGAGGATGCAATCTGGCCACCAATCGACTCCTGCTCGATGACTAAAACCTTTTTATTTGCTCTTAAGAGATATAAGGCTGCAGTCATACCTGCCATTCCAGAGCCAATGATTATCGTGTCGTACATGTTTCACCAATATATTTCTTGATGTTTGAAACATTAACGATCATTTCACCGTTAACGGATAGAGTAGGTGCCTGCTTAATACCTAGCTCCTTAACCATTTCAACATTTTCTTCTGCAATAATCTTAGTGTATTTGATTCCTGCCTTTTGAAGCATTGCTTCAGCAACCTTACAATTTGGACAAGTCTTAGATGCGAATAGAATGATTTCGCTTGTTCCCTCTGTCTTCTTTTCAATCATCTTTACATCACTAAATTTCTTACCCTTGAAAATGGAATTTACAACATCATATGTCTTTCTTTCCTTGTATTCCTGAAGCTTACCATCATTCCAGTTCTTAACAGGACGATAATAACCTGTAATTCTTGAATAGATTTCAGTTTCCTTCTTACAATATGGACACTGGCTAACCTCACCAACTAAATAGCCATGCTCCTTACATACAGAATATGTTGGAGATAATGTATAGTATGGTAATCTATAATTTTCTGCAATCTTTCTTACTAGGTTTGCAGCACTCTTCCAAGAATCTAATCTTTCACCTAAGAAGGCATGGAATACTGTACCAGATGTATATAATGTTTGAAGCTCATCCTGTACATCTAATGCTGTAAAGATATCCGATGTATATCCTACAGGTAGATGAGATGAATTTGTATAATATGGAACATCATCCATAGAATTTGCAGTAATAATAGATGGATATCTCTTCTTATCATGAGATGCAAGTCTATAGGATGTAGATTCAGCTGGAGTTGCTTCAAGGTTATATAAATCACCATATTTTTCCTGGTAATCAGATAGCTTATTTCTCATGAAGTTTAATACTTCCTTAGTGAATTCCTGAGCCTCAACATGAGTTAAATCCTGGTTGATGAATTTAGCATTTAAGCATGCTTCATTCATACCAACTAAGCCAATAGTAGAGAAATGGTTATTGAATGTTCCTAAGTATCTCTTAGTATAAGGATATAAGCCCTCATCTAATAGCTTAGTAACTGTATTTCTCTTAATCTTTAAGCTTCTTGCAGAAATATCCATCATGCGCTCAAGTCTAGAGAAGAATTCTTCCTTAGTACGAGATAGATATGCAATTCTTGGCATATTGATTGTAACAACACCAATAGAGCCTGTAGATTCACCAGAACCGAAGAAACCACCAGACTTCTTTCTTAATTCTCTTAAGTCAAGTCTTAAACGGCAGCACATACTTCTTACATCGGATGGCTCCATATCACTATTTACATAATTAGAGAAATAAGGAGTACCATACTTAGCTGTCATTTCGAATAATAGCTTATTATTTTCTGTTTCTGACCAATCGAAATCTCTAGTAATAGAATATGTAGGAATTGGGTATTGGAAGCCTCTACCATTCGCATCACCTTCGCACATAGTTTCGATGAATGCTTTGTTGATCATATCCATTTCCTTCTTACAATCCTTGTACTTGAAGTCCTGCTCCTCATCACCGATTAATGCGTTTAATTCAGCTAAATCGTTAGGTACAGTCCAGTCAAGAGTAATGTTTGTAAATGGTGCCTGTGTACCCCAACGAGAAGGTGTATTTACACCATAAATGAAGGATTGGATACACTGCTTAACCTCTTTATAATCCAAATTATCCTTTTTAACATAAGGGGCAAGATATGTATCAAAGCTTGAGAATGCCTGAGCACCAGCCCATTCATTTTGCATAATACCTAAGAAATTAACCATTTGGTTACATAATGTAGATAGATGTCTTGCAGGGGATGATGTAATCTTACCTGTAATTCCCCCTAAGCCTTCCTTAATTAATTGCTTTAAGCTCCATCCTGCACAATATCCAGATAGCATAGATAAATCATGAATATGAATATCTGCATTTCTATGTGCATTTGCGATTTCCTCATCGTAAATTTCACTTAGCCAATAATTAGCAGTGATCGCACCAGAGTTAGATAGAATTAAACCACCTAAGGAATATGTAACTGTAGAGTTTTCCTTAACTCTCCAGTCATTAATTTGTACATAATTATCTACAAGCTTCTTATAATCTAATACTGTAGATTTCATGCTTCTTTGCTTCTCATGAAGCTTTCTATATAAAATATAGGATTTTGCAACATCACTATATCCAGATTTAGATAATACGCGTTCAACGCTATCTTGGATATCCTCTACACTAATCTTTTCATCCTCAACCTTAGCTTGGAAATCTGCAGTAACCTTTAAGGATAAGAAATCAATTACATCTGCATCAGAATTTACATCTACAGAATCAAATGCTTGTTCAATTGCCTTAGAAATCTTATGGATATTAAAATCAACTATACTTCCATCTCTTTTTACAACTTTATACATTTTTTTACCTCAACCCTCTAATTTTTATAAAATCATATTTTTCTTTTAATTTAGAATAAATGTCTTTCAACTCATCATCGCTAAAAGCTTCTAAATGATAAACAATGTTGCTTTGTCTGTCCTCAAATTTTTGAAGATAATATTTCTTACAATTTAGATAATCTAGAATAAAAACTAAATCCTCATAGCTAACAAAGGCTTTAACTACTGTGGTTCTAAATTCGTAATCTATATTACTATTTTTAATAAGCTCAATAGAATTTCTTAATGCATCTATATCAACCTTACGATTGGCAACCTCACTATATTTACTAAATACAGTTTTAATATCCATCGCAATATAATCGATTAAGTGCTCATCAAGTAATTCCTTAATCACTTCTGGATTAGAACCATTCGTATCAAGCTTTACGGATAATCCTAAATCCTTTACCTTTCGAATAAACTCTTTCAAATCCTTTTGTATTGTAGGTTCTCCCCCGGTAATACAAACCCCATCTAAAAGCTTTTTTCTTCCTTTTAGGTAGGAAAGTACTTCTTCTTCAGGTATTAGCTCATTTTCGTTAGCATCTAATACCAGTGCACTATTTTGACAATAAGGACATAAAAAATTACATCCATTTGTAAAGATAGTAGCGGAAACCTTATCGGGATAATTTAATAAGGATAATTTATCAAATCCTGCAATTTTCATATACACCTTAAATATAATTTATATATTCCTTTTACCTCCTTAATGCCAAAATTAGCCTTGTTTATCATCGTGTAAGCGTATTATATACCTAAAATTATAAAAAATGTGTTGCACTTGCAACACTTTTGTAATCTTTTTATATTGTTTTAAAATTAGGTAAAATTATAAATATTTTTTATAATGCTACTTTCATACTTGACTTTCATAAGAGAATTCTAAAACGATACAAATGGTTTTATTTTTGTATCCAAAAGAAAATAAAAGCTCTATTCACATAGAGCAATTATCACTAAAATAAATGTAATTACTAAAAGGATGGAAAATCCAATGAAAGAATAGAACATATATTTCTTTTTCTTATCATTATCCATTCTTTTTCTTTTTACATTCTCTTCCTTTAAAAAATGAATTTCTTCTTCTAAATCTAAAATCTTATTTTCTAATCCCTTGATATAAGAATCCTTCTCTTCATTCTTAGATAAATAGGAATTCATTTTTTCATCAAGCTCATGAATTCTTTCATTTAGGAGGGATTGCTTTTGCATAACATCCTCCTGCATTTTAAGCTCACGAACTAAATTTTTAATTTCTTCTCTTGCTAAAGAATCAATTTCATCCTCGCTTGCATTCTTAAGCCTCATTTCAAGCTCTTTTACAACAATACGGTTTGCTGCAATATTAGAAACTCCAAGGCCAAATAAGTATTTGGTGATTTCAGCAAGCTTCTTTTGGTATTCAAAGGATTTTTCCTGAGCCTCTGCTGCAATTAATTGGGCATCGGCTAAGGATAATGTAGTCTCCTGTAAGGATTCAATTGCTGTTTTATTTTTAAAAACACCTGTCTTCTTTTCCTTTGAGCCTAAAGCCTGTACCTGAGCATCTAAAGCCTTCTTTTTGGCAATATCTAAATTTTCTTTATATTCTTGCATAATGCTAAACTGACTACCAATAATTTCAGGTACCTCAGATTCTTTGACTGCAAGATCATAATTATCTAATTCCTTATCCATTTTTTACTCCCAATGAATAACTTTGAATATATCATCCTTTAAGCCTGGGTTCTTTTCATCAATACCATAGGAGGAATCTCCTATTTTTCTTAAATCTTCCTTTGTTTCCATAATCGATTGTCTATACATGGCATCTACATCAGATATCATGGCATAGGATTCATTGATAACCTCTTCGGTATTCTTAGCCTTAACCCATACATCATTTTGCTTATAGGATATCTTCATATTTTCAAGCTTAATCATTTCATCAATCATTTCACTTCTAGCCTGACGCTCTCTTGCAAGCTTTGCGCCCATATATAGGTCAGCACCTAAGGCTAAAACAACTCTTGCTGCACCTATAAAATTAATATGTAATACGAAATTATTTAAAAATTTATAGATACTACCCTCAGCAACCATAGCACTACCTATCGTTGAGGCTGCAATATCTAGCGCACTAAATACTGCTGTAGAAATCGTAAGCATTCTTACTACAGTTCTGTTTTTGAATGGTATAGTAGACTTCCAATCAATTAAAACTAAATCTCTTAAGGAGGTTATATGGTTATCATTCACCTCTTGGAAGAATCTATGAATAAAATAGAAAGCACGTACTAAGCATTCATTTAATAATACAGGAAGTGTCTGTTTAGCAAAATTCGTAATGGTCAAGCCCTGTGTAAGATTTAATCCACCACTAGATATCTCCTTATGAATACCTTCGCTAACATTCGTCTTACTCATAAGCTTTACACTACTCTTAGAATCTCTTATACCATCTAGTAAAGCATTCATTGGACCATTTAGCTTAGTATCTGTTGGAACTAAGGATGTAAACCAGTTAATGGTACCATAAATAAGCTTTTCAGGGATTGTACTTCCTTGCGGGAATAATCCATCCGTATTTCCACCACTCATTTGGCTTGA
>Ga0256407_10011999_pt1 | contig 11872 bp, 10 predicted proteins | sample RumenRJG_04DNA_FD_193489 | JGI IMG/M metagenome (GOLD analysis project Ga0256407, IMG submission 193489) | Bovine rumen microbial communities from Lethbridge, Alberta, Canada - RJG_04 | ecosystem: Host-associated > Mammals > Digestive system > Stomach > Rumen | place: Canada: Alberta... | reverse complement strand
CAATCCCCAATCCCCATCCCCAAAATTATTTTTTAAATAATAATAAAAATAATAATAAAAAAAATATAAAAATTATTAATAAAATAATTATTAAAATAATTCATAAAATAATTAATAAAATTTTATTTTAAATTTTATTTTAATTAATGGACAATTTGATAAAACAATAAGAAAGCATTATCAATTTCAGGATAACCTCTAATTAATTCAACCTTACTGTCATTAAATTCATACCATTTTTGATCAAAAATATTCTTAGTATAAGCTATATTATGGCCATCATTAGCACTACCATAATGTTTAATAAACCCTATTAATTCATATTCCATATTAAATTTTTTTAATTTTTCAATATCCCTAGTTTTAAGTCTAAATGGAATATCAACATCATGAGTATAAAGACTGTTATCTCCAACTTTTTTTAAATTTATAATTAAAATAGGAGATAATTTGACTAAACTCATTACATGAGATATCGTTCTTCTTCCACAATATGAACAAACAAAATCTTTATCACCTTTTTTATCTTTAGTAAATAAATAACAATTAATACATTGTTCTAAACTATTAAGTTTTGTTTTTCCATCTATTATTGGTAAAAATAAAACATTATTTCCTTGGAAAGATATTTTAGCTTCATTACATCCTGAACAAATTAATTCACTCATTTGATAATGATAAAACAAATCATGAATAATCGAATTATTTTTTGATTCAAATTTTTCCATAAATTTTTTAAGACCTTCTAATTCTTTATTATTTAGATTTAAAAAAGAAAATTCTGTTATATTTATAGAATTTTTTTTTGATGATGGAAGTATTTTTTGCAAATATGAAAATAAATAAATTAAAAAGAAAGTTGAATCATTACTATTCCTTCCTTCAAATCTTGTATATATTTTACTAAAATTTGATTTAAATTCAGTAATACTAATTGAATTTTTTTTAGAATAATATAATGAATAAATAAGGTTTTTTAAAGATGATAATATATCATCATTATTTTCAATATTCAAAATTATTTCAGAAAATTCTTTTATATTTTTTAAAATTTGAATAACTGAACTCATATAACAATTAAGTTCTTTATTAATAATTCCAACTTTTCCATTTCCATTTTTAATTATAATACTATTTTTATTATAATTTTCTTCTTCTTCTTCTTCTCTGTTTATATTTTGTTCTTTATTAAATGAATTATTTTTATTTATTTCTTTATCTTCTGTTTTATTTTCATTTGAAAAATTAATATCCGAAATAATACCTTTAATTTGATCAAATTTTTTTTCATAGTATAAAATTTTTTCATCTTTTTCTTTAATTAATTTTTCTATGTCATCATTTTTTTTCTTTTCATTTTCTAAAGATTTTTCTAAACATAAATTTTGTTTTTTAAGATTATTAATTAATTCTTTTTGTTTATTTATTTCATCAATATAACTATTATTCTCTTTTTTTGTAATTGTTAATACATTCAATATTTTTTCTTTATCTATATTTAATTTATTAATTTCTTTTTCTTTCTCATTAAGTTGTGATTCATATTTATTTTTTTCTATTTTCATATTTTTGATTAATTTTTCATTATTTTTAATTTCTGTCTTAAAAGTATTTTCTTTTTCTTTTAAATTATTTTTTAATTTTTCTATTTCTTTTTCAAGTTTTTCTTTTAATTCCTTTATATTTTTATTTTCATTTTTTAATTTTTCTATTTCAGGCACAAAATTATTTTCTATATTTTCTTTTTCTTTTAAATTATTTTTTAATTTTTGAATTTCTTTTTCAAATTTTTCTTTTAATTCCTTTATATTTTTATTTTCATTTTTTAATTTTTCTATTTCTTTTATCAATAAAGAATAATCTTCATTAGTAATATAATCATCATCTGAAATATCTCCATAATTTTCTTGTAAATAACCATTTTTATAATTTAATTTTGATTCTTCTTGAAATTCATATTTTCTACCATATTTATTTCTTGGATAATAATAATAATTATATGAACTATTTTTATAATGTTTATTATAGGTATAATCATTATTATTTTCATTTGATGAAAAGTCTTGTCTATTTCTTTTATGTTGGTTATAAGACATTGGTAAATATAAAAATATTTCTCTTATATATTTCGTTATGTTTAAAATAGTTAAACATCATAAGATTACCAAAAATAGTTAAGATGATTTTTTTTATATTTATTCATTATTATATTAGTAAATTTAATAGTATGAAAATATTAATTATGGATACTTCAGGTAAATCTGAATATATTGAAGTAAATGAAGATGAAACTGTTAAAAATCTAAAAGAAAAATTAGCCAATAAAAAGGGAATAAATACAGAAATAAAATTACATTATGGTGGACAAATTCTCAATGACAATGATACAATTTCTTCATGTGATATTATGCAAGATGATCCAGTTCTTTATCTACTTTCATTTAGAGGAGGGAAATAATTTTCATTATATAAATGTATTTATATTATATGTTAAAAATATTTCTTTTAATTTAATTAACAAAAATATTCACATTTATTTTTTATATAATTATTATTATTTTTTAATTCGGAAAAATTTTGTTTATTCCGTATAATAATTAAATTATTTTAATTTTAATAAAAATAAAATTCCGGTAAATTAGAATATTTTTTTCGCAAAACAATTAAAAATAATAAAATTATAAATTAAATTAGAAATATATATATAATTAATAAATATTATTTAATAGAATTAATTTTGTTTATAAATATATTTAAATTTTGGCATTTTTACATGAATATCTTCATTATCTTTTTCATCAGCTAAAATTTTAAAATATATATTCCGATTTGAGAAATTATCATTTCCATCTTTTTTGTTTATTCCAATAGAATCTAAATAATTATTTAAAAAATCTTTTCCTAAATCAGATTCATTTTCAATTAAATTTATATCATTCAATGAATATAATCCATTAATTTCAATTTTATATTTTTCATTAATATAATCTAAAAGTTCTTCAACAGTTTTATTTCCTTCTACTTCAATATAATCCCAACAAGTAAAATTAGGAGGAATAGCCTTTGTTAAAATATTTGTATCAGGATTAGTACTATCTTTATTTTTAGAAGGAGCTTTTGGTCTATGAACACATAAAAATGGAGTAGATAAATCAATATTAATTTGTCTTAAATTATTAATATCAGTACTTTGAAGTAGAGTATAAATTTGACTAGATATAAATCCTACTATACTGGAAGTTGTAGTAGGAATAGAAGGTACTATATTTCCAGATATAAATTTTACTTTATCCCTTGAACAAAAATCAATATTAAAATTAGAAGCTCTTAAATTTGATGATATATAAATAAAATCAATTTGATGATTTTCATCATGATCTTTTTCAAATAATTGTTCATGTATTTTATTAACTTTTTCTTGTGTAATACCTTCTGAAATTATTTGTAATAATTCTATTTTTAATTTTTCAATTTTATTCAAATTTTCATCCAAAGAATTTTGGGTTTTAATATCAAAATATAATTCATCATTTATTGATATTTCAATTAATTTCAAATAATTTTTTTTATAATTTATATCATTATTATAAGGAATATATAATGAATCTGCTAATAAATATGCAAAATATTCTATATAATAAAAATTTGTTTCATCATCTGGATTATATTCTAAAATATGTGGTAATCTATTACTACCTTTCCAAAATTTAGTTCCATTTTCTAATATTTTATTAGGTGGATTTATTATAAGTATATCATTTATTATTTTTCTATAATTTAAATAGAATATTTTTTTTGCAAATTTCAGACATTTATCATAACTTTTTGATTTGAATAAAATTAAATAATTTTTTAAATATATTAATTTTTCATATAAATCATTTCCTTCATTATCACTAAAAAATTGATTAGGATTTTCTATAAAATTTTTTAATAATCTTATATTATTGACAAAATATTCAAAAAATTTATCCCGACTCCATTCAATACAATGCTCTATTAATGATGGTAAATTTCTTATTGTACACATTCCAATTGGTTGATTTGTATTACTTTCGACACCTTTATATTCTTCAGATACAAAAGGAATTATTAATTGACTACTCGCATTTTCGCCGAGTGTTCCACATTCTATTAAATTTATTCTATGATATGTACATTGATTATTAATATATTTTCTTGCTTTAACATTATCAACAGCAATCAAAACAAATTTTTGTTTTTTATAAAAATTATCATCAAAAATATTTTCTGTTTCTTCTCTCACTTCAATTTGTAGACTTTCACAATTAAATTCTTGATTTATTTTTTTCACTTCTTCACATGCAATTAAAGATTTACTTTTTCCTATATGCTCTTTTCTGAATAAAAATTGTCTATTTAAATTGGAATTTTCTATACAATCATTATCTGTTACTGTTACTTTAGAATTATTTTTTGATCCGATTCCCATCAAAGCTAAAATTTTTAAATATTCACATCCAACAGCCCCAGCACCAACTAAAAATATATTTGAACTTTGTATTTTTTCTACAAATTCTTGACCATATATAGAAATTAAATCATCATATCTACTATTTAATAAAGTTCGATTAGGATTTTCTAAATTTATAATTGTTTCATCATATATATCAAACCAAAACCATTGATTTAAAGGACTATATAATCCAGTATATTTTATTGCTTCTTGAGCTACAAATCCACCTAAAAATGAACAAAGAGAAGGATGTAAACTTCTTGCAAATTTAAAAATATCTTTTATTAATTTTTCATTTTTTTCTATTTCAGGTAAATCTTTAAAAAATTTATTATTTGAATCTATAGTCTTAGAAAATTCTAATGTATTATTATATAAATCTTGAGATTCCTTTTCATTATTAAGTTCTGGTAAACAACCATTTTTATCATAGTATTGTTGCAAAATAATAAATAAAAGATGTAATAATTGTTTTCTACCATTTTTATTTTTAGAAAAATCAAATTTCATCATATTATCATTTGGATTCATAAAATTTTCTTCAAATGTCATATATTTCATATTATAAGGATAAAAATATTGTTCTACTATACCACCACCTATATAATCATCAAAATTTGATGTATCACCAATAAAAAATTCATCATAATTTTCTGGATTAGCTTCATAATGTATAGGCCCAGATGAATTTAATTGTATCATACCTTCTACTTCTTTGAATATTAAATATCCTTCATCATTCAATCTTCTATTTGTTCCTTTAAAATCTAATTTTAATTTACCATTTTTCTCTTTAGTTATATTTGAAATATATATTTTAGCTTTTTCTTTTCCGGTTTTATCTAAAATAGTATGCATTTCTCCAAAATCACTGAATATAAAACCTGTTAATCCAAAAGAACAGGTATATATAAATCCTTTATTATTTTCATGACATTCATTATTTATTTTTTTTATAATTTCTGATTTTGTTATTTCAGTAATTATTACTACATCAAAATCTTTAATTTTAGATAAATAATTATGTTCTATATATACTTTTGTTGCAGGATTTAAATCAGATAATTTTTTTAAACAAGCTTCATCTCTTCTAATTTTATTTATTACATTATCAGTTGTTAAGAAATAATTACTTCCTAAATCATTGATTTTGCAAATTCCATCATCAAAAATTGCAACTTTATATGGATTTGATAATATTATATTTTTAGCAATTTCAACTCCATAACCTCTAAGTCCAATAATTAATATTTTTAATTTTGATAAAATTCTTGTTATTTCTATCCCATATGTTCTTATCTGTCTTGATAATTTATCATGATCAATTACATCTTTTTTATCGGAATTTAAATCAAACATTGATATTGCAAATACTAAAATTTTTAACAATATATAGAATTATGGACATCATAACTATTTTTGCGATTAATAGTTATTATACTTTAAAAATAGTTATTATCATTGAAAATTTATTTAATAGAATATCTGATAATAAAATTAGATAAATGGGAAATGAAATATATTGTCAAAAAGAAGATAAAAACCAAAAAAAGGAAAATAAAAAAAGTTCAGAATATTTATCCATAATTGATTCCGAAAAAAATATAATAAAAGAAAATAATTTATTAATAGATGATAAAATGGGGAAAAAAATAAATTATAATGAAGATAATTTTCAAAATATAATTATTAAAGAAATTCAAGATATTAATTCAACTATAATATCTTTAAAAGAAAAAAATAATAACAAAAAAAGAAATATAAATGAATACTATGAAAGAAATAATTTTTATCCTTCAAATAATTATATTATTAATGAAATGGAACATGAATATATTAAGAAAAAAGAAAAAATATTTAAAAATAATATTAAAAATGAAATAAAAAATAATTTTGTTAAACCTATTATGGATGAACTTGAGAAAAAAAATAAGGAAATTTCTGAAATAAAAATATTATTTGAAAAATTAAATAATAGTATATTGGATAATAAAAATAAATTAGAAAAAGAAATGAATTTAAAGATTGAAAATATTGAAAAAAAAAATGATATATTATCTGAGCAATTTAAAAATTATAATCAAGATATAACAAAAATAATAAATAAATATGATAATAATTTTAATAACATAAATAAAAATATTGATAATATTAATACAAATATAAAAAATGTCCAAATTGAAAATAAAAAAGAAATAAAAAATTTACAAAATAAATTTTCAAATGAAATAAATAAATTAAAATTAGATATTAATACAGACATAAATTTAAAAGATGAGAAATTGAATTTAAAATTAGAAGACATTAATAAAATATGTATAAAAAATAAGACAGAAATTAAGGAATTAAAAGAAAAAATAAAAAATTTTGAAGAAATACAAAAGAATTTAAAAATTATGGATGAAAATAAAACTAAAAAATTAAAAGAATTAGATGAAAAAATAAAAATAAATAAAGATAAAATAGATAATGCTTTAAAAGAAATTGATTTAATTAATCAAAATTCAAAAAAGAATATACAAAATATTGTAAATGAATCTTTTAAAAAATTCAATAATATATTTCAAAAAAGTTTTGCAATAAATAAATATAAATCCCAAAAAGAATTAAAATTAAAATTATTTCAAGAAAAAAATTTAGCACAAGTAGGATTAAATAATATAGGAAATAATTGTTATCAGAATTCAGTTTTACAAATTTTAAAAAATATACCAAAATTTATTTATAATTTTTATCTTATAGAAAAAAATTCAGATGAATTTTTATTATCACTTAAAAAATTATTTCTTACTATAAGTTTCTCTAAAAAAAATTCTTATAATCCAAAAGAATTTAAAACACTTTTAGGAAATGAAAATAAAAGATTTGCTGGTAATAATCAATATGATTCTACAATATTTTATACTTCATTATTGAATATTATCCAAAAAAAAATAAATCGTCAAAAAAATAATAAGTTAGGATTAAATATGAAACAATATGAAAATAAAAATATTGATGAAAAATTTAAAATTTGGAAAGATAATTATTTATCAAAAAATCAGACTTTTATAATAGATTATTTTTATATTTATTATTCTAATGAATTTCAATGTGATTCATGTAAGCATAAATCACATAATTTTCAATGTTGTAATTATTTAGATTTTCCTATTGTTTCAACAAAAGGAAATGTAAGTAGTTTAGAAAAATGTTTTGAAAATTATCAAATGACTCAATTTATTGGAGAATGTTCAGAATGTCATGGAGATACATTATATCAACATTATATACTTTTAGAATTACCACCTGTATTAATAATTAATTTAAAAAGAGCTGGAGAAACAGAGGCTTATTTTAATGAAATAGATATTCCAGACAATCTAGAAATGGATAAATTAATTAAATATAAAAATAATAGTTCGATTTATGAATTAAGAGGATTTATTAAACATTCTGGTGATGAAAATTTTGGGCATAACTATGCTTTTTGTAAAAATATGTTTGATGATTTATGGTATGAATATAATGATAGTTATTGTAGCCCTATAAATGGTAAACCAAGTATGGATAAAATATTTTTATTATGTTATTTTAAAGTTGGTAGTGATATTCAAGATATTCATTATTTAAATGAAATAATGAAAAAAATTGATGAAGATAATAATTTTAATGAGTTTAAAAAATCTTATTTTAAATAAATTATTTTAATTAAATTTATAAATTATAATAATATTAATAATATAAACTTTTCCATTTTTATTTTTTAAAATATTTAATTTGAAAAATTCAGAAATAGTTAAAATATTCATATTATTAAAATTAGTTAAAGAATTATTATTCGCATAAATCGAAAGCATTTTTTTTGGTAAATTCCCTTGCAGTTTTTTCGAATTCTTCCTTATTATTTTTATATAATAATAAAGCTTCATTATTTAATCCATGATCAGTATTTGGATTTTGTAATAAATCAAAAATTGAAATAATAACATTTACAAGATTTTTATGATTTTCCCAATCCGTAGATTTTGAAGATATACAAATTGTACCATCATTAGGAGATATATTTGGATGATATATTTTAGTTACGAAATTAATATTTGGAGGTTCTTCTGGATAATTTGAAGGAAATTCCATTAATAATTTAAATAATCCACTTTCATAACAAGTTTTATTTGGACCTTTTAATAGAATATTCCATTTAAATATATTTCTTTTATTTTGAGGTCCTGCACTGCATCCAATAATACTTAATAAATGATTTTTTCTAATTTTATCATATTCATTTCTAATATATTCTTCCGCCATTATTTGCTCTAAAATTAGTTAATATGGTTTAACAATTTTTATCTATACGATTAAAAATAGTTAAAGAATGGACATATATTTATATAAAGTTTTTATTTAAATATCAACAAAAAGAAATATGACTACAAAATCAGGTGAAGAGGCAATTAGAGAAGAATGGGATTTACTTAGAAAATCAGGTTTATTATATCAAATAAGTTGTACAGCAGGTCCAATTAGAACAAAAGGTATTTATAATTTATTTAAATGGAATGCTTTAATGAAAGCACCTAATAATAGTCCATATTCTGGATATGCATTTCAATTTGAAATTGATTTTCCTCAAAATTATCCTAATTCTGCTCCAAAAGTTTATTGTAAAACTAATGTTTATCATATGAATATAAATAGTGATGGAAGAGTTTGTGTGGATTCAGTAAATTCACAATGGAATAAAGCAAAAAATATAAATACTGTACTTAAATCTATTTTTGTTATTTTTAAGAAACCTAATCCAGATAGTCCATATAAATCTGATATAGCAGAACTATTTAAAAATAACATGAGTTTATATGAAAAAAATGTCAAAGAACATTGCGAAAAATATGCAATTAAAATAGAATAATTTTGAATTAATAAATTATTAAATAATAAAATATAATTTTTATTAAATGAATCTTATTTTAATATATATTCTTTGTTTATTTTAAATAAAGGATTTTCTCCTTTTCTTTCATATTTTGGTGGTGTATAATAAGAAAATATTAAAAATTTTAATAATTAAGAATTAATATTTATTCAAGTATTATTAAAATAATTTTATTTTATGAAAATTTTTATAAGCGAATATGGAATTAATAATAATAATATATTAATTTATATTTATTTGCCTGCTTTAAAAATCTCATTAAATTGTATTGTCTCTCCATCATTTATAGGTATTGATGATAATAGATCATTTTCTTCTAAAATTTGTCCATTATGCAATATTTCAACATCATTGTTTATATTATATTTTCTTTTTATTTCAGCTTTTAGAGCAGAAACTAAATCTGATTCCATGATATATATAGTACCTCTTTCATTTTTGGAGTTCACAGTGAATAATTTCATTTTTTTAAATTTATTCACATATCGAATAATTTATATATAAATTAATAGGCTTAACTAATTTTAATGGTGTTTGTTATTTTAACTATTTTAGAGAGATTATATAAAAACCATACTAAATACTATTCTATAAATGAGTACTATATGTTCAGCTCCTCAAAAACCTAAATCTTTTATTTATCATTCTAATAATATTAATCTTGGATATAATAATCATAATTATTTTGAAAGAACAGATATAAAATTTCCGCAAAAAAATGTCTTAAAAGAAAAATATCCAGAAGATAATTATAAAAGTAAAAATAGGGTAACTCAATATATTAAACAAAGAAAGAGGGTTCAGATAAATAAAGAATTAATACCACAAAATAGGGAATCTAGAGGTAATTATAATCAACCAATAAAAATATTACAAAATAGTAAAGTAATTGAAAAAAGCAAACAAAATCAGCAAATTAATATTAGCAAAAATAGTAGTGCTATTCCTCCAATTCAGGGAAAACCTATTGATCAATATAATAGAAATTATAATCAAAATTTGAATAATAAAACAAAAAATGTTGTCAGAAATTCTTCGCAAGCCCCTAACATTAAAGCTAATTTAATTTATAATAATTCTAATAAATTAGAAGAAAAGCCTCAACATAATATTTCTACTATAAAATTAGAAAATTCTAAAATAGATATGACACCTATATATAATATTAATTCAAAAAAAGAGGAAGAAAAAGTAAAAATAAATCATAGAAATGAAAGTGTTTTTGCGAAGGTTACCAGAAGTAATTTTTTTGTTGGCAATCCAAAAAAAAAAATGAAATTCCAAAATGGGGCTATAGGATTATCTAATCTCGGAAATACTTGCTATTTTAACGCTGCAATTCAAAATTTAAAAAATGTTTATCTTTTAACTTTATATTTACTAAAAAATTATAATAGTTTTAATGCAAATGAATTTGCTTATAAATATTGTGAATTAATTATAAATTTGATAAATCAAAATATTTATCAATGGTATGACCCAAGAAAATTTTTTAATAAATTAGCTGAAAAAGCACCTATATTCCGTTTTGGAGAACAAAGTGATAGTAATTTTTGTGTTATATATATTTTAAGTATTCTAGAAAAAGAAACAAAAATTTATTTAGGTGAAAAACCATTTAAAAAAATAAAAATAATTAATAATAATTATTTTAATAATGATGAAATAAGAATTTTTAATGATTTTATGAATATATTTTATGAAAAAAGAAATTCATGTATTACAGATATTTTTTACGGATTCCAAGAATATATTATTAAATGCAATTATTGTAATTATTCCAAATATACTTTTCAAGGTTTTAGTGTATTAAATTTATCTATCATAAAATCAAATTATATACATATTAATTCTTTAAATGAATGTATAGAATATTATATGCAAGTACAAAATCATATCAATGAAAATGGATTTTGTTGTCCAAATTGTAATGGATATAATATATCAACAAATACACGTATTATTTCTTTACCAAAAGTTCTTATAATAAATTTTAAAAGAATAGGTGAAGGCAATTATTATAATCATAATGTTGAAATTCTTGAAGAATTAAAAATTAAAAATTTAGTAGACAATGAATTTTATGAATATACATTAATAGGATTTATAAAGCATTATGGTGGCGGATATTCTGGACATAATTTTGCTATTTGTAAAAATTTTTTTGATAATAAATGGTATGAATATAATGATTCAAAAGTTAGTGATATTTGGAATACATCTAATATTAGAGAAAATAAAATGGATTATTCTGGCTCATTTATGTTTTTTTATATTAAAAAAAATTTTAATATTAATGAAAATGAAAAAAAATTAATTATTAATTTAGCAAATAATTTTAATTAATATTTTAATAATATATATATATATTTATTTATCTTTAAATAATTATTTAATATATTAAAATTTGGGGATTGGGGATTGGGGATTGGGGATTGGGGATTGGGGATTGGGGATTGGGCCCAATCCCCAATCCCCAA
>Ga0256407_10011998_pt1 | contig 11875 bp, 3 predicted proteins | sample RumenRJG_04DNA_FD_193489 | JGI IMG/M metagenome (GOLD analysis project Ga0256407, IMG submission 193489) | Bovine rumen microbial communities from Lethbridge, Alberta, Canada - RJG_04 | ecosystem: Host-associated > Mammals > Digestive system > Stomach > Rumen | place: Canada: Alberta | collected... | reverse complement strand
AGAAATAATAAAAGATGAATTAAAAAGATTTGAAAAGAAATTAAAAGAAGTTATTGAAATTTCAAATGAAAAAAATATTAAAATAGATTATGTAGAAATCGCAGGAGAATTAATGAGAACACCTTGTCTTCAAGATATTATTAGAGATAATAATTTAGAAATTTCTAAAACTCTTTTAATTGATGAATGTGCGAGTATCGGTGCTGCAATTTTAAGAAATTATGAAATAGAAAAAAATAATTTTCCAATTCAACTTGAAAGTTTTACACATTTTGATTCTTATTATCATATTAATTATCAATTATTAAATGATGATAAAAATAATGTTTTACAAAAAGGAAATTTAATTCCAGAAATTGAAGATGAGAAAAAAAAAGTTGAATTAGATATTAAAACTGCAAAAAAGAATGAAAATATTTATCTGAAAATTTTTTTAGAAAATAAAATATTAAAAACTAATGATTTATTATTTCAATATAAAATTGCTTTGTCAAAGATATTAAAAACATTTAATGAGGATAAACAGAAGAATTTCACATCATTTTTAATTAAAATTAAAAGATTGGAAAAAATAATAAATGCTGAAATTTCACTTGATGATAAATATAATTTGGAAATTTTTAAAGAAATAAAGGATTCTAAAGGTAATTTAAGAAAGTATAAAATTAAAAAAGAAGAAGAATCTTTTATTAATCAAATTCAAAAATATATTCAAAATAAAAAAGAAGAAGATGAAAAATATCTTAATTTTTTAAATAATAAATTAGTCATTTCAAAAGAAATTTTTTCAGTTAAATATTTATCAAAATATAATAATGAATTGAAAAAAGAAGAGGATAAATTAAATAATTTAGATAGAGAATTAAGAAATTTAGAAAAAATAAATTTATTAACGGATATTGATAAAAGAGTTAATGATATTTTTATGAAATATGAACAAAATTTAATTGATAATATTAATATTTTAATTGAGGAAAATAAAGAAAAAGAAAATGAGGAATGGATGGAAGAAATTAAAAGTATACTTACAAATATAAACACTGTTGATAAAAATAATGAAAAAATTGAGGAAATTAGAAGTATTTATGAAATTGATGAAGTTAAAGACTATATTAATAATAAAAATCAAGAAATAAAAGAGAAAGATGAATAATATTAAAATAAATATTTAAAAATTTTTTTAAAAAAAAAATAAATTTTGAATTAATTATTTTTTAAATTTATTTAAAGAAAATAAAATTTAAGTAAAATTAAATGTCAAATAATTTCAGTAATAAAATTTTATTTAATTTATCAAATTCAATCACACCATTTTCCAGGTAAAAAAAAATCAATTAATATAATAGTCCTAAAATAAAAAATGAATTTTCACAGAATTTATTAAACAATAATAATAATTATAATGAATTAACATCTATTTTAATTGACTCACTGAAAAATGGAAATTATTTTTTAGAAGATAAAAAACAAATAGAAGTAAATTTTTTTTAATTTTCATAGCAAGTATCAAATATAATTTTCAATTCTAAAAAATTTAAACCTTTTTTTTTAATAAATGATATAAGTTTAAATGATTTCATTCAAATTATAAAGGAAGCAAAAATTATTGAAACAAATAATAATTTTTGTTTATTTAAAGAAGGAAGTGATATTAAAGGATATTATATTTTAATTAAAGGAGGAATTAAAATTAAAACATTTTCATATCAAATTTCTGAATTAAATAAAGAATATCTTGAAGATATTTTAGAAGAATATAATTTAAATTTCAATGAAGTAAATTGGAAAATTAAATCTGTTGAATCAAATGAAAAAAATTTATTTAATAATAATAGTTATAATCATAATAAAAATTTTTTTACTAGAGATTCTTTCAAAAATAATATAAGAACTTCAATTAATTTAAAACATAGTATTTTAAAAAAATACAAATTAAATCCTCATTTTGAAAAAAAAAGAGAAAACGAACTTTTCACTTTCAATTTAGAAAAATTAAATAATGAAATAAATAATAATAATAATAAAAATATAAATAATAATAATGAAATTTTAATATTTGGAGGAACAAATTTATTCAGAGAAATATTATTTAAAAATAATAAAAAACATTTTTCTTCTGCTTATACTTTCATAGAAAAAAATAATAAACAAAATAATTTTTCTTATTTACCTGAAGTTATTTTATTATATATTGATCAAAGTAAAGTTAAAATTTTATATGATAAAATTTCAAAAAGTCTAAAAAATAAAATTGATTTTATTTTTTCTCATATTCCACTTACTAAAAAATTAAATGATAATCAATTTCAATTGTTTCTTTCTAAAATACAAGAATATTATATTCCAACTCATTCTTTTATTAATAATTATGATAATGAAAATGATAAAAGTTTTTTTCTTATTTATAAAGGAAGTTGCTATTCTGAAAAAGGAAATGATATAATTTATGATGAAGGAGATTTTATTTTTATTGAAAAATTATTTGATAAAAAAAAAAAGAAATTATATACGAAGAATATTGAAACAATTCTTTTGAAAATTGATTTAAATTCTATTTCAAATGATTTCATTGATTCTTTTAAAGAATATTTCTTTAATATTTTAAAAAACCAAATTATTGTTAGAAAAAAATATAGAATTAGTAAAAAAAAATATCAAATTAAATCTTTATATTATAGATTTAAAAATGAAGAAGAAAAACAAATAAATGAAAATAAGAAAATTATTGAGAATAACAAGAATATCAAATATATATTAAATAAAAAGGAAATTCCAAGATTAAAAAGTGCTTTAATAAGTCCAACTTTATCTTCAAGAAAAAGTTTAAGAAATAAAAAAATGAGTTCATTAGTAGATGATTCAGTAATTTATTTATTAAATGCAAAACACAAAAAATTAAAATTAAATAAAAATAATAATGAAGATAAGACAATTTCAACAAATTTTTCAACTCAATCAAAAAAACAAGTAAAAAACACAAAAATGTCTATTAATAAAACTAATAATAATATCATTAATAAATTACCTAAAAATGAAATTTTTAATACTTCCCCGAAAATTCCATCTCAATTTAATAATAATCAATCAATAATATATAAAAAAAATTCAGAAATAAAATTTGATTTATTTGAAAATAAAATTAATAAAAATTCAAATTCAATTATTAATATTAAAGTATTTGATACTAATTATAATTATAATACAATTCAGTTAAATTCTGTAAGAGGAGAATATGAAAATAAAAATAGAAAAATGTTAACTCAACAAGAAAAAATATTAGAAGTTGTTAAAATTTGGAAAAATTCTTTAAAAAAGAAAAATGCAAAATTTGTTACTGAACATTTTAAAATACCTTTATTATATAAATTATGTGATAAAGGAAAATGAACTTATAAAATTTATATAGTTGTTATTTGTAAATAATATGTTCTTTATATATAAATATTCATCTTTTTTTTTTGTGATAATTTTTTGGTTAAAATATAAAAAATATTTTTTTTTTCATTTGATTTTAGTATTTTTTGAATAAATATTAAATTTATTTAATAAATAAATAATCATTTATAATATTTATAAATAATTCTTAAAGTAAAACTATTTTATTTTATTCTCTTAATTAAATAAAATATTAATTTAAATTTTTTTAATCTATAATATAAAAGAATTTTAATAAAAAACATAAATAAAAATATTAATTATGTAATCAACAAATAAAATAAAATGGATATATGTATAAAATTATGATATATTGTTCTTTAAATTATATTTATAAATATTTATTTAATTTATAAGATAATTAAAAGAATGAAAAAAGAATGAAAAAAGAAAAAATTTAATTAATTTCTCTAATTTTTTAGATATTAAATTCTAATTAATAAAAATTGACATTATTATTTATCTTATAAAAAAAATTATTATTATAAATTGAAAAATGGAAGGCTCACATAATAACCAAAAAGGAAGAAGAGGAAATAATTACCGTTATAATAATAATAATAGAAAAAATAATTTAAATAGAAGTTTTAATAATCAACATAACCAAAATTATAATAGAAATCATAAAAGAAATTATAATAATCAAAATGATAATAATTCAAATTATATGAATATAAGTCATAATAAATATGATACTGGATTTAATAATTCTGATAATAAATATAGTAATAGTTATTATAATGAATATAATAATGAATATGAAAATGAATATCTAAATAAATCTTTTCATAATTTTCATAAAACTTTTTATCATAGAAGAAATGATCCTTTTAAAGAAGATATTCACAAAAATCAATTAGAGAAAAAAAGAGAATATAATAAAAAAAAATGGAATGAAGGAAAAGAAAAAAGAGAAGAAGAACAAAAAAAATTATATATTGAAAACGAAGAAAAAAAAATGAATATTGACCCAAATTACAATAAAGAAGAAATTCGAATTAAAGAAAAAATCCTTGATATTGAATTAAAAAAAGAAGAAGAAGATAATAAAGAAGAAAATGATAAAAATAGAGATTTAATAAATAAATTCATAGGAGAAGATTACAAAAATCAATTAGAAAACATTAATAAAATAACAAAAAAAGAAAAAAAAACAGAAAATGAAAAAAATATTTTCCAAAAAATAATATTAGAAAGTCCTAAATTAAAATCAAATCCATTTTTAATATCAAACTTACTAAATTTATTAAAAGAATGTTCAAATGAAAATATAGAAAGTCAAATTACAGATTTATTAGGTTATGATGAAATGGAAACAATAGAAAAAATAGTTCAAAATCAAAATGAAATAAAAGAATTAATTCAAATTGCTCAAGCTTCATTAGATGAAAAAAATGATATTTTAAAACAACAAGAAAATTTATTTAAATATGGAATGGAAGTAATAGATAAGAAACAAAAAAAGAAAAAATTAACACAAATGCAAAAAGCACAAGAAGAAAATTATAAAATTTTAGAACAATTAGGTTTTTCTAAAATATTTTTAAATAATTTTTATCAATTTGATGAAGGAAATGAAGAAAATGAATTAGAAAAAAAAGAAATTAATCCTATAATAGAAAATTTTGATGATTTAGTTTCAGAAAATATTAAAAGAGATAAAGAACTTTATGAAACAAATTCAATTAATTATAAAGATTATATTAAAGTAGAAGTAAAACCAATATTAAAAGAAAGAAAGAAATTTGAATTAATATCAGTTAAAGAAAAATTACCAGAATGGATTCAAAAATGCTTTAATTTTAATTTTTTTAATGAAATTCAAAGTAAAGTTTTTGATAAAGCATTTTTATCAGATGAAAATTTATTAATTTCTGCACCAACTGGAGCAGGAAAAACAAATATTGCTTTATTGACTATATTAAGAGAAATTAATAAAGAATTAAAAATGAAAAATTATATTGATATAAATAAAGATTTTGATTTTAAAAATATACAGTGGGATTTTAAAATTTTATTTTTAGTTCCACTTAAGGCTTTAGCAAATGAAATTGTTAATAAATTTAATAATCAATTAAAATTTTTAAATATAGTTATAAATGAATTTTCAGGAGATGTTAATTTATCAAGGGAACAAGTAGAAAAAACAAATTTATTTATTGGAATTCCTGAAAAATGGGATTTATTTACAAGGAAACATGATGAATTATTTGAGCGTTTGAAATTAATGATAATTGATGAAGTTCATTTATTAAATGAAGATAGAGGTAGAGTTTTAGAATGTATAGTAGCAAGGACAATTAGAAAAAGTGAAATAAATCAAAAATTCATTCGTTTAGTTGGTCTTTCTGCTACACTTCCTAATTATTATGATGTTGCTGATTTTTTAAGAGTTAAAGAAGGTTTATTTGCTTTTGATACTTCTTATAGAGCTACTCCTTTAGAAATGAATTTCTTTGGATTAAATGATCATTTGAATTATGAAGATTATAAAGATTTAGAAAATCAAATTACTTATCAACAAATTATTGAATATTTAAAAAAAGATAAACAAGTTTTAGTTTTTGTACATTCTAGAATGGAAACAGTATCATTCGCAGAAGAAATAATAAGATTAGCAGAAATGAACAATAATTCAGGTTTATTTAGAATAAATCAAGAAGATTTTAAAAAATATTCAAAATTAACAATTACAAATAAAAAAATAAACGAATTAATTCCATATGGTATAGGATTTCACAATGCTGGAATATTAAGAAAAGATCGAAATACAATTGAATATTTATTCAAAGAAAAAATATTAAAATTATTAGTATCAACAAGTACTTTAGCATGGGGTGTAAATTTACCAGCATATGCATGTTTAATTAAAGGAACAAGTTATTATGATGCTTCAAATAGTAAATTTACTGATATTGGTATTTTAGATATTCAACAAATGTTTGGTAGAGCTGGAAGACCACAATATGATAATAAAGGAATTGGAATTATTATTTCTCCTTTAAAAAAAATTAGTCATTATATTGCTTTACTTAAAGATCAATTACCTATTAAATCTAGTTTAGATAGATTTTTACCTGATGCTTTAAATGCTGAAATTGCTATAGGAAATATTTCTAGTGTTAATGATGCTATTAATTGGTTGAAATTAACTTATTATGGAAGGATTGTATCAGGGAAAAATAGAGATAAAAATATTAATGTTTTGACTAGTAAAATTAATTTAGCTTTTATGATTTTAAATGAGGTTAAATTAATTAGATATATTAAAATGTCTAAACAAGTTCATACTACTGAATTAGGTAGGATTGCTTGTAATTATTATATGAGTTATAAATCTATTGATAAATTTAATAAATCATTAGTTGAAGATATGACTGAAAAGTCTTTTATTGAGGTGTTTTCTGAAAGTGATGAATTTGCTAATATGAAAATTTATGAAGATGAAAAAAGACAATTAGTTGAATTAGCTGAAAATTATGATATAATATCTAAAAATTTAATTAAAGATGATACAATAGAAAATAAAAAAGCTATTATCTTACTTTATACTTATTTATATGGTGATTATCAATTTAGTACTAGTTCTCTTTATATGGATTCTGCTTATGTAGTAGATAATAGTCCTCGTATTTTAAGAGCAATGATTGAAGTATGTTTACATAAACATTTAATAAGAACTACATTTTTATGTATGAATTATATGAAATATGTAGAAAGACGTGTTGCTCCGAGAATAACTCCTTTATGGCAATTAACATATTTTTCAACTAGTGCTAAATTATCTAAAAATTCAAAATTTAAAGTATATAACAATAATTATAATAGAGATGGTTATTTAAAGAGTGATATATGTAATAAATTAGATAAATTAGGTAAAAGTGAAATTAATGATATATTAAAAGAAGATAAATATATTTTATCAAAAGAATTAAATACAAACGTTCAAAATGCATTGGAATTAATAAAATTTGCAAGAAAAATTCCTCGATTTCATATGAAGATAGAAACAAAGCCATTAACAAGAACAATATTAAATATAACAGTAACACTAACCCCAAATTTTTTATGGTCAAAAAAATTCTCTAATCAATCTGAACCATTTTGGGTAATAGTAGATAATGAAAAAGAAATTATCCATTATGAACAATTCTTATTATTACCAAAACAAAATGAAAGAATAAAAACAAGAGAAACAGTATTAACATTTGCAGTACCGTTCGATATAGAACCAGGAAAAAGAAAAGCACATCTTGAAAGTGTATACACAGTATCAATTATTAGTGAAAGATGGATTGGAAATGAAATTAGTGAATCATTTTATTTAGCTGATATTGAAGTACCTGATGATCAAGATGTTAAAACAGATTTATTAAATATTTATCCATTACCATTAAGTGTATTACAAGATAAAGACTATGAAAAAGTATTCTCAGATTCGTTTAAATTTTTTAATCCTATTCAAACCCAAATTTTCTATAGTGTATATCACACAGATGAAAATTTATTAGTAGGAGCACCAACAGGATCAGGTAAGACTGTAATAGCAGAATTAGCAATATTACGTTTATTTAAAAAAAATCCAACAGGGAAAATAATATATATTGCACCATTAAAATCATTAGCAAAGGAAAGGGTCTCAGATTGGAAAAATAAATTCCAATTTATAAACAAAAATGTATTAGAATTAACAGGAGATTTCACTCCTGATTTAGAACAATTACTAAATGCAGATATCCTAATAACAACACCAGAAAAATGGGATGGTATATCACGTAATTGGCATCACAGAGCATATGTAAAAAAAGTATCAATAGTAATAATAGATGAAATTCATTTATTAGGTCTCGAACGTGGTCCAGTTATTGAAGTCATTGTATCACGTATGAGATTCATATCACATAAATTGAAAAATAATGTTAGATTCATTGGATTATCAACTGCTCTTGCAAATTCAGTTGATGTTGCAGAATGGTTAGGTATATCAATTAAATATGATAATAAAAGAGCTCCTGGGTTGTTTAATTTTAAACCTGCTGTAAGACCTTGTCCTGTTACTGTACATATTGAAGGATTTCCTGAGAAAAGATATTGTCCTAGAATGGCTACTATGAATAAACCTTGTTATAATGCTATTGTTAATTTTAGTGAAGGTAAACCTGTTTTATTATTTGTTTCTTCAAGAAGACAAACTAGATTAACTGCTTTGGATTTAATAGCTTTAAATGCTAATTCTTCACTTGATAATCATAATGCATTTTTAAATGTTCCTATTGAAGATATTGAAAATGATATTGATTGTATTTTTGATGAAAATTTAAGACATACTTTAAGTTATGGTATAGGAATGCATCATGCTGGTTTAATTGAATCAGATAGGAAAATCGTAGAAAGGTTATTTTTAACTCAAAAAATACAAATTTTAGTTGCAACAAGTACTTTAGCTTGGGGTGTTAATTTCCCTGCTCATTTAGTTATTATTAAAGGAACTGAATATTATCATCCTAAATTATGTACTTATGTTGATATGCCTATTACTGATATTTTACAAATGATTGGAAGAGCTGGGAGACCACAATATGATGAAGAGGCTGTTGCTTGTTTATTTGTTAAACAGGATAAAAAGAATTTTTATAAGAAATTTTTATATGAACCTTTTCCTTTAGAAAGTTCTTTACATAAAATGCTTTTTGATCATATTAATGCAGAAATTTCATCTGGTGCCTTATCTACAAGGAATTTATGTATTGAATATATTAAATGGACATATTTCTTTAAAAGATTAGTTAAAAATCCAACTTATTATGGTTTAACATCATCAACTGATGCTAAAACATTAAATAATTATTTGAATAATGTTTTAAATAATGTCTTAAATGAATTACAAAAATCAAATTGTATTGAAATTCATGATAATGATAAAATTAATTCTACAAATTTAGGAAATTTAACATCATTTTATTATATGAGTTATAAATCTGCTAAATTTTATTATGATAATATTAATAAGAATTTATCTATAATTCAATTATTAGATTTATTATCAAAAGCAACTGAATTTGAAGGAGTTCCAGTAAGACATAATGAAGAAGGAATAAATGAACAATTAAGTCTTGAATTACCAATTAAATCACCTAATTTTAATTTTGGTTCATCACATACAAAAACCAATTTATTAATCCAAGCACATTTTTCTAGAATTCCAATGCCAATAAGTGATTATAAAACCGATTTAAAAACTATTTTAGATAATTGTATTCGTATTTTATTATTTATGGCTGATATTTCATTTGAGAAAAAATATTTAGATACTACTTTAAATATTTTGACTTTAATTCAAATGGTTATGCAAGGTCTTTGGGAAAATGATTGTTCACTTATAAGTTTACCTAATGTTGAAATTAAAGAAATAAGAAATATTATTAATAAAGGGAATATTTCTCATATTTGTGAATTATGTGAAATGTATCATAGTGGAAAAGATATTAAAAAATTTTTAGAAGATGATTGTAAAATTAATACAATTAAAAATGATGAAATGGAAAAATTAATTGAAGTTTTAAGTAAATTACCTATTTTAGATGTTAGTTTTAAATTATATTCTTTAGATTCTACTTTAAAAAAAGTTTATAATAGTCCTATTATTGAAAATGGTGATTGTCAAATTTTTATTAATTTAAAAAAAATAAATGATATTAAAAATAATTTAATTATTTATAGTAGATATGGTAAAATTAAATCATGTCGTTGGTTTATTGTTATAGGAAATATTAAAACAAATGAAATTTTAGTTTTTGAAAAAGTATCTTTTAAAGAAAAAGTTTTTAAAAATATTACTTTTACTGCTCCTAAAGAAATTGATAATGATTCACTTATTTTATATATTATTAGTGATTCTTATTTTGGTTTGGATCAACAATATAATATTAGATTAAAAGATATTAATCAAAGAATTATGGATAAATTTGGTATTATTAAAGTTCAAAATGATAATAATGAAATTAATAATAATGAAAAAGAAGATAATAATAGTGAACATAGTAGTGAAGATGATATTGAAACAAAAAAAGATGAAAATGAAAATGATGATGATATTTATCTTGAAAATTGGTAAATTATTAAATATTTTTAATTGTTTTTTTATAAAAAAGAAATAATTTAAAACTAAATAATATATATTTTTTATAAATTCCAATATCAATAAAAAATATAATTAAATCATTTTATTATTTTTTATTTAATTAAATTTATCTCAATTATTAATAATTTATTTGAAAACTTTTCAATTTAAAAAAAAATTAATATATATATTTTAATTTCAAATAATAAAAAAAAATAGAATAAAATTCCCAAAATTCAAAAAAAAATTTAAAATAAAAAAAATTAACTAAAAAAAAAATGGGATGTGGAGGAAGTAAAGAAGATGAATCCAAAATAAAAATAATTTTCGTAATAGGAGGACCAGGATGTAAAAAAGGAACAATTTGTAAAAAATTAGAACAAGAATTTGGATTTATTCACATGCCAATAAGGGATATATTAAAAAGTGTAGTAATAAATAAAATGGGAGATAATTGGGAAGAATTATTAAATGATGTAAAAAAAGGAAAATCAATATCATCTGAAAAATTATTATCATATATTAAAATTGTAATTATTAATTCACAATTTAAAAAAATTTTACTTGATGGTTTTCCAAGAAATTTAGAAAATTTAAATGAATGGAATAATATAATGAATGAAATTTCTATTGTTATTGGTCTTATTTATTTTGAAGTAACTGAAGAAATTATGAAAAAAAAATTAATTGAAATGAATGAAGAAAATGAAGAAGAAGAAGAAGAAGAGGAAGAGGAAAAAGAAAAAGAAGAAAAAAAAATGAAGGAAGATAAAGAAAAATTAATGGATGAAAAAATTCAAAATTTTATTAAACATAGTAAACCTATTATTGATATTTTTAATGAACAGGAAAGATTAATTACTGTTAATGCTAGTATTGAAAATGTTGTAGATGTTTATTATGAAACTAAAAATGCTTTTAAGGATAAAAAATGGCATAAAAATTAATTTTTTTTAATTCATAATTTTTAATTATTAATTTAAATATTTTTAATATAGAAAAAATGTGTTAATAATTATAATATATTAAAACTTAAAGTATTTTATTTATTATTACTAAATTATTTTAGGAATTACATAAACTACTAAATTTTTTTAAAAATAAAAATGAATTTCTAGAGATTAAAATTAAAAAAATATGTATAAACTTTAATTTAATATATTAAGTACAATTTAATAAATAATAAATAATTTGATATATTACATAAGATTTTTTTTATTGGTGATATATATTGAATTTATCAATAAATGTGTAAATTAATTAAATAAATAATAAAAAATTAAAAATATTATAAAGAAATTAAATTTATAACTTAAATAT
>Ga0256407_10011996_pt1 | contig 11875 bp, 8 predicted proteins | sample RumenRJG_04DNA_FD_193489 | JGI IMG/M metagenome (GOLD analysis project Ga0256407, IMG submission 193489) | Bovine rumen microbial communities from Lethbridge, Alberta, Canada - RJG_04 | ecosystem: Host-associated > Mammals > Digestive system > Stomach > Rumen | place: Canada: Alberta | collected... | reverse complement strand
GGGAGGTTCCTTCATTCCAATCAAAAAAAAGTATTAACCGCATCAGGGAGTTTTTGTGGAGTTTTTTGGCGTGTCTTCAGAAAAAGCAATATGCTGATTTTTATACGGTTATAGACATGTTTCGGAGTTTTTGAAGTTTTTTCCTGAAAAAGTAAAATACAAAGGTAAAGGGTAGGGAAGGTTTGCAGCACAAGGGCATCAAAAACTCCGTAAGGGGCATGAAAAAGCCGTCTGCACGGGCATTTCAGCCCGGCAGACGGCATCGTGAAAACTCCTGTGAAAACTCTCACGGAGCTCTACATGATAGCCTGTTGCAAGAAGTCCGCAATGTCGAACTTCGGCTGATCTTCCGGAGCCTTGAGACGGCAGATATCGCTGACGGTAAAGTTGGCCAGGTCAGCCATGTCATGGATGGCTGCCGTCCACTCCTCAACGGCATCGCAGTCGGGGAAGACGATGACGTCGCGCCCTTGCAATGACTTCAGCACGTTGCGTTTCAGATTGCCCTTGTTGCCCGTAGCCACCCACGTCAGCTTCTGGAATGCCAAAGCACCGTAGAGGGCGTTCTTGGGACTCTCGACGAGTGCCACCGTCGATGCCGGATAGCGCGGCAGGAGGTGCTCGCCGAACAGACAATCGTTGCGCAGTTGGGCATCAGCAGGCAACCGTCCCTGGCGCACCCACAATCTGCCCAGCCAGTAGGTGGTCTGGTCGCTATGGCCGAAACGCGGCTTGGCTGGGTCCGACTGGTAGTGCTGGATCTTCAGGTTACACACGCGGCCCAGACGGTCGATGCACGGAAAGACGGTGTAGTCGTCCAGTCCGCCGAAGGCATAGCATCCCAGCCTGTATTCCTCTGCCAGCCATTCCACGGCCTCGGCGCGGAACATCTGCATCAGGCAGTGGCCCAGCGAACTCTCGGCGGTCACCAGATCGTCAACCATCTCCACGGGGATGTAGGTATAGTCGTGTCCAGTCTCGGCTACCTGCGGGCGCAACTTCGGCTTCGGCAGGGTCGTCATCTGCTGGGGCGACAGCGTGGCTATGCCGAACTCGCTTGACAGCCACTGGCAAGCCTCCTGAAACGTCCACTGCTCATGCTGCATGGTGTAGGCGATCACGTCGCCGCCCTTGCCGCAGGCGAAGCAGTGGCAGTAGTTCTTTCCCGTACGCTCGTCGAAGCTGAGTGAGGGGCTGTGGTCGTCGTGCCAGGGGCAGAGCGAGCGGTAGTGCATGCCCTCATGCTTCAACCTGTCGCCCAGCCGCCGTGCCACCTCCGTAATGGAGATGACACGCAAGCGCTGGGTGTCATAGTTTTCATGCTGGCTGTTCATGACTCCGCAAGTTTAAGTTTGAAACATGGCACCTTTCCCTGCTCTATGCGACTGTGAGTCAGCGCATCGAGACGCTTGTAGAAGTTGGACTTGCCGACGGGATACAATGCTGAGTTCTTGCAATAGGTCGTATAGGCAGCAAAAAGGTCGCTGCCCTTGGTGGGCACATCCGTCGGGACAAGCATCTCCTTGAGGAACAACTTGACGTTGTCCGACTGCAGTTTGTACTCCTCCAGCGCACGCTCACTGCTCTCGCAGGTGATGAAAGCCTGACGGTTCATCAAGCCTACCAGCGCATTGACAATCCAGTTGAGTATGCCCGGCAACTCGCCAATCAGTTTCTCTGCCAGATGGACATCCTTTTCCGTTTCGGATATGGTCTGGTCAAAGGGCAGGATGATGAAGCGACGGAAGAAGGCAAAGGTGTTCTCAGCCTTAGGCATCTGGTTGGTGGCCGTGATGACCTTGCCGTAGTCAGTAATCTGGCGTGGGTTCTGATACTTCAGTTCCACCGTCAGCGACTCGCCTGAGGCTATTTGCTTCATGACGCTGGGGTTGACGTCGCGCCCCGTCTCCGACGAAATATTCAGCAGTTTATGCTCGAACATGGCACGCTTCTTCTCGTCGTTTGTCAGGTGCTCCAGCGAGAGGTAGCAGACGTTTTGCGCACCAAACAGACGCTCAATGACGGCCAGGGCTGTCGATTTGCCGTTTTGCCCACTGCCATAGAACCATATCAGCTTCTCGAAGCGGTGGTCACGCATTAGGCAATAGCCCAGATACTCGCCCAACAGCGTCTGTGCCTCTGCCGTCGGCTGCACACGATCCAGAAACTGCTGCCACAGCGGACAGTCGGCCTGCGGGTCATAGCTGTACTCCAGACAATAGAAGAACAGATCGTCACGCGAATGATCACGCAATGTGACACGTCCGTCAACAGTGACCACCAGCGTGCCGTTAGGCATGTTCAGCCACACCTCGTCGCGAGGCTGCATCTGACGGCGGTGCTTCTTCAGGTTGAAGGCCACGCCCTCATACAGCTGGTTCATGAATGCGGGGTTCATGCGATGCGTCTCAGCCAAGCCGCAACGCAACGCGCACTGGTCTATAAAGTCCATCCACTGCTGCGAGTCGATGCGCTCCCAGTGCGTTCCCACATAGATGTTCATCTGCTGGTCGCTCTTGGCACGCTCAGAGTAGTGGTCGCACCACAGATTGCCATCAGCGGCACGTACCACCTCGACGACCACAATCTGTCGCAGTGCAGAGGGCTGCAGCGGTTTGCCGGCAGCAACCGTCTGAGCGGCTATCACCGACTCCTGCGACTCCACACGGCGGGCAATAGCCTCCAATGTCAGGTCCACCAGATGTACACGGCGCACTTGTCGCTGCGCCTCCAGTTCGTTGAGCTTTGCGCTCATCTCCTGCTCCAAGGAGCAGAGTTCATTGTTGTTTCCCATAATCGTTTTTACTTTTATGGAATTATGTGGTCTCGGGTTTACTTTGCTGTCAGTCGTACCTTACTTAATTACCGCCACTTCATGATGAGCATGCAGCTTCATGCCTAAGAAGATGATGCGAAGTTACAAAGATTTATCCAGAACTCAAAGAGTATTAGAGATTTATTTAAGTTGCTGATATTTAGTGTTTTAAGTCATTTTCTCGTCATGTTTTCCACTGCTGTTCTCAATACGTGTCACTTTCTTTTTCCTTTAGTCACAAATGTACTTTACCGCGTCATTTTTTTACTGTGTGTAGTCATTTTGATGGATACCACTCGTCAAAATGACAGCGCCTGGTCAAAATGAATAAAAAATGACTGGCTCCTGTCGCAAGAGCCAGTCAAAAAGTAGTAGATTGACAGATGTTAAATAAACGTAACATACTATGCTACGCTGCCTCTTCCAGTTTTTCCAGGAAAATAATCACCTCCTCGTTGAACTTTTCCTGTTCCTCCTTCAGGTTCTTCATCTTGCTTTTTCTCACCGTGACGGCATGCCATTCCGGCAGGTCTTTGTTGTGATAGTAAGCCTTCAGAATCTTATAGAACTGCTGTTGTGGAGCCTCTATCGTCTCGCCGCACCAGTTGACAAAGAGCAGAATCTTTTCGGCGCTGACCTTCTTGCCATTCTCCGGGCGGAACTCGTCGAAGTGCTCAATCAGCATTTTTGCGTCATGGCCCTTTTTCGGATTCTTTATCCATGTCAGCGAGGCTACCTGTGCGAAGTTCGACTTGTTGCCCTGTTGATAAACGGAAATGGCGTGGCGTCTGACGGCATCTATCGAGTATTTATGATAGCCCTGCTGGGCAAATTCACGCAGCCCCATCTGGTCTATGAACTGCTGTATCTCGTCATTGACTGGACTCTGCATCAAGTCGATGGTGTCGTTGAGTTCCTTCATGATGTCACGACATTGCTTCTCTAACAGTTCGGCACATTTGTCTGGGTCTGCTTTGGTCTGCTTCTCTTTCTCAAGCTCTTTATAGCAAAGCATCAGCGATGCCAGCACGTTGGCAAATAGAGCCCTTTGCTCTACGTATAGCGTCTGGATATTGTCACTGAACGACTCGATGCCGAACAAGTCGCGAGCGCAGCCGCCATTGGTCAGCACGGAACGCTCATACACAGATGGAGAGAGGCGGTCGCGGAACACAGCAGCCTGGGGCTGTTGCTTGCGTACAATGGGGCAAGTCTCACGAAAACTCCTTTTAATGGAAGCCAGCGAACTTCTCAGTTTGTTCAGCATGACTTGAGCCGAGCTGAATCGTTCGTTGTCCTCTGTTGCCCATCGCGTATTGAATGTGAGGGAAAACTTAGATAGCGACAAGAATTCGCGGTGAGCAATACATAGACACTCGCGCACTTCTGCTATCTTCAGCAAAAGGTCCACTTCGCTGTAATTGCGAACATACAAACTGGCAATAAAGCCATCTTCCGTGAACAGCTCTACCTTATGAATGACATAAAGTAAACCATGTTCTGTTACCTGAAAAGAATCATTATAGGTCATGTAGAAAAATTATGTTATTATAATTCATCCACAAAATTACTCAATATGTACATCTTTTGCAAGAATATACACAAGTAATTCTGCTTCAGCCGAAGCAGAATTGATTTAAATCAAGCAAAGCGTGTGTTGACTCTAATATTAGAATGCAAGGTTCTCCATTTTGGAAAACTTTTTAGGTTTCTAATTTCAAAAAGTTGTCCAAAACGGAAAACTTTTTGTTATGACACGCACAAGGTACGTGTCATACTGCTAGTGTATTGCAAAAAAGAATCGCTACCACCAGCGGATGATAGCGATTCTTTAGTTTTGGTGTCGAGGGCTTTATTTTTTGGTCACGCCGTGCCTGTCACCTTGTGACCATTAGTCTCCCATGTATTATTAATATGTGTAGATTTCGCCTGACATAGACGCATGACCATCTTTGAAGAATCCACCAGAATTGCTCTGCTGACTAAAAATAAGGACAATACATCCTCCCCTCTTCGCAGCTTCCTTGCGAATTTTCTTCATGGTTTTCTCACTAAAATGACCAGCAGTTATAGAAAAAGACCAAGTTCCACTTGAGTGCTTCTCAATTTGGCCTAAAGATTTAAGTCCAAGCACTTCATTCTTATCATAAACAAGACGTACATTCTCCCAATCATCTGGTGATTTTACATCAACCTTTTGCGACATCTGTTGAACACGACCACTTTGGAATCGAACTTCTGAGATTGCGCAACGCCCAATAGTATTAACTAAATCCTCTCCATCATAGCTAAACTTTATATACAGGTCTGTAACTTCCGTCACTTTTCCCTTAGCTATGTTACCATTGTGAAACACCACCTCATCTTGTGCTAAGCAATTAATGCATACAAAGAGAAGAATAAAGCAAAAAAACTTTTTCATAATCACTGTTTTAGATATTACGGCGCAAAGATAAACACTTTTGATGAAATAAACAAATTTTCGACTATAATTCATCTGCAAAAACCAAAAATACAAAAAGGGTGACAAGGGACCAGTTCCTATATCATCCTTTTTCCGAAAAAAGTCCAATTTAATTTTGTGTTTCACAAACTATGACACGTGCCAGGTACCTGTCATATTCTTCTATATAACGAAAAAGCCTCCCCGACAGTCTATACTGCGGGGAGGCATAATCATGTTCCTAAATACTTTCTACCAATTGCTTGACGTTACTTAATGACCACTTTACGTCCGTTCTGGATGTAGATGCCCTTTGCCGTGGGGGCTTTGTCGAGCCGTAGACCTTCGAGGGTGTACCACCCATCGGAGAAGCCGGCGGGTTTGCTGGCTGTTATCTCGCTGATGCCCGTCGGGTCGTCGGTTGACTTGTCCTCGGTCAGCCACTGGGTGTCGAGCTGGAAGGTGATCTTCTCCTTGGCGATGGGCTCGGTGCTGAAGTCGTAGTCGTCAGCCTTGTATGCCACCGTCTCGTCCGGGGTGAAGTTATAGAATCCGCCATGATTCGCAGTGACGGGCTTGGTCATGGTCTTGCCGTTGTTCGACGTGGCTTCGATAAAGTAGTTCACCTTCTTTCCATTGGGGAACTTGCTGACGGGCACTCGGCAGTACCAGCGGTTGCCGTTGCCGGTCATGTCCACCTTCTGCCACTCGCCGTCTTCGCCTACTTGGTAGTGCAGCGAGGCTTTCTGGATGCCGCTCTTGTTGGTGATGAAGGCGCTGAAGGGTACTTCGGTCAGCGTGCCGAAGTTAACCTTGCCGTACATGGCGTCGTGGAGGATGCGCACGGGGTTGTCGGCGGGAATCTGCTTGGTGATGCAGTGGATGGAGCCGCCGGAGCCGTCGTAGATGCGCATGTCGAGGCAGTAGAACGTGTAGCCGGGATAGAGCTTCTTCATGGCCTCGATGTTGGCGCGGTCCCATGCGGCAGTAGGCATGTTGTCCACATCGACGGGCGAGAAGCAGGGCTGCAGGATGTAGTTGTTCACTATCAGGTGGTTGGCATAGGTGCGTGTGAAGTTTTGATAATCCTCCTCGCTATTCCAGTCGCTGCCGTCGTCGTAGGAGGGGAAGGGCAAGTCGCCCCACTTAACGTATGAGTCTTGCCAGCAGTTTTTCTGTTTCAGCATCAATGCTACGTTGTCTTTTGCGATAGCGTAGTCTTCCCAGTCCTTATAGGTTTCCGGCATCTTCGCAAACAGGAATCCGTTCTCGTCGATGGCATCGGCATACAGATCCACGTGGCCTGTCCCGCCGTCATGTTTCAGCCTTTCCACGATGCTGGTACCCGCTTGTCCCACCATACCCTTGAGTGCATCATAGCACTGGTCTGCGTTGAGGGTCTCTCGCGTTGTGTACTTAATGGTCTTGGGGTCCTTGCCGTCCCAGATGACGGGACCTACCGTAACTTCTTTGTTGTGGCTATACATGGCCGTAGAGGTCATCAGACCGCCGGCACCGTCAACGAGGCAGTTACCACCTTCCCAGATGACCTGGTTGATATAGTTGGGGATGCCCACCTGGCGGTGAAGAACCGATGGCAGCACGTCGTCGAGCGGGCGTTCGTAGTCGTACAGGAAGTCGAGCATGGCCACCTTGTCCTCGTCGCCATAGTAGAAACAGATGGGGCCGCAGTCGCGGAACCAGACGCTGTTGCCGCCAGACACGAAGAAGCGTATCTTGTCTGTCCTCATTTCGTGTGCTTCCATGTAGTAGCGTACCACCTGTTCGTCGCCGGGTTGCTCAATGCGCACCCATGCCTCGGCACCGGCTCTCTGGATGCCGTCGATGAGCCGCAGGGCCACCTGGCCGCTTTCGCTGTTCAGGTCGAAATAAGATTCATAGGGACCCCTGCCTACTTCTTTAGGCTGCTCCTCTTTCGACTCGGCGTAGTAGTAGATGGCATATCCTTGAACGATGGGTAGGGCGGAATAGCGCGTGTCCTCTTTTTTATCAGGCACAAAATGAACATAGGGTATGGCGACAACGACGGCCTTCACCTCCTCCCATTCACCAGGGAACCATACGCGGTCGGGGAAGTTCAGCGGTGCTCCACTGGCATCGTGTGCTCTGCGCATGTCCTCAGCCGTAGCGATGGGGAAGTCGGGCTTGGGAAAATTCTTGGGAATAGCCCGTTTGTGCATCAATTTGTGGAGGTTAAAAGTCTGCTGCTTACTGTCCTGAGCATTGGCTGTCACTGACAGTGCCAAGAGGACTGCAAGGAGCTGTGCCGACCTGCCGAGGCAGCTGACTGCAGCGTTCCAAAGATTTGTGCGTAAAGGTTTTCTCATAGGACTTAAAATGATTTAGAATGTTTATTGGTTTTTTCATTGCAAATATACACAATTATAATAGTATCGTGTACATCAGCTTCCTGATTTTAATATTTTTTATGTTTTTTACTCTCACCACTCCTCTATAGTTGTTATTATGACACGTGCCAGGTACCTGTCATCCTTTTTCCGAAAAAAGTCCCATATAATTTTGTGTTTCACAATATTTGCGCTACCTTTGCTGCCGCAAAGAGAACATAGTAATAACAAACTAAATAGAAGAAAAGTTATGGGACTGATTGGTTCAATCATTATTGGATGCCTGGCAGGTTTCTGCGCAGGCAAGTTGATGAAAGGTGGTGGTTTCGGATTCATCATGAATCTGGTGTTAGGACTCTTTGGTGGTTTGGTCGGCGGCTGGCTCTTCGGGCAGCTCGGCATCACGTGGGGTGGTATCTTGGGACAGTTGGGTACTGCCATCATCGGTGCTGTGGCCATCCTCTGGGTAGCCTCTCTCATCAAGAAATAAAAAAAAGGGGCTGTCCTGTGCTTTACATCGGACAGCCCTTCCTTATTTATATAATGTTTTCGGTTGATTACTTCTGTTGTGCCTTCAGAGCTGCTATCGACTCCTTCAAGGCTGCAATCTTCTCCTCAGAATCGCTCTGCTTCTTGCGCTCCAAGGCGACTACCTGTTCCGGGGCGTTCTGAACGAAGCGCTCGTTAGACAGCTTCTTCATCACACCAGCCAGGAAGCCCTCCAAGTGCTTGAGTTGAGTTTCCTGCTTCTCAATCTCGGCATCAATGTCTATCATGTTGCCCAGAGGTACTGCAAACTCGTCTGTGCCTACCATGAAGGCCGAAGCCGTAGCATCTTTCTCATTCACCACATTGATAGTGCTGACATTCGCCATCTTCTGGATAGCCGAAGTGAAAGAAGTATAGTTGTTGGCGTTGACAGCCTGCAGTTCGAGCGTCTCCTTGGGTGCAATATTCTTCTGAGAACGCACCATGCGGACGCCGGAGACGATCTGCTTGACCTGTTCGAAATCGCTGATGAGCTTAGTCTCAGCATCAGTAGGAGCATCCAGCTTCAGGCTCTCACGCATAATGCTGTCGCCTTGCTGACGCTCGTAGAGAGCCTGCCACAGTTCCTCGGTGATGAACGGCATGAAGGGGTGCAGCATCTTGAGCAGCACATCGAAGTAGTGCAGTGTCTGATCGTAGGTCTGGCGGTCAATGGGCTGTTGCTGTCCGTTCACATAAGCGGGCTTCACCATCTCGAGATACCAGCTGGAGAATTCGTCCCAGAACAGCTTGTAGACTGCCATCAGTGCCTCTGAGATGCGATATTTTGAGAAGAGGTCGTCCAGTTCGACGTTCACCTCCTTCAGTTTGGCATCAAACCAAGCCACGGCGGTCTTGCTGGCCTCGGTCTGCTCTACGTCAGCTACCTGCCACCCCTTGACCAGACGGAAGGCATTCCATATCTTATTGTTGAAGTTGCGTCCCTGTTCGCACAAAGCCTCGTCAAACAGGATGTCGTTGCCGGCAGGTGCAGAAAGCATCATGCCCATGCGGACGCCATCGGCACCGAACTTCTCAATGAGCTCGATGGGGTCGGGCGAGTTGCCCAGTGACTTGGACATCTTACGGCCCAGCTTGTCGCGTACGATACCAGTGAAGTAGACGTGCTTGAAAGGCATCTTGCCCACATATTCGTATCCAGCCATAATCATACGGGCCACCCAGAAGAAGATGATGTCCGGACCAGTAACCAGGTCGGCAGTGGGATAATAGTACTTCAGCTCCTCGCTGTCGGGGTTGTTGATGCCATCGAACAGCGAGATGGGCCACAGCCACGACGAGAACCAGGTGTCGAGGGCATCCTCGTCCTGACACAGGTCGGCATCGGTAACCTTGGGGTCTTTCTGCTGAGCCAGTTTCAGGGCCTCTTCGCGATTGACAGCCACCACATAGTCGCCAGCCTCGTTGTAATAATAGGCGGGTATGCGGTGTCCCCACCAGAGCTGACGCGAGATGCACCAGTCTTGGATATTCTCCAGCCAGTTCTTGTATGTGGTCTTGTATTTGGTCGGATAGAACTTGATGTCATCGTCCATGACGGGAGGCAGTGCGATGTCGGCAAAGTGCTTCATCTTGAGGAACCACTGCAGCGACAGACGGGGCTCGATGGCTGTGTCGGGGTTGCGCTCAGAGTAGCCAACCTTGTTCGTATAGTCCTCTATACGCTCCATGAGACCTGCTTCCTGCAAATCCTTTGCAATCTGCTTGCGGCAAACCATGCGGTCCATTCCGACGTAGAGTGGGGACTGCTCGCTGATGGTGCCGTCGGGATTGAAGATGTCAATGGTCTCCAGGTTGTGTGTCTTACCCAACATGTAGTCGTTGGTGTCGTGAGCAGGAGTGACCTTCAGACAGCCCGTACCGAACTCAATGTCCACATAGCGGTCCTCTATTACAGGAATCACGCGTCCCACCAGCGGAACAATGACTTTGCGACCCTTGAGCCACTGGTTCTTCGGGTCTTTGGGATTGATACACATAGCCGTATCGCCCATGATGGTCTCAGGACGTGTGGTTGCCACAACGGCATAGTAGCCCTTCGCATCGCGGTGGATGATGTTGCCGGCTTCTTCCAGTTCTTCTTGATGGTCAAGACTCTCCAGCCCGTCCACGTAGTATTTCAGGTGGAACAGGTGGCTCTGCTCCTCACGATAGATAACCTCCTCGGTAGAAAGAGCCGTCAGTGCCTTGGGGTCCCAGTTGACCATGCGCAGGCCCCTATAGATGAGTCCCTTGTTGTAGAGGTCGACAAACACCTTGATGACACTCTCGGAGCGTTTCTCGTCCATGGTGAAGGCCGTACGGTCCCAGTCACAGCTGGCACCCAGACGGCGCAGCTGCTTCAGGATGATGCCTCCATGCTCGTGGGTCCAGTCCCAGGCATGCTCCAGGAATTGCTCACGCGTCAGGTCGTGCTTCTTGATGCCCTGCTCGGCCAGTTTCTTCACCACCTTTGCCTCGGTGGCAATAGAAGCGTGGTCAGTACCAGGCACCCAGCATGCATTCTTGCCTTCCATGCGGGCACGACGTACAAGAATGTCCTGGATGGTGTTGTTCAGCATGTGGCCCATATGCAGCACACCGGTCACATTGGGCGGTGGGATGACGATGGTATATGGTTCGCGGCCATCGGGCTTACTGCTGAAAAGCTTGTTGTCCAGCCAATACTGGTACCATTTGGATTCGACCTCTTTGGGGTCGTATTTGCTTGCTAATTCATTGACTTTTGTCATCGCGTCTTTACATATTTATTATAAATTGGCTGCAAAGGTACAAAAAAAATGCGAAATATGAATTAGTAATTCAAAAAAAAATCGTACCTTTGCCCATGACTATGGAAAGAAAGCATACAAGAGAAGAGAAGATGGAGGCCTTTGGCCGTTTGCTGGATGTTATGGACAGACTGCGTGAAGAATGCCCGTGGGATCGCAAACAGACCAATGACAGCCTTCGACCCAACACGATAGAAGAAACGTATGAATTGTGTGACGCCTTGATTCGTGACGACCAGCAAGAAATCTGCAAGGAGCTGGGCGACGTGCTGCTACACGTCGTTTTCTATGGCAGAATAGGCGAGGAGAAGCAGCAATTTGATATAGCAGATGTCTGCAACAAGTTGTGCGACAAGCTGATATTCCGTCATCCACACGTCTATGGAGAAGCGGTGGCCAAGGATGCCGAAGCCGTACTGGAAAGCTGGGAACAGATTAAGCTGAAGGAAAAAGACGGCAACAAGACCGTACTCTCGGGCGTCCCGGCAGCATTGCCCTCGCTCATCAAGGCTTATCGCGTGCAGGACAAGGCCCGCAACGTGGGTTTCGACTGGGAGGACAAGCAAGACGTATGGGGAAAGGTTCGCGAAGAACTGGGAGAACTGGAGGCCGAGTTGCGCAAGGAAGACAAGGAGAATTCCACGCGAGAGCTGGGCGACTTCCTCTTCAGCGTCATCAATGCAGCCCGCCTTTACAAACTCAATCCTGACAACGCCCTGGAGATGACAAACCAGAAGTTCATCCGTCGTTTCAATTACATAGAGCAGCATAGTATCCGTGCAGGAAAACCCCTGACGGAAATGACGCTTGCAGAGATGGATGCCCTATGGAATGAGGCGAAAGAAAAAGAGAAAGAAGAGATTTAATAAAAATTTATAAATTCGTAACTATGAAGAATTTAGGAGTTTTATTTGTAGTAGTCATGGCT
>Ga0256407_10011994_pt1 | contig 11877 bp, 4 predicted proteins | sample RumenRJG_04DNA_FD_193489 | JGI IMG/M metagenome (GOLD analysis project Ga0256407, IMG submission 193489) | Bovine rumen microbial communities from Lethbridge, Alberta, Canada - RJG_04 | ecosystem: Host-associated > Mammals > Digestive system > Stomach > Rumen | place: Canada: Alberta | collected... | reverse complement strand
AATATTATTTTTAAAAAATTATATTTCTTTCCTTTTAAAGTCATTATTTTCTTTTGAACTTTTACTTAATCTTTTATTTTTACTTAATGATTTCCTTTTCTTATTCTTTAAATCTTCTTCAAATTTTTTTTTCTTTTCATTATATAATTGAAAATAATATTCTTTATTTGTTTCAGATTCCCAATTTTCTCCTAAAATCTTTAAAGTAATTTTTTTCCCTTCTTCTAACAATTTTTTATTTTGTTCTTTACAATATAACATAAAAGCATTAATAACCTTTTTTTTCCTTTTATCATTTCCAAGAGAATTTCTATTACTTTTAATCTTATTTAAACTTAATCTATCTTTAGAAATACTTTTGTTATTTTCATCATCAGACATTTTTTAAAATTTAAATTTAAAAAAAAAAATAATTAATATAACACATAAAAAAATATAATCAAAAATTAAAAAAACAATTAATTTAATAATAAAAAAACATTTATTTAAAAATATGTCTCTTTCAAATGATGAAGTAGTTCAATCATTAATGGCAACAATGGATTCAATAAATAAACAATTAGCAAATGAAAGAAAAGAAAGAAAAGAAGAAAAAAAAGCATCAGATGAAAAAATAGCAGAACTTTTACAAGAAATTGAAAAAGTAAAATCAAAAAAAAGTTCATCAGATACACAAGAATTATTAAAAAAATACGGTGAACTTGATGAACAAAATCAAAGTTTAATTGAAAGAAATAGAATTTTAGAAAAAGATGTTATTGATAAAACTAATGAATATCAAAATATGAAAGAACAAAGAAATAGAGCTCAAGAAAAACAAAAAGAATTAGAAGAAAAAAATTATAAATTAGAAAATGATATTATTATTGAAAAAAAAAAAGGAGAAGATTTAATTAAACAATTTAATATTTTAAAGAAACAATTAAATTTTGAGTCTGAATTAAAAAATAAAGATAAAATAAAAGTTGAAGAATTAACTAAAATATTAAAAGAAAAAGATGATGAGATTAAAAAATTAAAAGAAGAAATTAATAAAAAAGAAGAATCTAATAAAGATTTATTAGATTATATTAGAAAAGAAAAAACTAAAAAATTAGAAGAAAAAGATTTAGAAGAAGAAAATAAAAAAAAAGAAGAAGAAAAAAGAAAAATTGAAGAAGAAGAAAAAAAAAAAAAAAATCAAGTTAAAGAAAATGAAAATGAAAAAGAAAAAAAAGAAGAAAATGAAAATAAAAAACAAGAAATTAATATTCCTTTTACAAAAGCTCCAGAACAAATTAAATTATTAACAGATATAATTTGTGATTTTATTTTTAAATTTATTAATTCACAATATTATTTAAGTGTATTTGATTTAATGAATGATTGTTCAATTAATTATGATTTATTAGAATTTTTTTCAAAATTAAATCCTTTTGATAATAATTCAATTGATGATTATTTATTTAATTTTTTTAATGATATGAAAAGTTATTTTAATATGAAAGGTGAAAATGGAAATATTAATGATTTTCTTTCTCAAAAGAATTTTAAATTTAGTATTGATAAAACTAATGTTGAGTTATTAAAAAAAATTGCTAAATTAAATATTGGTACTGATAAAAATATATTAGAAATTTTTAAAGAAAAAAAAGATAATTTATTCAAATCTTTAATTGTTTCTTTTGATTTATTTAAAAAAAATTATTTATCAAATGAAAATAAAAATATTTCAAAACTTACAAGTGACAGACCAGATTTTCTTAAAATTGAAAAAGATGAATTAAAAGAATTAACAATTAATATGAATGAAATTAATATGTTTAAATTTTATCCTTTATTAAAATATCAAATAAGAAATATAATTCCAAAATTAGAAAATTTAACAATAATAACTTCATCCCCTCATATTTTTTTGATATATAATATTTGCTTATATTGTAAAAATTTAAAATCATTATCAATTACTTATTCTTGTGATGAAGTTATTGATAATAATAGTAATAATTCAATTTTATGTGAAACTTTTCCAATTTTATTAAATAAATTAAAAAATTTACATTCATTAACCATTAAAAATGTAACTTTTGAAAATACTATTTTATCAAATTTCAAAAATTCTTTATTAGGTACTGCAATTGATTATTTATGTTTAAATAATACTGGAATTTCAAAGGAAAATTTTGAAATTTTATATCCTTATTTTAAAGATAATTTACAATTAAGAGAATTAGATTTATCAAACCACAATTCAAATTTAGTATATATATTAAATAATAGTATATTTGCAAATAATAATAATATTATTTCATTAAATTTATCTCAAAATAATTTAAATGATAATGATATAAAAATATTATCAGATATAATATTAAATAATAAAAATTTAAAAAATTTAAATATTTCAAAAAATAAACTAAGTCAATTATCATGTAGTAATTTAGGTTATGCATTAAATAAAACAACCACATTAGAAATTATAAATATAAGTGATTGTGAAATTAATGGAGAAACATTATTATTTCTTTTTAATAGTAAAGGTTCAAATACTTTTAAAAAAATATTTTTAGATTATAATAATATTGGTGATGTTGGTTTAATAATGCTTAGTCAATTTATTAAAAATAGTACTAAATTAGATACAATATCATTAAAAAAAGTTAATGGAACTGAAATGGGATTTTCTACTATTGTTTCTATTATTCTTTTAAGTAAATGTCCATTAAAATTAATTAACCTTGATGAAAATGTAATTAATGAAAAAATTATTGATGATATTATTAAAAATAATGAAAAATATAATGAAAAAGGAATTGTTTTTACAATAAGTAACTCTTGCGTTAAGGATAATTCTATTAAATATAATTGTTTACTTTTTATATAATATATTTAAATTTAATAAAATTAATAATATGTTAAATAATAATTAAAAATAATAAAATATAGAATATTATATTATTTACTCATTAAAAATATATTTTTTAAATTTGTTTTATTTATTGAACAAAACTCGAAATTTATTTATTATTTATTTAACTTTAAAAATATATTACTTCAACTTAAAAATTTCTTCCAAAATATTCACAGAAAATTGATTTTTATTCGAAAAAGAATGAAAAAGATTTTTCTTTATAATATTCATAGCATCTTTAAAAGCAGATTTAATTTCATCAACTCTAAAAGAACTTTTAGCAACATTTAAATTAGTAAAAGGATCTAAAATCATTATTCCATTTTCATGTAATTCACTAAGTAAAATATAAGGTTTAGGAGACTTTACATCTATACAATAAATACCAAAATTAAATTTACTATAAAATTCAAAAAAATCAAATAAAATATTTCCCATTGGGTAATTAATATTAAAATTATTTAAATACACTTTTAAATTTTTCAAATATGCATATAATAATAAAAATAAAGAAAAAGAAGAAATTCCTCCATGAAAACTTGAATTTAATTTACATATTTGCATATATCTTTTTAATACTAATAATATTGGTTTTATTTCTGGATTACATATTAAACTATTTTTTATAAATTCTATTATTAATTGTGAAGGAATTGATGTTATTTTTTCATTATGTTTTATTTCATAAAATGTTAAATCAAATTTAATTAAATTTAATTCACTTTTATCAAATTTAAATTTTTTGTAAATATTATCTTTTATTTCTTTTGGAATATCATTTTCTATATTACATTGTATTTTTAATACTGGAACTGATGCAGTATATATTGGTTTTATATTATCTATATTTAATGATTTTGAATTTTGATTAAATATCATTACTAATTCACTTATTATTTTTTCAATTTGATAATTTGATGATTCATTTTTTATTTTTTCTTCTTCTTTATTTTCAAATTTTACTAAAATATCAACATCACTACTTTCTATTCTTAATTCAGTTATGTATGAACCATAAAATAAAAAATCTATATTATATGTTTTTGATAATGTTTCTTTTATTAATTCTTTTATTTTTTCTATGGAATAATTTCTATATTTATTTATTGATTCTAATGTCTCAGTTACATTATTTGAATTATTTTGAATTTCTTTTGAAAAATATATAAAAAATGAATTGTATTGATTATTTACTAAAGATGATAATGGATTAAATGAACCAACAAAAGAATAAGGATGATATTGAGAAAAAAATTGATTATATGGAATTTTCAAATGTTCATTTAAATTATAGTTCACATTTGGAAAAATATTATTATTAAAAGGATTTTGTATTTTATTATCTATAATAAAATAATAATTAAAAATTGGATTATTTATATTTATACTACTTATAATATTTTTTTGCCCTTGATTATTTATAATATTTGAATCATTTATTATATTTATATTATTATTAATAATTGTATTTGATTCTAAATTATTGTTTTTTGAATTGGAATTTATTGATGAATCTGATTCTTGTATTAATTCATTTATATTTAAATTAGATGAAAATAATTTTTTTGATGATTGTTCTGATGATAATTTTGGTGAATATTTTGGGGATGAAATTTTAGAAGAATTAGGAGAAGATATATTTGAATTATTATCCAAAGTTATATTTGATTCTTTAAAACTACAATTTTTTGAGCCATTTTCTTTTACTTTTTTTGATTTATGTTTAGATTTTTTAATTGGATATAAAAAAAATTCTTTTTCTTTCTTTTTATTTTTATTTGTTGTATTATGATTTTGATTAATTAAATTATTATTATTATCTTCAATATTTTTTGTATTATTATCATCAATACTCTTATTATTATTATCTTCAATATTTTTATTATTGCTATTTTCAATAATCTTATTATTATAATTATCATCATTATTATCATTAATTTTATTTTGAATATTATTATCATTATTTTCATTATTATTATTTTTATGTTTTTCAATTTTATTTTCTATTGTATCTTCTATTTGTTGTTTATTTTTAATTTGATTATCTTCATTTATATCATTTTCTATTTGTGACAAATTAGTTTGAGTTTCTTTTATATTGTTATTATTATTTTCTGAATCATTTTCTTTATTCACTTTATCAACAATTATTTTTTCAATATTATTTTTTTCATCTTGTTTTAATTTTAAATCTTCAATTTGTTTAGATTTTGATATCTCATTTCCATATATTTTTATATCTTCAATATTATTATCTTTTTTTTTCTTTTTATGTTTATTTTTCCTTTTTTTCTTATTTTCAACATTTGAACTTCCATTATTAATTTCATTAAGTAAGTCATCAAAATTTTTCTTTGAATACAATTCAATTAATTGTTCTATAACTGCAGAATAAACATAATTATCTTCTTCAAATAATTTTTGAATAGGAACAAAAAATAAAGTATTTACAAATTTAGGAATAGAATCATTAAAAATTTTATTTAAATATTCTTCACATGAATATAAAGCAGCAGGATTAAATTTATTATTATCATCATCATTAGTATAGATTTTACTATTATAATATTGACTATATACTTCATCACATTTTTTTTTAAATTCTTTATACATTTCTCTTATTTCTTTTCTATAACAAAATTCATCTTTTATATATTTAAAATCAATTGTTAGAAAAAATTTATTTTTATCACCTTTTGATTCTTCTGATAAAAAATTTTCTAATTTAGATGTTTTATCAAATATTTCATCAATTTTTTCATCTTTATGAAAATATGGTAATTCTTTATCATTCATATAAAATTGATAATAAATAGAAATGACTTGTTCAAAAATAGCAGTTAATAATTCAGGTAAAGTAAATTTATCTAAATTTATAATCCATAAAGGAAAACTAAAATTATAAATTTTATTAATTGAATCATAATCTGAAGTAATTATATTTGTAAAAATATTATTCTTAGAAAAAAAATTCATATAATTAATTAAAGAAGGAATATTATTTAAAATATCAATACTTAAAGTAATAGTATCACTTAATTTATCAATAGTAATAAATCTAATTTCTTCTAAAAATCCTTTTTCTTTTTTACAAATTTGAATTCTTTCACTTACAGTTGAATTAGTAATTGAATTACAACAAAAATCATCAATTTTTTTAGGATTTTCAATTCTAAAAAATGTAGTATAAAAATCATAATTTAAATTTAAATTATTGTCATTTAAATCATCATTTTTTTTTTTTTTTGAATCTTCCTTTTCTTTAATTTTTTTTTTCATAAATTCTTCATATTTTATTGTTGGAGTAAATATTGAATTTGGTTCAAATTTATATAATACTTTCATTTGATATAAAATATTTGAAAGCCAAAAATTTTGAATTGTACATACTTTTGTTTTTTGAGATATATTTAATTGAGTAAACCATTTTATTATTTCGTTTTTTGTATATTGATGCTTTGTTGTTTTTTTTATTGGGGTTATGTTTTTTGGATTTTTATATATTTTATTCAGAGATTTTCCTAATGATTGATGATAATTAAATGTTTCTAAAGGAATTAATTTTTGATTTTTTATAATGCTTAATGGAATATTCATTAAATACTCAAATTTGAATATAGAAATTTAATAATTTTTTTAAGTTATTAAATATTTTTATTTTTACCAATCAAATTTAAATTAAATTTTGTTTTTATATTTTCATTTTAAATTCTTAAATTGTAATATATATATTTATTATTTATTTTATTAATTACAGAATTTAAAATTCATTATATTTTATTTTATTATTATATTTTTTCCAAATATTTTTATTTTTAAAAAAATTCTTTTTTTATTCATAAATTTATTATTCTTTAATTAATATAAATAATTTCCAATTTTGATTAATTTTTAATTATGATTACTTTATTCAGTATAATATTATTATTAATTTAATTTAATTCATGTATACTAATTAAAAAAAATAATATTTCAAATGCTTTAAAATTTTATTAATATGTACTACCCTTCTATAATGATTAAAATTTTACTTCCAACAAATAAATTTTTCAATACTTAAATATTAGAAAATGAAACAAACTATAAAGATTTATTATAATTATTTTTTATATTTCAATAAAAAATATTTCAACTATTTCAAAAGTATCATCATCAAAATAAAAAAAATACAATTTTCTAAAGCAAATTATTATACATTATCTTCATATTAAAAAATATAAATTTATTTCAATTCAAAAAAGTTATTTATTTTAAATTAAATTTTATACATTATATTCATTCTTTATATGAAAAGAAATATGAAAATTGAAAAATAAATGAAGAAATTGATAAAGGAAATTATTTTAATAAATCATTAGAATTTTATTCAATTACTAAAGAGAATCATGAATTGATTTAAACTTTAAATATTATTAACTAATTAACTGAAAATTATGAATTAATTCTATCAATTGTTTAATAAAACAAAATTTAATCATTCTGAAAAAAATGATTGATTCAAAAAATAAGTCTTTTATAAATATTTTAAATTTATTTGATGAAAATAAAGATAAAAATTAGCAATAAATTCTATGAAGAAGTTAATTGAATTATTTTTTAAATAAGTAAATTATATAAATAAATTAAGTTTTTATTTATTAATCAAATAAAAGAATTTATATTGTAAAATAATCAATTTATTTATATTTTTTTATAATAATGAAGAATGAGGAAAAATTAATAAAAAAAAAAGAAATAAATGAAAATGAAATTTCAGAAGAAGAAAAAAAAAAAAATATAAAAAAAAAATTAAATAAAGAAATATTAGATAAAAATGAAAAAATTTATTCAGAATATTTAGATTTAAATGAAAATTCTAGACCTACATTTCGTTTTAATTTTGCAGAAATAATAAGAAAAGCAAGAGAACATAGTGATGATAAAAATTTTTATAATGAAATTGAATTTGATTGCAATATATGTATTAATAGTTTAAAAATTGATAAAGCACTTAAAATAGATTCATTTACTTTAATTTCTTATATTCATTATAATAATTCAGATTATAATTATATTTTCTATTTAATTAATAAATTTATTAATTATATCCAAAAGTATAAAGGAGTTGAATCTTTTATTTATATTAAAATATTATTTAGAGCTTCTGGTCTTTTATTAGAAAAAAATAATTTATTTTATTCTTATTATTATAATTTTTTGGCAAATCAAATTTCTGAACAAACAAAAATTCATGAAAATGCAAAGAAAAGTTTATCTGATTTGACAAATTCAATTAAAATTAAAATTGATGACTATATATTAAAATATAAAAACATTTTCTTAAATTTTGAAACATTTAATTTTGATAAAATATCAGAATTAATTACTATTATCAATGGAGTTGAAAATGAAAATATAACTGATGACAATAATTATTATATCATAAATAAATTATGGGTAGAAAGGGCAAAAAATTTTATAATTCAATATGAAAAATTAAGAAAAGAAAATAATGAAAAAAACATAAAATTTTTTATTAAAAAATCTTTAGATAATGAATATATCTATTCTAAATATTTAGGTGAAGAATTAACAGGAATAATTATTAAAGAGAAAGATCAAACTATTCCAATATTCCCTGGTCCTATTGATAATTATTCTATTACATTATTTAAAGATAATTATATTGACCCATTAAATATTCAAGATAATTATTTTATTAAAGATAATTTAAAGAAAAATAAAGATTATTATTTAATTAATAAGGAAAAATGGGATTATCTTGATCATTTTTTCTTATCAACAAATAAATTAATTCGAAAAGGAAAAGATACAGAATTTATTTTTATAAAATGTTTAATTTTGGAAAAAAGATTAAAAATTTATAAATATATTAATTTTATTAAAAGAAGATATCTTCAAATATCAAAAAATGAAAAAGTTACTGATTTAAAATTAAAAATTATAAGAATATTAAATGAAATTGATAAAGAAGAAAGAGAAAAAATAGAAAAATTAATGAGAACTGACTCAAATCCATTAAAAAGAAAAAAAAATTTAGAATTAAGAGGATTAATTGATGATGAAGAAGAAAATGAAAAATTAGAAACTGAAAAAAATATAATAAAATCAAATAAAAAAATTTCAGATTATGATAAAATAGAAACTAATAATAATCAAAATAATTATATAATTGATTTTTATATATTACCATATGAAAAAAAAGATATTTTATCAGAAATTTCAATAGCTTATATTAATTATATTGAATTAATAAAATATGATATTAAAAAAATAGAAATTGATGACAATTTAACAATGGATAAATTTCCATATAATGGACTAAAAAAAAGTGGAAATATTTTATTAATTGAAGTTCATAAAAATAATGATATTAATTTCCTAAATGAAAATGATAATAAATGTTTTAATTGTAATAAAGAAATTAAAAATGATGAATTTAAATGTAATAAATGTCATTTAAATCAATATTGTTCATATGAATGTTCAAAAGAAAATAAAATTCATAATATAATAGATTTAAAATTAAGTAAATATTTAAGAAAAGAATTTAATTTAAAAAAACTATTTCAAACACAACTTAGTGATATAATTGATAAAGATAATACAGTACATGGTTTATCAGGATTAAAAAACTTAGGAAATACATGTTATATTAATAGTGCACTTCAATGTTTATCAAATACAGAAGATTTAACAAAATATATTTTAAAAGATTATTATATAAGAGATATAAATCATGTTAATAAATTAGGTTATAAAGGACAATTAATAAGTCAATATTCAAAATTAATAAAATTACTTTGGGAAAGAAAATTAAATTTTGAAATTGAAGGAAATGATAAAAGCAATTTAAATTTATTAAAATATATAGATCCAATAAATCCAAAAGAATTAAGAAATTATATTGGAATTATATTAAAAAAATTTAGTACAAATAAACAACAAGATTCACATGAATTTATATCATTATTTTTAGAAAATTTACATGAAGATATAAATAGAATAACAAATAAACCTTATTTAGAATTAGAAGAAAAAAAAAATGGAGAAAGTGATGAAGAGGCATCAGAAAGATGGTGGAAATATCATAGATTAAGGGAAAATTCTATTATTTCTGATTTATTTTATGGACAATTTAAATCTAAAATTGTTTGTTTTGATTGTAATAATATTTCAATTACTTATGATCCTTTTATGTGTTTAAGTCTTTCACTTCCTATTAGCCCTATGAAAATTAATTTAAAATTTTTTAATATGGGTAATTGTTTTATTTTAGATGTTCCTGTTTGGGATAATTGTAAAGTTTATCACTTGAAAAATATTTGCTTTGAGTTTATTAAAGGAAATGATTATGATGATAAAGATAAAAATTTTGATTTGTTTGAAGTTGTTGTTTTAGATAAAGAAAAAATTATTTGTAACATTATTAAAAATGATGATCAATTAGTTATGCCTTATTTAGAAGAAAAAAAAGAAATTTGTATTTATAAAAGAGATTCAATAAATCATTTTAATATTTATTTATATCAAGTCAATTTAATATTAGAAAATTCATTTTTTAGAAAAAATCAAAAATTAAATTTTATTTCTTATCCAATAGGAATATCAATAACAGAAAAAACAACAATAGAAGAATTATTAAATAAAATTCAAAGAGATTTGAATTATATATTTGATGATAATATTAAAGAAAATAAATTATTTAATCTATTAATATATCATAATTATAAAGAAAAAAGTTTTAATTGGTTTTCAAATCAACAATCATGTGAATTTTGTAATCAATCATATTCTTCTCCAAATTTTTGTTATATTTTATCAAATTTTACAAAAACAAATTCAATTTTAAATGTAATTAATAAATTAAGAGATAATAGGCCTTTAATTTTATTAATTCATAGTGACCATTTTATAAAACAAAGTTTATTTAAAAATAAAGATATATTAATAAATGAATATATTAATGAAGAAGTTATAGAAAAAAAAGAAAAAAGTAATTTATATGGAAGTTTAAATATATTTAAAAGAGAAGAAAGATTAAATGATGATGTATGGTTTTGTAATAAATGTAATAATTTTAAATCTGCATCAAAAAAACTTTCAATAAATAAATCACCAAATTACTTAATTATACATTTAAAAAGATTTAATATTAAAAATAGTTTATTTTCAAATAAATTATCTTCAGAAAAAAATGATTGTTTTATCGATTTTCCAATAAAAAATTTAGATTTATCAAATAATGTAGATGGAAAAGACAAAGGAAATTCTATTTATGATTTATATGGTGTTATTGAACATTATGGAAGATTATCTTATGGTCATTATATAGCTAAATGTAAAAATTTTGGTAAATGGTATGAATTTAATGATGATAGAGTTTGTTTAATTAATACTGATAAAATTGTTACTCAAAATGCTTATATTCTTTTTTATAAGAAAAAAGGATTAGAAAATGAATTTTAAATAAAAATTGTTTTAAAATTTATTATAATATATAATTTGATTATATTTTATTTTTTAATTTTTAATTTTTATTTTAATAAATTTTTAAAATGTTTGTTTATTTATAATTTTGAAAAGAAAAATTTAATTAAAAATCATATGAAATATAATCAAATATTTTAAGAAGCAACTTTTCTAAAATATTTATAAATTTCAGGAAATTGAATAGAACTTTTTCCCTTTTTTCCTTTAAATTTCCTTTGATTTTTAATATCAATAATTTCATTTTTATTTTTTAATTTTTCTTCTTCTTCTTTTTGTTTTTTTAATTTATTAACAACTTCAATTATATCATAACCATCATCTTCTTCATATTCAGGTTGTTCAATAATATCTTTTCTAAATTTATAAAAATTCTTTTGATTAGTATTAAATAATTCATCACTTTTACTATTACCAAGTTCTTTTATATTAAAATTATTATTTTTATTTTTTTCTTTTGAATTATTTCTATCTTTAAATTCTTTTCCATTTTTATT
>Ga0256407_10011993_pt1 | contig 11879 bp, 9 predicted proteins | sample RumenRJG_04DNA_FD_193489 | JGI IMG/M metagenome (GOLD analysis project Ga0256407, IMG submission 193489) | Bovine rumen microbial communities from Lethbridge, Alberta, Canada - RJG_04 | ecosystem: Host-associated > Mammals > Digestive system > Stomach > Rumen | place: Canada: Alberta | collected... | reverse complement strand
TTACTGACGGGGGGGGGGTAGTAACACGAGCAAGAACTGCGCCTGTAGCTACTCCTCGAAAGCCAGCTGTAGATTCAGCTTCCTTTCTCTGCATAACTTTTCTGTTGTAGTAATGGAGCAAAATAAATGCACCCAAAACAATGAGCCAAACACTGCAAATAAGGATTACGCCCTTTGAAGAATCGAGAAGCAATGAAGAAGCTACTGTAATGCACAAAAGAGCTTGAATAGAAAGGAGCAAAAGAAGTATCTGAACAGAGTTCAAGCCGATATTCATCAATTTGTGGTGCAAATGCGCACGGTCAGGAGAGAAGAAAGAGCGATGTTCTCTCTTTCGGCGAATCATAGCGGCCATTGTGTCGATAACAGGAATTGCAGTGAGAAGAACCATAGAAAAAGCCTTGTTCACTTCAAAGCCAGAACCTGAATTGTAAAGAGGCAGGGCAGCAATTAAAAAGCCTAAAGTCTGACTTCCGCCGTCGCCCATAAAGATTTTTGCCTTTGGCTTGTTATAGAGCAAGAAGCCTGCAATTCCTGAGGCAATAACAAAGCAGAACGCCGCCATTGTCGGAGATGTATGAAGATAGATGATTCCGAGAGTGATAAAAATAAGAGCAGACAAACCGCCGCAAAGTCCGTCTACTCCATCGATGAGATTAAATGCATTGATAAGTCCAGAAATCCACATAAATGTCAAAAAGTAGCTAACTGGAACAGGAAGTGCAAAAGTTCCTATTGTCTTAAATGTCTTTCCACTCAAAAGAACTAAAAGAGTTGCAACGATTTGCACTGCCAACTTTCTTTTTGCTCTCATTTCGATAAAGTCGTCGAGTACTCCGAAAAAGAAAATGATAAAAGCTGCAATAGCAAGAGGAATATACTCCATCGGACGAGCTTCTGGGTAGTTAACGCAGAAAAAAACACCTCCGATTATAGCAGCAGGAACAAAGCCGACAGCCCCTAATCGAGGGATTTTGCCAGTGTGGATTTTTCTTTCATTAGTGCTGTCATACCAACCAAACTTCTTGCATGCAGAGATGACGATAGGAATAAAAATTGCAGAGAACAAGAAGGATATAAAAACAGATTCGATTATTGTCATAGGTTGTGTCCTCCCATATATATAACAGAAACTATATCACGCTGTAAAAGAAAAATCTATAGTTTTTAGGGATTTATTTTCTATAATTTACAAAAAAACTAGTAGATTTTTAATAGTTTAAGGATATTTTTAAATAAGAGCCAAATGTCAGCTTTGGAGAAGTATACACAGAGCTTTCTCCGTAATCAATTCTAACTCCGTTTTCCCAATTTGCATGAGGAAAAAGTCCTGAAACAATAACGCCTGGCTTTACATATCCGTTTTTGTCGGTTATTGAATGATAGCCAGACGCACCAATCTTTATATTTTTCTTTTTCCCCAGTCTTTTTAGTCCTGCGTCATAGGCTAAACAGCGATTATGGTTAGAAGTTTCGGGAAAATAAATGTCTTGAAATTCGACATTAAAGCCTACATTTGGGTCACTCTTATCCCACCATTTATAAAGCCCTGCAGTTGTAACGATTTCACTAAAACCGTTTATGTCGTGTCTCTTAAATACATCGCCTGCACTTTTTACTTGCGCTATGCATTGTACATATACATCTGCGTCAAGTATTGTGCGCTTGATTTCGCCCCCAATCAAATGAAACTGAGTGCGATTTTCTGAAGTGTACCAAGAGCCGTCGGGAGCAATATTCGGATATTTTCGCGCAAAGAGGTTTATAGAAGTTTTTAATACAGTTTCTTCGATAGAAAGCGCAAAAGAAAGTTTATCAGAACTCATATTTGTAGCTTCTCCGTAGCTATCAGCATAAAAGCCCCAAAGAGAAAGAGTTCCAGTCCAAAGAGGAAGACGTATTAAACCCGATGTGCCAGAACGTGAGTCAGCAAGAATATTTGTAGACACACCGCCGTATTTATAGTTAGAGCCTGCAACAAGGTCGGCTTTATCGTCTTTGTCGTCAACAGTACCAATAAGGCGAACGTATCCCCAGCTTGTAGATTTACGACCTGCTGACACAAAAAGACTGTCGAACATAAGATAAGTAAAATACATTTCATAAATAGAAAATACTTTTGATGAACTTGGCAATAAAGTAAGAAGTGTTCCGTGCAAGGAAAGAGTTTTATCAGGCCGAGCATTTAAGTAGAGATAGTTTTGAAAAGAAAAATATGCAGAGTATTGATTAGAACCTTTTTCTCTTACGCCACCCGCGCCCAAAGAGGACTCCATATATCCCGACCAAGACAGAGGAACAGCTATATCTCCTATTTTTGCGACAAGTGTATCTGTTTTATCGGTAACTACAGCGTCAGAATCTTCTGCGTCTTCAAAAAGTGAATCAAAATCATCTGTTTCTTCTGTTTCTTCTGTTTCCTCGCTCATCGTTGTACTTACCTGAGAATATAGAGAAACGGAAAGAACAAATAATAAGAATACAAAAATATTTTTTTTCACAAATAACTTCCTCGCTTGTAAGCCGAATAAAGCAGGCAGTGCCAACAAAACAGGCTGTGCCTTACAAAACAGGCTATGCCTGTCAACGAATAGACATCATCTCAAGATAAGGCTTTGTATAAACAGAGTTGTCTACTTTGTCAAACTTGACATTAGAAATAGAAATCGAGGTCTGTTCATATTGCATTTTACCGTTGATTTTCTTGCCGCGAAGATTGTCTTGAATTATCATCTTTACAGGAATATGATAAGTTCTCTTTGTGTCTGTGCCTTGAATAGTCTGATAGCTCGGAATTGCAGTTGTACGAAGTTTCTGGGCGCTCAAGCTGTAATCTTCTTTTTTTCTTACTAAGCCATCATCTTTCGTAACCCACAGTTTCAACATCGGATAATCCACTTCAACTCCGTCTTTTGCCGAAAGCTCGAACAAAATGCACTGCCAGCTACCGAGTTTTACTTCTTCCACACTTTTTATCTCATAATCCCGCTCGTAATGCTGCGGCGCAAAGTCTGAATTGTTTGCATTCGTGTTTTGAAACTTGTCGCGGGAGCTCGTAAAAGTGAATCTGCGGTCGGCAGGGTCATAAAACCAAATATTTCCGTCATACTGTAAATACCCCTTGCCTCTTTCCCTTGCAGGAGCTGTGATTAAGATTGTCCATTTAGCTTGAGAATCGCGGCGGTACATAATCGCGTCATTGATGTTCTCTCCCTCTCCAGGTTTCTTTTGCACAACTGAATAAACGCCCGAAAAATCTGTTTCGTAGAAAGCAGTATTGTCTTCTGCGCTCTTCAAAAGCTTCACAGCTTCACTATTTTCGATTGCAATAGCATTAAAAAGCATAAAAATAACTTGCAAACTAAATAAAATATGCTTCATATAAACAAACTCCTTACAGCCTGTAGCTGTTATTCTGTTGTTGCAAGGGCTTGGACAGGCATTATTCTAACTGATTTTTGTATCGAATATAAAACAGCAAGCACTGTTAGCACAATTACTACAAAGCACACGAGCAAAGTCGCCTTTATATCAAAAAGAGGGACAAGATGCCCGTTCTGCAAAAAGATATCGAAAGCAGGGATAAAGGAAAAATTGAAAGCCGAAGAAAGCAAACAGAGCAAAAAGGCAAAAAGCAAACCCGAAAAGCAGCCTGCAAGCAGCAAAAAAAGCGACTCTGACAAAATGGTTAAAACAATTGAAGAGTTTTTCATACCAATCGCCATATAAATGCCTATTTCATTGATTCTTTTCATCACAAGCACTCGGTATGTGCTGCCGATACCCGCAACAATGATGACAACTAGCGTGATTATCACAAAAGAAGCTATTCCTTCCATCGCGCTGATTAAAACTCTAAGCTCCTGCATATTTGCACTAAGAGGAGTGAGTGCGTAAGTAGCTTCTTTTAGCCTACCCGTCAAAAGTTGGTCATAGAAAAGTTGTTTATCTTCTACTAAGCGGAACATATTGAACTTTTTTTCAAGCAAAGATTGATACTCTTCTTTTGCTTTAGGCGATTTGCCTTGAAAATCTATCGCGATACGATTCGCCCAAGTTGGAGATACACCGAAAATCTTGCGCAAGAAGTCAATATCCATATATGAAGTGTACATTCCGAAAAGAGAGCTATCGCGGAAAATGCCCTTGACCACAAGAGTCATTGTATTAAGATATCCTGAGGCAGTTCTCATCATCAAAGTAACTTCATCGCCCATACTTGCGCCCAAAAGCTCTGCTATCGGCTCAGAAAGCAAAATCCCGTTTGTGCCAGCGATGTTTTCTGCGTTTCCAGAGACATAATTGAAAGAATTGAAGAGCCTTTTTTCTATATCGAAGTTCACGCCCTTGATAACTCTCTGCCTAACGCCAACTCCCTCAAAATAGAGCGCAGAGTTCTTTGCGTCACAATCAAAACGTTCTGAAATCACAGCAGAAGAGCCGAAAACTTCACGAAGTTGCTCTATAAACTCTGCAGTATTATCAAAAGCAAGGTTATTTTTGCCGCCTATGAACTGATAATCGCCGCCATAATAAATTCTAGCCTTTGATTCGAGAGAGAAAAGCATTCCTCTGATTAAAAATATCGAAAATAGCGACACTCCCACTCCGACCATGCAGACCAAAAGCAGCGACGCATACTGATTTTTGCGGTAAAGAAGAGAGCGCAAGCCTAACGCAATCTGATACATCACTTTCCCCCTTGCATAGCTTCCACAGGGCTTGCTTTTAGAGCCGTGATAACAGGATAAATCCACGAAAATAAGCCTATGACAAGTGAAATCATAAAAGAGCGCAGCAGATTTGAAAAAGTCATCGTCGTTACAATATAAGAAGAGCCAAAAAGCAGAATGAGAAAGCCGTTTGTCAGCTTGATATGCGCTTGATTTATGCAAATCGAAAGCAATGCGCCCAAAGCAGAGCCAAGTACGCCCGCGACAAGAGCCAAAAGCAAAGTTTCCGCCATACACATAGCCGAAACAAAGCGACGAGCAGCCCCAATAGCTCTCATCGTGCCGATTTCTCGAATTCTATCTAAAACATTGATGACAAGCGTGTTGTTTATGACGATAAAGCCCGCAAATAAGACGATTAAAATCCCGACATTGAGAATAAGCCTCATCCAATACAAATACAAAGCCGTACTTCCCGCGCTTTTTCGCCAATCCACAGCTTGAGCAGGATAATCTAGCTTTTTGAAAGCTCTATTTAGCTCTTTTATCACACGAGCAGTCTTTTCTTTGTCTTTCAAGCGCAAGATTATGAAGTTCCACGACATAGATTCTGCATTTTCAGACTCTTCCGCGTCAGAAATCGCACTTTGAGCAATAATATCTTCTATTTCTACCACGTCTGCGCCCATAATCTCCGTATCTTCGGCTTCTAGAAACAAATCATCGAGGTTATCACTAAATTCTTCCCCCGACTCTTCTTTACTTCTAACCGTATCGCTCATATCCATCAAAGCACGCAGAGTAATTGCGTCGATTAAAACAATTTTGTCGAGTGTCGCGTTCTCAACAGCGTATTCATAAATCGCATAGACTTTAACCGCGCGGATTCTAAAAGAAATTCCGTCAGCAACAGAGAATTGCACGGTGTCGCCAAGTTTTGCGCCGAGCTGTTTAGCGTAATTTTTCGAAAGCATAAGCCCGCGCTCTCCTTTTAGGAAAGGGTTCCCTTCAAGAATATGTATCGCGCTCATCATCGCAGTGTATTCTTCTGCTTCCACACCAAAAAGCGGAACGGGAAGACGCACTCCGTTAAATTCCATCAGCGCATTTCCTGTAACTTGTGCCGTGCTACATTCGATTTGAGTATTATCAGAAGTGATTTGAAGTATTTTGTCGAAAGGGATAACGCAGGGAATATCAGAAAGCTCGCCAGTTACAGGCGTTTCATCTCCAAAAAGAGAAAGAGGCACATCGCTTACAGGGCGGATAACCACATCACCACAAAAAGAAGCCGTGAACGCCTCTTCAATGCCCCTCTCTGTGCTATCAAAGATCGCATTTGTCGCGAATAAAAGCATAATCGCAAAAGAAATGAAAGCCACTATAACCAGCGAGCTTTTTCTAGCAGTTATATTCTTTAATGCAAGATATAAAATCATATTTCTAAAAAGAAGTGCGACCTCTAAAGCTTCTATCAAGCGTTAATCTGTCCACATATTCCAAATCTCCACCCGCAGGAATACCGCTTGCAAGTCGCGTAACCTTGACATCAGAAGATTCTAGTAATTTTTGTATATACAAAGCCGTTGTATCACCGTCAATCGTCGGATTTGTTGCGATAATCACTTCGCTAATTCCGCCGTCGTTCACTCTCTGCTGCAATTCGGCAATTCGTAGCTGACTAGGACCAACTCCGTCTAAAGGAGAGATAACACCGCCCAAAACGTGATACAAACCTTTAAAAGTATGAGAGTTTTCTATCGTGCTTACGTCTTGCGCTTGTTCCACAACGCAAATCACGCTCCTGTCGCGCAAGGAATCGGCACAAATCGGGCAAGGGTCAACCTCAGTCCAACCTCCGCAAATAGAACAGGGGCGAATCCGCTCCTGCAAATGCGCAATCTGAGAAGAAAAGCGTTGCATAAAGCTAGAATCGGCGTTCAAAAGCGAGTTTGCAATACGCGCTGCGCTCTTTTTGCCAATTCCAGGTAGACGAGAAAAGCTGTCCACAATCTCATCAAGAGCGTTCAAAGCCCAGATCCTCCCATTCCGCCGAGAAGAGAGCCGTAATGCTCTCTTAAATTGTCTTGCAAATTCGTCATAGCGTCGTGATGAGCCGAAACGATTAAATCTTCAAGCATTTGCACATCGCGCGAATCAACTGCAATCGGGTCAATCTTCACGCCTGTGATTTCCATCTTACCGTTGAGCGTAACGCGTACGAGGTTGCCCCCCGCTGCTCCTGTTGCGCTCACTTCTTCCAACCCGTCTTGAATAGCTTTAAATTGTTGCTGAATTGCGTCTGCATTTTTCAAAATATCGAATGGATTCATATCTTACCCCCAACTATTGTTCCTCGAAATTCATCTCTTATTATCTCAACCGCTTTTGGAAGCGCCACTTTTTCTTTTACTTCCTCTTTTTCCACCAAACACTCAAGCTCTAAATCGCTTTCTCCCGAAACTTTTCTCAAGGTTTGCAAAACAGGTGCTTTGTAAATCTCAATCTGCATGAGCTGATACTGATTTGGCGCAAAAACTTTTATCTTTTTTCCCTCTCGCTCAAATCTTACCTCGCTCAAAGCCCCCGCCGCCAAAGCCTCGCTGTATTGCAATTCTCCTACAGTCTTTCTCTTAAGCTCAGCCACAGGCTGTATTTGTTCAACCACAGGCAACTTTTCTATAGGTACGGTCTGAACAGGAGCAGCCATTGGCTGATTTTCAACTTTAGGGACAAAAGCAGGCTGAGCATGTGGGGTTAAGGCAGAAAATTGCGGTAGATTTTTGCTAAAAGAGCTTTGAGCTACATTGGATTGTTGCGAGGGATAGGCAGAAACGCCCTGACCTCCTTGACAAGACATCAAAAGCTTTCTCGCCGCCTCAATCGCCACCTTGATTTCGCCTGAACTCGCCGCATCTTTTAGGTTGCACAATCGACTAAAAGCCAAATCAAGCTCAAAGCGAGGAGAGAGCGAATAGCGAATATCACGATACAAGTTCAAAAAGAGAGATAAAGCCCTCTCAATTCTCACTTTGTCCCAATTTTCTAAGACTTTCGCGCTGTAGCGGTCTGCACTATGTCCGAGCAGAGCTTCTTTTGTAACGCCCGCCTTGATGAGCATAAGACTTCTAACATATTGCGCAGAGTTCGTAATGAGTTGCTCTATTGTAATGCCGTTTTGCAAAACAGTATCGAGTTCCGTAAGCGTTTTTTCCACATCGCCCACGGCTGCAAACTCAAAAAGATTGTTTAATTGCTCAATTCCGACTAAGCCCAGCTTATCGCGAATCTTTTCATAGCTCATCTCGCCGTCGCTAAAGGCTGCAACTTGGTCAAAGAGCGTGTATGCGTCGCGAACAGAGCCGCCCGACTCTTTTGCAACCCAATACAAAGCCTCGTCATCTGCTTTTATGCCGATTTCTGCCGCAGCGTCTGCCAAAAGGTTCTTTAATCGCTCAATCGGCACTAAGTGGAAATTGAACTGCTGACAGCGGCTCTTTATCGTGGCTGGAACTTTTTGGAGTTCCGTCGTTGCAAAGATGAAAATTACATATTCTGGAGGCTCTTCAATCGTTTTCAAAAGCGCATTGAAAGCACTCGTCGAAAGCATATGCACTTCATCGATGATATATATCTTATAGCGGCAGGATTGCGGCGGAAAGATAACTTCGTCTTTAATCGCGCGCACGTCGTTGACCGAAGTATTACTCGCGCCGTCTATTTCTCGCACGTCGAAGCAAGAACTCTTCGCAATCTCCCTACAAGCCGCGCAAACTCCGCACGGTTCTGCAGTCGGACCTTTTTCGCAGTTCAAGGATTTCGCCATAATGCGAGCTGAAGAAGTCTTTCCGCAGCCGCGCGGACCTGAAAAAAGATATGCGTGAGCAATTCTGCCCGATTTTATAGTATTTTTGAGTGTATTTGCGACAAATTCCTGACCTACCAAGTCATCAAACTTTTGCGGTCGTCGTCTTGTCGCGGTAACTTCATAAGCCATAACAACAGATTACTCTAAATTCTAATCTTACTCAAGCCGTTTTTGACTTTTTAAGCCTAAGAATTGTTTCATAAGGCTTTTGTTTTTGGTAAAGCGAGAAGCCCCCGTTGAAAGAATAGGCTATAATGCTTGCAACCGCGAAATATGGGAAATTATCCCAGCCGAAAGTCTCGCAACCGATTAAAATCGGAGTGATGAGCGTGTTAGTTGCGCTTCCAAAAACGGCGCAATAGCCCAAAGCCGCGCAATAAACGCTCGGAATTCCGATAAAAGGGCCTAAAATATAGCCAAAAGAAGAGCCTATGCAGAACATCGGAGTCAGTTCCCCGCCTTGAAAGCCCGCGCCAAGAGTTAACACAGTGAAGACCAGCTTTAAAATCCAGTCATAAGCAAAAACTTCGCCACCAGAATAAACCGCTTCGTTTATCATAAGCCCTAACCCAGAGTAGCGACCGTGATGAAGGAAGAAAGAAGATGCGCTTATCACAAGACCTAAGATGAAAATGCGCCAAGCAGGGTTTGGTATCATGCGGTGAAACCATTTATTCTTGCATTTTTCCAAAAGACGAGCGAAAATCTGCCCCACAGCGCAAAAGCAAAGCGAAGCCACGACGACTTTCACGCCTTCATAGATGTTAAAGTCCAAACTTTCCGACAAAAAGACCTTTTCTCCGCCCAGCCCAAGCAAATGATGCATAGCCAAAGCCACGATAGCAGAGATGGAGCAAGGAATCAAAGCCTCATAAGCCATTTTTCCGTCAGCTAAGACCTCCATCGCGAAAAAAACAGCCGCGAAAGGTGTGCCGAAAAGTCCTGCAAAGCCCGCCGACATTCCGCAGAGCAAAAGGAGCCTTCTTATTCGCATATCGCCACTCAATTCGCCCAAGTTAAAGCCGATACTCGCGCCGATTTGAACCGCAACGCCCTCTCGACCGCTCGAACCGCCGAAAAAATGCGTTAACCAAGTTGAAAGAAAGGCAAAAGGCAAGAAGCGGCGCGGCAAATATTCGCTTTTTCCCACTCCTGTTTCAAAAACCAAGCCCATTCCCTTGTAACACTGTCCGCCCCATTTGTGATAAGCCTTGACGAGAAGCACACCCGCAGGAGCTAGAAGCGGAATAAGAAAAATAAAGTGATTTGTGCGAAAGTCCTCGATAAACAAAAGCCCTTTTCCAAAAACTGCACAGATAATCCCGGTAACAAGTCCCGTGAGAATCGCTAAAATCACCAAAAACAGATTTTTGAAGAAAGGTAATTTCTCAAATTTCATAAAAAAAACCTCGTAGAAATCCCCATTTTATCAAAAACAGTGTTAAAATGTAAGATGTAAAGACAAAATTTTCTTTTGCAAAAGGAGCGAGAATGAAAATAGAAGATGTGTGCAAAAAAATTTACGAACTTTCCTTGCCGATTGCAGAAAAAAGCATTGCTCCTATCGCTTATATAAATGTTTTGAAAGGCACTTCTTCTCCTTTCGACGACATTTCACTTTATCAAGAGTTTAATCGCATAAAATGGAACACGAAACTGTCCACAAGTGAGCTTTCTTTCACCATAACCGAGCTAGAGCCCACGATTTTGCGCGTGCTTTCTCTCTCGGAGTTCGAAGACGAAAACGGAACGAGCATTTCTCACAATATTTCCGCTTCTTCTGGCACGATTATTTCTTGAAAGTGCGATTAAAAGCCGCTTGCCGAGCCGCAAGAGTCTTTTCCAAGCCCAAACTCTTCAATTCCGCCTCGTAGCTTTGCCAATCTTCTTCAATATTCCTTTCTCCGCGGATAACTTCAAGCGCAAAGTCTTTTGCAACCTTGTTTATCTTCACTTGAGCTTCAGAAAGGGATTTTAAGAGCGAATGTGGATACTTCAAAAAGATTTCTGGACAAAAATCGCCTTGATTTACTGCGAATTTCTTGTATTGAGTGCGTTCTAAAAGCGCGTAGGTGTAAGAGTCGGGCAAAGATAGCAAAATTCCCGATTCCAAAAAGTGAGGGCCTGTAAATCCGAAAGAATCAAGATGATTTTCGTTCTCAAAGACCTTGTAATCAAGATTTCCCCTCTTCTCCACGAACTCCGAGTCGCCGAAAAGCGAATAAATGCTCATATCAGCAGAATAAATCGAGTCGATAAAGCGCATAACCGCGTCTTTTTTCGGACATTCGCTAGAAATCGAAACAACATTCTCTCTCAGCGCAAAAACATCTTGACTCCACTTCACTTCCCTCTCTTCCCCCTCAAAAGTAACGACAGGAGGCGGGATTACGCGGTAAGATGAAGCGAGATTGTTGCCGAATTGCGCGCTTTCTTCCTTGCCCAAAACCAAGCCGACCAAAGCCGAGCCGTTTTTCCTTCCGTGCGAGCGGTCAAGGAAAGAAGAATAGCTAGAAATCAAAGCCGCGTCGCGTATCAAGCCTTCTTTGTACCATCTCGCGAGTTTCGCTAAAAGATATTTGTATCTTGGGTCAATGTACGCGCTTTTCACTTGCCGATTTTCCATAAAATAGCCGTCTTTGCCCGAATCCGTGAATTGAACACCAAAAGCCCCCAAAAGCATAAACGCGCTTTGCGGGTCGCCAAAAAATCCGTGGAAATCAAAGGGGATTTCGTCGCTGACATCGCCGTCAAGGTTGCAATCACTCACGCGGAAGCGGCGGAGAACGGCTTCTAACTCGTCAAAAGTTGCAGGAGTATTGAGCTTTAGCCTTTTGAGCCAGCTTTGATTTATGAACAGCACCGATTTTGAACCGTTTGAAGAAGAAATCTGCGAAGCTGCTGCAGAATAAGAGGGCAAAGCAAAAAGTTCACCCGAATACATTGAAGAAATGTTGATTAAATCCTTAGTTTCGCGAAACATTTTTGAGATATTAGGAGTGTCATAGCCGATATGTTTTTCTAGGTTCTCGAATTTGCCTTCATACAAAACAAAATCGCCAGTTTCGAGAGCGTTTATGAAAATATCGGGAATTTCCTCACTTTCCAGCCGCTGCTTCTTGCATTTTTCCCACTCGTCCGCGCTAATCACTTCCCAATCGATATATATTTTTTGCTCCATAGCAAGATTTTTGAGCCAGAAGCAGTTTTTCAGTGACACATCATCGTAAGGAGAAACAAAAAGAGCGCGAATAACTCCGTCATAAACTCGTTCCTCGCTCTTTTTGCCCAAAACTTCGCCCACTTTGTCGCAAGACGAGAGCATGCAAAGAGAAAAT
>Ga0256407_10011992_pt1 | contig 11879 bp, 3 predicted proteins | sample RumenRJG_04DNA_FD_193489 | JGI IMG/M metagenome (GOLD analysis project Ga0256407, IMG submission 193489) | Bovine rumen microbial communities from Lethbridge, Alberta, Canada - RJG_04 | ecosystem: Host-associated > Mammals > Digestive system > Stomach > Rumen | place: Canada: Alberta | collected... | reverse complement strand
CTGCCGTCAACCGTGACACACAAAGAAACGCATTCAAATGTTCAGCCCAATTGCGTGACGGTGTCTGGCATGACATATTCAAGAATCCTCTTGATTCAAGTAAAAAGTCAAAGACAGGAAGATTCAAACTGATAAAGGAGAACAAATCTTTTAAAACAGTTTCAATTGACAGTGAAGGTGAAAATTACCTTCAGACTGTATTTAAAGACGGGGAACTGTTGGTTGATGATACATTTGTAGCTATCAAACAAAGGGCCTTGAACTATTCAAATTTCTTATAAGGTGATAAAATGTGTACAGCAAGCAATTATATAACTGATAATCATTATTTTGGTCGTAACTTTGACTATGAAATATCATATAATGAAAGGGTAACTGTGACTCCCAGAAATTATGAGCTTAAATTCAGAAAAATTGATGATATGAAAACCCATTATGCCATGATTGGAATAGCTGCAGGGATTGACGAGTATCCTCTGTATTATGATGCATGCAATGAAAAGGGATTGGCTATTGCAGGCCTGAATTTTGCTGGAAATGCAGTTTACAGGGAATTTGAAGAGGATATGATTAATATAACTCCTTTTGAATTGATTCCATATCTGCTTGGAACCTGTTCCAGTGTGTCTGAAGCACGTGATGCATTAGGCAAAATCAATCTTGTAAACATTAACTTCGCCGATGAGCTTCCATTGTCTCCACTTCACTGGATGATTTCCGATGAAGTTGAAGCGATTGTCGTTGAACCGCTGGCCGACGGCCTGAAGGTCTATGATAATCCTGTAGGGGTCTTGACAAACAACCCTCCCTTTGACAAGCAGCTGTTTTATCTGAATAATTACAGGGGTTTATCTAATAAAAATCCAGAAAACACATTTGGCATTGATTTGGATGAGTACTCAAGAGGCATGGGTGCAATAGGTCTTCCGGGGGACTTGTCATCTGCTTCAAGGTTTGCAAAGGTTGCATTTACTCGTGCAAACTCCTATTCTGATAATGATGAGGCGAGCAGTGTAAGTCAGTTTTTCCATATTCTGGGCTCTGTTGAACAGCAGAACGGATGCACTTTCATAGATGATCCTGATTTGTATGAGTATACCATATACACTTCATGCTACAACACCAACAGGGCAATTCTCTATTACAGGACATATCATAACTCACAAATCACTGCAGTCGATTTGAACCGTGAAAATCTCGATTCATCTGACTTGATAAATTATCTGTTGATTAATGAAGAGCAATTCAACTTCATTAATTAAAATTTCTTTTTTTAGCCGATTCGTTAAATACTAATTTTTTTGTAAAACCATGGTACTGTTTTAAAGTAGAATTAAAGATTCAAAACTAACTTTCATCAAAAAATTACAAGTCAACCGAAGTTTTTGACAGTCTCTAAATGGAACTTATTTATATTATAAAAAACTTATATAACTATATTCTACACATTTAGCCAATTTTTCGTGTTCAAATGGGTATGATGGAGGTAAATTGTTTGAAGAATATAAAATTTATCACATTAACAACAATATTGATTTTGTTATTGACTGTGATTCCAACAGTTTTTGCTATGGATAACGGGACTGCTATTGCGGTAAGTGATGAAGATACATTATCTAGTGTGGATGATGATGTATTGGGTGCAGATTATTATTTTGATGCTAATGTTGAAAATGATGATGGAAACGGATCTGCAGACAATCCATACAAGAATCTTAAATCAGACAGGGTTAAAGACAACTCTATTATCCATTTGAGTGATGGAGAATATCCATTGAATGCTCAGGTTATCAGGAAAAATATAACTCTGATAGGTCAAAATCCCCAAAACACTGTTGTCAAATATAATCATGTTGGATTTGCTGCTGAAAGTTCAATCACTCTTAAGAATTTGACTTTAGTTGGCCTGTCCATTTCCGACCATTCTAATTCAATTATTAATGCTACAAATGTTATTTTCAAAGATTCCATAATCGGTTCAATCAGTACGACTTTTCCCAATACACAGATATATATTGAAAACTGTACCTTTTTGAATAGTAGTGCAACATCCGGTGGTGCAATCAACATCAATAAGGGCAGTCTGGAAATCGTCAACTCATTGTTCATCAATAATTATGCTGAACGCTATGGCGGAGCAATCTATCTACGTGAAGCCAAATTTGTCTGCAGAAACCTGGAGATAATCAATTCCACATCAAGGATGGGTGGGGCAATCACTTCACTGTCCACAAGTCTAAACATCACCAATCTTACCGCCCGAAACAACGGTGCAAAATATAGTGGCGGTGTGATGTATGCGCTATTCGGTTCCCTATCCCTATATGACTCAACATTTATTAATAATACTGCACAAAATGATGGAGGAGCATTGTTCATTGATGAAGTGGCTGACTTCATTCCATTCAATAACCGTTTTACCAATAACACTGCAGGAAGCATTGCCGGTGCGGTTTACTCAGCAATTGGCAGAGATTTGAATCATAGCTCTGTTTTAAACGAATCATTGCATAATTCCTTTTTCAACAACTCTGCAGGATTTGAAGATGATGTCTATGAATGCGAAGCCATCAATCTTAACTATAATTCTCAAAATGCATTGCTTATCCAATCCGGATCATGGTATGTCTCTGTTTTACCGGACAGTTACGATTTAAGGAAATATGGCATGGTCACTCCCGTTAAAAATCAGGGCAGCAATGGAAATTGCTGGGCATTCTCATCAATCGCTTCCCTCGAATCATGCATCCTGAAGGCAACCGGTCTCACTTTTGATTTGTCTGAAGAGAACATGAAAGATTTAATGGCAACATATTCAAGTTATGGCTGGAAAATGGAAACCAATACCGGTGGATATGACCGTATGGCCATAGCGTATCTTGTAAGCTGGCTGGGTCCGGTCAATGAAAGTGATGATAAGTACACCATTGGAGAGGTATTGTCCCCTGTCCTTGACAGCATATTCCATATTCAAAATATCCTCTTTTTGAAAAGAAGCAATTTCACTGATAATGATGAAATCAAAAGGGCAATTATGAGTTATGGTGCCGTTTCTACATCAATACATTGGTATCAGTCCAGCGATGGTGAGAATAGATATGTAAACGGAAAGAATGTTTATTGGAACAGGAATGATAAGGGAGCAAACCACGCAGTGGCCATTGTTGGATGGGACGACAACTATTCAAAAAACAACTTTAAGACAACCCCTCCGGGCGATGGGGCATGGATAATCAAAAACAGTTGGGGATCAAGTTCCGGTGAGGTCGGATATTATTACGTATCTTATTATGACACCACACTTGCCTCCTTAAACAGCCCTTTTTCAACATTTGTCTTCGTGTTTAATGATACCATAAAATATGATAAGAATTACCAGTATGACGTTAGCGGAAGAACAGATTTCTTCTTGAATTCCTCAAACACAGTATGGTACAAAAACAAGTTCACTGCAACCGATAACGAATTCTTAACTGCTGTTTCAACATTTTTTGAGCAGGATGTCTCTTGGGATCTGTCCATTTATGTGAATGGTGTTTTAAGACATACCCAGTCAGGTGTGTCCTCTCCTAGCTATTCAACAATTGAATTGAGCAGTTATATTCCCCTTGCTCTTGGAGACATTTTTGAGGTTGAATTCAAAGTTACTTCCGATGGAGATTCTAGAGTTCCGATTTCAGAGGACATAATTGCCAGCGGCGTTCCAATCAATAAAAAGCTATTCCATGAAAACATTTCATTCATAAGCTATGACGGTGAAAACTGGGCTGATTTGTATAATCTCGAATGGACATATTCTTCCCATAGCTATGCGGGACAGGTGGCATGCATAAAGGCATTCACAATATTGGATGAAATTAATTTCACTGTTAATCTGACTGTGGACATTACCGATGTGCTCTCCATCCGGGCAATGGTTTTAAATGAATACGGCCGTCCCGTAAATGGAGGAAACCTCACATTCACTATTGATGAAAGGGATTATACGGTAAATGTTGCTGATGGCATTGCTATAATCAACCCTGCTTTGAATCATGGAACATATAACATCTCAACCATATTCAACAAGGTGGGATATGTCTCAGTCAAGAACAACTTCATGATTGATGTTCCATTTGTCAATACCACACTTTCAATAGAGATAGATTCCGAAAACCCGGTAAATGTCATTGCATATGTATTGAATCAGTACGGACATTATGTCAATTGCGGCAATGTGACTTTCACAATCGATGAAAAGAGCTACACCGTAAACGTCACAGATGGAATTGCCTGTTTGAATTACATCTTTAATGTGTCTACATCATATGACATTTCAGCAGTATTCAATCAGATTAATTATTATAACTCATCATCCAATCACACATCACTGGAAATTCCGATTATAAATACTGTGGTGGAAATTAATGTCAATGGCCATAATCCTGTCGAGATTTATGCGACAGTCCTCAATGAGTATGGATATTATGTCAATTACGGCAATGTCACATTCGTGCTGGATGACGGAAGCTCTTATACAGTAAATGTCAGTAATGGGCATGCTGTATTGACCCATGTCTTCAAGACAGGCAGGCATAACGTTTCAGCCGTTTTCAATCCGATTTATTATTACAGTTCATCAAGCAGATTCGCTGAGTTCAACGTTTCACTCATCAACACTACTGTGGAGCTTGTTGTTGATAATGAGTTTGACCCTGTCAGAATCCATGCGATTGTCATGGACCAGAACGGAATCCTTCTGGATTACGGCAATGTGACATTCAGCGTTAACGGAACCTGCCATACTGTCAATGTCACTAACGGAATCGCCTGGATGAATTACACATTCGAACATTGCGATTTATATAATGTTTCAGCGACTTACAATCAGAATTACATTTACAATTCCTCAAGTATTGAAAAACTACTGCATCTTCCGGTTCTAAAAACTGCCCTCTCAATAACCGTCAATTATAATAATCCGGTTTATATCGAGGTTGGAATATTGGACGAGAAAGGATATCGTGTAAATTGCGGCAATGTCACCTTCATGCTGGATGACGGAAGCAATTATACGGTTGATGTCAGCAATGGAACCTCAGCACTGATTCATGTCTTCAAGACATTAGGAAGACATAACGTTTCAGCGGTTTTCAATTCAATCTGTTACTATAACTCTTCAAGCATCTTCCATGAATTCGAGGTTTATATAATCGACACTTCTGTGGAGCTGATTGTTGACAATGAGTACAATCCGGTAAATATTCATGCAATCGTTAAGGACCAATATGGAAATCCCGTCAATCACGGCAATGTCACATTCACTGTTGATGAAACCCAATATGAGATAACTGTCGTTAACGGCACTGCTGGAATGACTCATATATTCAATAATATGGGAATCAACAATATTCATGCGACATATAACGGATGGGAGTGTTATTATACGCCATCAGATGATGATGGTGAGGTGAATGTAAAATCCACAATCATATCATCCGATGCAACAAAAACCTTCAATTCACAATATGAAGTAAAACTTCTTGACAATTACGGAAATCCATTAAATAATGCTGAAGTCAGTATCATGATTGGAACCACAACATATAAGGTTAAGACCGATGAAAATGGAATTGCCAAATTGAACATCAACTTGAATCCGGCAGGTTACAACGTCAAAATCACCAATCCAATAAACAATGAGGCAAAGACCCAAAGCATTAGGGTGGTGGCGAGGATGGTTGAGAATAATGATTTGACAGTGTATTACGGTGCAGGCAAGTACTATAAGGTAAGGGTTCTTGATGATGATGGAAACATTGCGAAGAATGTCCGTGTCACTTTCAAGATAAATAATCGGCAATATTCAAGAACAACCGACAGCAATGGTTATGCATCATTTAAAATTTCTTTGAATCCTGGAAAGTATACAATAACTGCTGAATACAAGGGATACAAGGTATCAAACAGGGTTACGGTCAAATCAACTATCGTCACCAAAAACATCAAGGTCAAGAAGGGAAAGACCATCAAATTCACAGCAAAATTATTGAACAAGAACGGAAAGATTCTCAAAAACAAGAAAGTCACATTCAAGTTCAAGGGAAAGACATATAAGGTAAAGACAAACAAGAAAGGAAAGGCCACCTTGAAGGTCTATAAGAAATACAGGAAAGGAAAATACACCATAACGACAAGTTATGGCAAATTGAAAGTTAGGAATACTATCAAAATTATTTAAACTGGTGATTTCAGTGTTTAGAAATAGACTATTGCTTCTGTTTTCGATAGCTATAATTTCATTGCTGATAGTCCCAATGGCATTTGGAGCGGACAACGAAACAGATAGTCTGAATTCGACTTCAGATGCCCTGGCCCTCTCTGATAACATCTATTTCGACGCGAACACCTCCGACACTCAGGCAAACGGTTCGAGGGATAATCCATACAGGGACCTTGTCGATGCCAAGATTTCCGACAATTCGGTGGTTCATCTCACCAACGGGAAATACAATCTTGTTCAGGTCAACACATTCAAAAACGTTACTGTTATAGGTCAGGATGCATCCAAAACTATTATAAATGGCTATGGCGGAATCCTGATTGCCAAGTCCAGTTTGTCCTTGGCAAACGTCACAATCTGCAACATTAACATATTGAATCAGGGAAATCTGATTGCTTCAAATACTATCTTCACCAATTCTTCGGCGATATCAAATAGCCAGAAGGGCACAAGCCTTGGAGGAGCCATCTACTGTTCAGGTCCATCTTATAATGTTTATCTGACAAACTGCTCATTTATAAACAACTTTGCAGGCTCTGGAGGTGCCATATATATGGCCGGCGGGATTCTGGAAGCTTACGATTGCGATTTTGTCAAAAACACCGCTTTGAATTATGGTGGAGCTATTGCATGGGAATCCAAATATTACATGGCTCACAACATCACAATCAAGCGCTCCAGGTTCATCTCTGATGTTTCAAGAAATGATGCAGGAGGAGCAATCTATCTCCTGTCAGGATACCTTTTGGGCAGTGAACTGAACGTCTCCAACTGCAGCGGCAGTTTTGGAGGTGCTTTCACATTCTTAAGCTCATACGTTTCGCTGGCAAATGTCTCAGCTTCAAACAATGTCGCCAAATATTACGGGGGAGCGATCTATCAGGTTTACGGCAATTTGACCCTAAATGATTCGAAAATCTGCTCCAATCGCGCCGATAACGGGGCTGGATTGTTCGTGGGAAATTCCGAGATGCTGGCTATTGGCAATGTGTCTTTTGAAAACAACTCTGCCGAATCACTTGCAGGGGGATTCTACTGCCTTGTAAACAGCCATTTCGAATTCGGCAACATCACATACCTCAACAACACAGCTTTCGAGTACGATGACATGTATAAGCAGGACAACCTGTCTTTGATATTTACAAGCGGCAACTATTCGATGTATAATCATGAAATCAGCACTTCCGACCTTCCAAGCTATTACAATGCCGTTGAAGAGGGTTATGTGTCTGCGGTAAAAAGCCAGCTTAATGGGGGAAACTGCTGGGCCTTCGCTACATTGGCAACCCTTGAATCTGCCATACTGAAGGCTTCAGGCCAGATGCTCGACCTTTCAGAGGAGAACATGAAGAACCTGGCATCCATATACTCCTATTACGGCTGGTCGATGGGCACCAACAAGGGAGGATATGACGATATGGCATTCGGATATCTGACAAGCTGGCTGGGGCCTGTCCTTGAAAGCGATGACGTATACAATGACTTCAGCACATTGTCCCCAATCCTTGACAGCATTCTGCATGTTCAAAACATAATCTATCTAAACAAGTCATCCAATGATGATTTGGATTTGATAAAAAGGGCCATAATGGACTATGGTGGGGTGTATGCCCAAATATTCATGAATACACGATATGATTCCACAGTCAAGAAATATGTTCAGTACTACAACGGATTTTTAGGAAATGACCATGCCGTCGAGCTGGTTGGATGGGACGACAGCTTCATCATTCCCGGAGCTCCCGGCAAGGGTGCATGGATAGCAAAGAACAGCTGGGGCAAAAACTGGGGAAATGATGGATATTTCTACGTTTCATATTATGACAACTCATGCCCTGCCATTGGAGACAACGAAGGGGCTATAGCATTCCTATTCAATGACACCATTAGATATGACAAGAACTACCAGTATGACATAGCCAAAACTGACTATTTCCTCAACAACACCAGCACAGTCTGGTACAGAAATGTCTTCACAGCCACTGACATGGAATATCTGGCGGCGGTTTCAACATACTTTTCAAAATCCACCAACTGGACCTTTGAGGTGAATGTGAACAACGAATCAAGGGCGATAAAGTCAGGACATTCCTTCCCAGGCTACTACACATTCAATCTTGACGAGATGATTGCCCTTGATGTAGGTGATGTCTTTGAGGTGATGTTCAAGATAACGGTTGACGGGGATGCAGGCGTGCCCATTTCAGAAATAGTCAGCCTGAACAACATATTCTACTGCGAAAATATCTCGTTTATCAGCTATGATGGTGAAAACTGGACCGATCTCTTCAATCTGACATGGAAATATCCCAACCATATCTACAACTCACAGGTGGCATGCATCAAGGCTTTCACAGTCTTGAATCTGATAAACACCACCATGGAGCTTACAATCGAAAACAGGACAGACGATTCGGCGACCATTGTCGCAAATGTTGTAAACCAGTGGGGATATCCGGTGTCAGGCAATGTCACTTTCAACGTGGCAAATCAGTCATATGTTGTTAAATTGATGAACGGCAGAGCAGAAATGCCAATTGACCTTGTAAACGCAAGTGTTTCTTGTGAATTTACAGCTGTCGGATACAATTCATCAAGTGTGGAGCTTGAGCTTCGCAATCCATTGCTTTCCACAAACATAACATTGGAATTCGACGATTTCTACAATCCTTTAAACGTCACTGCCATCATCCGGGATGCCGAGGGCAGTCCTGCAAGGTTTGGGCATGTGACCTTCATCATTGACGATGTGTCCTATGTTGTAAAGGTGTCCAACGGAACCGCAAGGCTTGAAGGCATCAATGTCCTGCCGCTAAACTTCAATGTCACTGCATCATATGAAGATTCATTCTATTATGACTCCTGCAGCATTTCAGTGCCGGTTGAAATGCGCAGAATCAATACGCAACTGAAGCTTAACATAACATCAACGGATGAGGCCAACAATCCGGTTAAAGTAAGAATAAGCGTTCTTGACTTAAACGGCAATCTTGTCAAGGGAGGACAGATTATCCTCAACATAAGCGGTGAGGTATATGTGCTTAATGTGACAGGTGGGTCTCTGGAGGTCAACCACATGTTCCTGAGCACAGGAAACAAGACAATCAATGCAACTTTCTCGGACGTTTATCTCTACAATTCATCAAATGCCTTTGAAAACCTGAATGTTTCAAAGATAAAGGTCAACCTGACCTTAATGTATACGGTCTACAAGACCGATGTCTCCCTGGGCATAGAATTCAAGGAAGCCGTCAAGCGATTCCAGGTCATCTTTCATGTAAACGGCACTGACTACAACGTCACATCAATGGGAGGCATTGCATTATGCAAAGTACATGACCTTGATTTCGGAACATACACATGCGGAGTAAGATTCATAAGTGACATCTACGAAGCCGATGATTTTAACTCAACATTCAACATTACCGTCCACAAAACCCAGATAATCCCTTCAAGCGATTACGTATACTACAGTGGAGGCTATGTCGTTGAGCTTAAGGACATGTTCGGTGCATCACTTGCAAATAGAAATCTTAATCTGACGGTGGATGGAAAGACATACAATGCAACCACAAATGACTATGGAATTGCCGTATTCATGTTGCATCTAACCGGAGGGAAATATTCGGCCAGAGTATCATTTGAAGGCGATGACGACTATTGCAAATCACAGCTTTCAACAACCATTGAATCAAAATCAACAATAGACTTCATATCCGATGTCTATTCATATAATTCCAAATATCAGGCCGTTCTGCACAACTCAAACGGCGCAACTATTCCAAACAAAAAGGTCCAAATGCTTTTGAACGGTGCCGTTCATGAATTATACACAGATTCCTACGGCAGGATATCCTTTGAAATCACTTTAAGTGCTGGAAGCTATGAGGTAAAAATCACCAATCCCGACACCGGGGAGTCCAGAGCCCAGACAATCAATGTGGTGAAAAGAATAACTCAGAACAATGGTCTGACAATGTATTACGGTGCGGGCAAGTCATACAGGGTCAGGGTATGCGACGATTACGGGAATTTCAAAGAGGGGCTCAGCGTCAAGTTCACCATTGCAGGAAAAAGCTACTACTCAAAAACCGATGGCAGCGGCTATGCATCATTAAAGATTAACATGAAGCCAGGAAAATATAAAATAACTGCCGAATATAAGGGATTCAAGGTCTCAAATAAGATAACAGTCAAATCAACAATAATTACCAAAAACATAAAGGTCAAGAAGGCAAAGACCATCAAATTCAGTGCAAAACTTGTAAACAAAAATGGAAAAGTCCTCAAGAACAAGAAGGTCACATTCAGATTCAAAGGCAAAACTTATAAGGTTAAAACTAATAAAAAAGGTATTGCTACATTGAAAATTAATAGGAAATACAAGGCTGGAAAATATTCTATCACAACCAGCTACGGCAAATTGAAGGTAAAAAATATTATAAAAATCAAATAATAGGGTTGGTTTGGTGCTTAAGCGAAAACTACTGATATTATCTGTATTATTTCTAATTTTACTGGTTGTTCCATCAGTATTTGCACAGGAAAATGCTACAGGTTGTCTTGAATCCAGTGCGGATGCTCAAGAAATTTCCAATGACATTTACTTTGACAGCAACGCCACAAACGACCATGGTGAGGGAACACTTGACGACCCTTACAGGCAGCTGCGTGACGGAAGAATCCTTGACAACTCCGTGAATCACCTTAAAAATGGAGAATATGAATTTTCACAGATTGACACCCACACCAATATTTCATTTGTAGGTCAGGATGCATCAAAGACAATCGTCAGAGGCAATGGGGGATCCCTGCTTGTCAATTCTTATCTTTCTTTAACAAACGTTACTATCTGTAATCTGAACATATTTGTTCAGGGGGATTTTGCCGCTTCTAATGTTATTTTTGCCAACACTTCAGCGGTTAAGACAAGCAAATATGGAAACAGTTTGGGTGGAGCAATCTATTTTGTAAATGACAATTCCAAGGCCTATTTGACCGACTGCACATTCGTCAATAACTATGCAGGCTGTGGAGGGGCCATTTATTTTAATGGCGGGATTTTGGAAATCACTGATTGCACATTCATTAACAACACTGCCATGAATTATGGTGGGGCAATTGCCTGTGAATCCAAATATTCCAGGGATATAAGACTGACAATCAAACGTTCCAAATTCTTCAATGACAGATGCATTAAGGATGCTGGCGGTGCGGTTTATATCAAATCAGGAACATTTACAGGTGAGAATTTGGAAATCTCCTCCTGCAATGCCACTTTTGGAGGTGCCTTTGCTCTTTTAAAATCCTATTCCAATTTGAACAAGGTTTATGCATCAGGCAATGTGGCCAAATATGACGGCGGTGTCATCTATCAGATTTACGGCAATCTGACATTAAACAATTCAATATTTTTCAATAACCATGCAAAAAACGGTGGAGGATTGTTTGTTGACGCTTCCTATCTTTTGGATACTTGTAATATTTCATTCATAAATAATTCAGCCGATTTGCTTGCAGGGGCATTCTATTCACTTTCAAACGATTATTCAGATTTCAACAATCTCACTTACATTAACAATACTGCCGGGGCATATGATGACCTTTTTAAACAGGA
>Ga0256407_10011991_pt1 | contig 11881 bp, 11 predicted proteins | sample RumenRJG_04DNA_FD_193489 | JGI IMG/M metagenome (GOLD analysis project Ga0256407, IMG submission 193489) | Bovine rumen microbial communities from Lethbridge, Alberta, Canada - RJG_04 | ecosystem: Host-associated > Mammals > Digestive system > Stomach > Rumen | place: Canada: Alberta... | reverse complement strand
TGGTAGATCCTGGCATCCTCGCCCCAAACTGGCGTAAGACTCCGTGCTCCATCGATGGGTGCAACCAAGGGAGAAATATTCAGTCCTCGCTTGATCCACTCAGGGTTGTACATGAAATAAGCCAGCCTCCTGCGCTCATCCCATGCCAAACGTCCTATCTCTTCTCCCCAAAGGATAACTTTCAATGAACTTGTCATAACAGCCTACTTCTTATTCGTGTGACGTATTCTCTGAGCCTTCTTCTCTTCCCTGCGAACAAGGTAAGGTGACTCAGGCAACTCTGGCAGCACATCGTCCAATGCATTCACCTGACCGACCACCCTGAGAAGCAAGATAAAGGTGGACAGCGACAAGTTGTTTGCCGTACCATTCTCAAACTTGTGGATGGTGGTCAAACCGATGCCTGACTGCTCTGCCACCTCCTTCTGGGTGAGGTTGCAGCGCATCCTGTAATCCTTGAACCTTGAACCAAGCAATCTTACCAGTTCAGGCGTAGAATATTCATAAAAGTCTGCCATAATCAAAATATTTATTATTCAATAAACTGATATTTATATATCGTTTTTATTATTTATCTTCACTTTCTTGATATTTAACGCTGCAAAATTAAGCATTATTTTCCAATCAAACAAACTTTTTCGGGTAAATATGCGATTCTGGAGTCAACTTTTAACATTCAACGTCGTAAGACAGGATTTCGGTCAAGAAAAAAAATCAGGTTTAAGGTTTAGGTTTAACCATGTATATATACATGCCTTCATAACCTCAATCAAACGTACCTGAATCACATGGTGGGTTTAGTTTACCTCTTATATGTATATAAGCCTCTCTAAACTTAAACCTAAACCCCTGAGGCACAACCTGAGGCGATTTTTTCTTTTGACCGAAAAAACAGTTGCAAAGATGCGGCTCTTTGAAATAAAAGTCGTACCTTTGCAACCGACAAGATCGATGGTAAGAGATCGATTCGAGTCAAAACGGGAAAACGGATGGTTAAACTTGCTTAAAACTGAAATTTCCTGACATCAGGCTAGAATCCGTAAAAACTACGGACAAAGCAGACAAAAACGACCACTGCCCGTCACTATGAGGCATTCGTAAGTCTCTCAAAAACAAATTTTTAGAAAGGGTTTACCCTATTTCTACCTTTTCGTTGTAACTAACTGATTTTCAGCGACTTACATTTCCTGCGTGGGAAAGTAACAAAAACACTTTAACGTTTTCACTTCCTAATGAAGTCAGAGGGAGTAACGCCAAAGTGCTTCTTGAACTGGCGTGTGAAGTGCTGGGGATAGTCGAATCCGAGACTTTCGGCAGTCTCTGAAATAGAGGCTCCGCCCATCAGGAGCTGCTGGGCACGTTGCATAATAAAGCGGCGGATATGGGAGGTGGCAGAGTCGCCCGTCAGCTCACGAATCAGGTCGCCGAAATAATTGGGCGACAAGAACAGCTGCTGGGCGCAGTATTTCACGGTAGGCAGCCCCAGCTGTTGCTGCAAGCCTTCGTCATAGTATTTTCGTAAAAGTTGCTCGAAGCGTGGCAGCAGGTCGGAATTTGTCGATGTAGCTGAGGTGGAGAGCTGGAGCGCATAGTAGCGGGCCACGAGTTCCAGCACCTGTTCTATCTGTGAGGTAACGATACGCAGGGTGTGGATGTCCTCATCGCGAAGCAGTTCCTTGCGAATCTCATCGAGCAGTGTAACGATGCTTTCCCGTTGTTCAGGCGTCAAAAGCAGGGCCTCGCTGGTGGTATACGAGAAGAAATGATAGTCGGTCATGCGGCGCCCAAGTTCGGTGTTACGCAGCAGTTCGGTATCAAATAGCAGCGCCCATCCCTTGGTGTGTATTTCTTCACCCATATCAGTCTTTCCGCCTATCTGACCTGGAGCCACACACATCAGCGCATGGCGGTGCAGTACGTATTGAAGCTGTCCGTACGAGAGGTCTTCCAGTTCTTCATCACCTATAAACATACCATACACATCGTAATTGTTGAGCGAGTGGCGGCAATGCTCCAGTTCGTCGTAGTGGATGACTGAGACGAGCGGATGCAACTCCGGTGCTCCGATGTATCGGGCATAGTCGTTGACGTGATGAACTCTTAATATTTTCTCCATTTCGATGGCAAAGATAATCATTTTTAGTGAGAATCCGTAATTTTGGTTGATTTATCAGTAAATCATTTATGCAAAGTTTGTGGTTTTCACCATACCTTTGTGCCCGAATTAAGAAACAAACTTTAAAAACAGCAAAGATATGAGTAAGATTGCATTAGGAACCTGGGCTTGGGGCGCAGGAGCATTCGGTGGAGACGCCGTATTTGGAAGTAAGACTGACGTGGAGAACCTGAAGCCTGTATTTGACGCAGCTATGAAAGCAGGGTTGAATCTCTGGGACACAGCTACCGTCTATGGCATGGGTGAGTCGGAGAAGATTCTTGGAACATTTGTAGCAGGCGAGAAGCGTGAGACGGTGGAGGTGTCAACTAAGTTTACCCCACAACTTGCCGAAGTATATGAAAACAGCGTCGAAAAGATGGCCAATGCCTCTATCGAACGCATGGGCTGCGACTATATCGACATCTACTGGATTCACAACCCAATGGACGTGGAACGCTGGACACCAGGACTGATTCCCCTATTACAGTCGGGAAAGGTGAAGCGCGTGGGTGTTTCGAACCACAACATCAAGGAGATTCAGCGTGCCAACGAAATCCTCGGCGAGGTAGGCTTCAAGGTGAGTGCCGTACAGAATCACTTCTCGCTGCTCTACCGTTCGTCAGAGAAAGGTGGCGTACTGGATTATTGCAAGGAGAACGGCATCGAGTTCTGGGCATACATGGTGCTGGAGCAGGGAGCCCTCTCTGGTAAGTATAATAAAGAGAACCCATTGCCCGAGGAGAGCGACCGAGGCAAGAAATACAACCCCGTGCTGCCACAGCTGGAGGCGCTTACAAACGAGATGACCGCCATCGGACTGAAGTATGGTGCCTCATGCTCTCAGATTGGTATCGCATGGGCCATTGCCAAGGGTACGCTGCCCATTATCGGTGCCACGAAGGAGCGCCACGTCGTCGAGGCTGCCGAGGCTGCCAAGATAGAGTTGACTGCCGAAGAGATTACACGTCTGGAACAGTTAGCCGATGCCACAGGCATAGACACCCGTGGCGGCTGGGAACACTCGATGGAATGAATGAAGAGTGAAAAGTGAAGAGTGAAGAATACAAGTTGTTTATGAAGAAACTGTATCTATTGGCATTGGCCAGCATGATGGTCATACAAGGATTCGGACAGAGTTCTGTCGTGTATTTCACGAAGGACATCACGCCTGAGTCGCTGGTGAGCATCTACGAAGCATTAGGCGTAGAGACAAACGGCAAGCGTGTGGCTGTGAAAATCTCCACGGGCGAGTCGAGCCGTACGAACTACCTGCGCCCTGAGTTCATCAAAGGTCTGGTGCAGAAGGTGAATGGCAACATTGTGGAGTGTAACACGGCCTACGGTGGCAGCCGGGGCACAACATCAGCCCATCGCCGGGCCATCGCCGAGCGTGGCTTCAACGATATTGCCACAGTAGATATCATGGATGAGGAAGGCGAGATACAGCTGCCCGTCACCGACACGAAGCACATCAAGTACGACATCGTGGGGTCGCACCTTCAGAACTACGACGTGATGATCAACCTCGCCCACTTCAAGGGACATGCCATGGGAGGCTTCGGCGGCGTGCTGAAGAACCAGTCCATCGGTGTGGCATCAAGCAGCGGCAAGCTATACATCCATTCTGCCGGACGAAGCACCAGCCGATGGATGAGCGACGACCAGGATGGTTTTCTGGAGTCGATGGCGGCTGCGGCACAGGCCGTTCACAACTACTTCCATCAGGAAGGGCGCAACATTGTCTACATCAACGTGATGAACAACCTTTCCGTTGACTGCGACTGCGACGGCAATCCTGCATCTCCCAAGATGAAGGACATCGGTATCCTGGCTTCACTCGACCCCGTAGCACTCGACAAGGCTTGTCTCGACATCGTGTTCAACCACCAGTCGGTAGCTGGCGACGATGCCTCACCGCTAATCCGGCGTATTGAGAGCCTGCATGGCACCCATACCGTGGAGTATGCCGAACAGCTCGGACTCGGCTCACAGCAGTACACTCTTGTCAGTCTCGCCGGGCAAACAGGCATCAAAGGCGCAGATTCAAAATCTCAGAATCTCTATAACGTCTATTCTCTCGATGGCAAGAAACTGCTTACCAATGCCAGCAGTCTTGACGGTATGGAGAAGGGAACGTATATCGTCAATGGAGAAAAAAGAATCGTAGAATGATGGATATTGTTTAAAAAAGTAGAATAGCAATGAAAAAGAATATCGGACAGAAACTGGCACTCTATCCCACGCCAGCCACAGTCGTAGGAACTATTGGAGAAGAGGGAAAGGTAAACTGGCTGCTGGTGGCACACATCGGCATTGTCAGTCATTCGAAACTGCTGCTGAGCGTACATTCGTCACACCACAGCGTGAAGGCAATCGATGAACAGGACAAACTGTCCGTCAACATCATTGATGAAGCATTTCTGTCAGCTGCAGACTACACGGGTACGGTGAGCGGAGCCAAGACCGACAAGTCGGCCATCTTCCCTTACCATCTGGGCGAGGCCGGCATGCCCATTATCGAGCAGTCTCCTTTGGTGATGGAATGTGAGGTTATCGACACTTATGAAATTGACGGTTTCAAGAACTACATCTGCACCATCCTCAACACTTACATCGAGGAAGACATGCTTGACGAGAAAGACAAGCCCGACTATACGAAACTGAAACCTGTTCTCTTTGAGATGCCCACCTACAAGTATCTGCGCACAGGCGACATCATTGGCGACTGCGTGAAGATGGGTAAGGCGTTTGGAGAGACTTTGAAATAAAACATTGATAATAGAGACTTGGATAAACGGATTGTATTGATGAGAAAACTGATTGTGCTACTTACATCCATGCTTGCGACGACTGCTTTTTCGCAGGGCGTTATCGACGTTCATGCACACCTGTTGCCGACAGAGTTCATTGAGGCTCTCGAGAGCGAGGGACGACTGATGGACGAGGGATTCCCTTTGCCGAAATACGACGTAGAGAATCATCTCAGATTGATGGACGAGGCTGGAGTTCAGACATCGGTTCTGACGTTAGCGGCTCCACAGCCTTCGTCAGCCGAGGTGGTAAGACAGACTAACGAAACAGCAGCCCGCATCAGGCGCGAACATCCGGGGCGGTTTCTTTTCTGTGCTGCCCTACCCTTGCCCAATGTGGATGCTGCCATCCGTGAGGCCGTCTATGCACTCGACACGCTGAAGGCCGATGGCATCAAACTAGCCACAAACGTAGGTGGACAATACCTCGGTGCTCCTGAACTCGACACGCTTTTCTCTGTCTTGAACGAGCGACGGGCAGTCATCATCCTGCATCCCCATCGCCCGGAACCCGTTAATCGCCAGGTGATGCAGCAGACGCCGCTTGCCATGCAGGAAAACCTCGCAGAGACTACCCGCGCCGTGTCGAACATGATTACACGAAATGTACTGGCTCGCTACAATAACATAAAGGTGGTGGTGCCTCATTGCGGAGCCTATCTGCCACTGGCTGTGCCTCGCATGAAGTCGCTGACTCCCGTGATGCAGGCCAATAAGATGGTAGCCGAGATAGACTGGGAGGCCAATCTTGCTGCATTGTATTACGACTTGGCAGGTGCACACTCGCCCGAGGTCATCCGCATGATGCTCACCATCACCACACCCGGCCATCTGCTCTATGGCTCCGACTATCCTTATGTCGCTCCAAAGATACTCACGCTGAGTCTTGCAAGGATGAAGCAATATCTGACAGACGAGCCTGACCTCGCACCATTCCGCGAGATGATTCTCTACCAGAATGCCCATCAGCTTTTTAAATAATTCATTTTCCCGAAGTAAATGAAGTCAAATAACAAATGCATATGAAAAGATTGTCTTTTTTCCTGCTAGCAACACTTCTTGCTATTGTTGCTCCTGCGCAGACGATTTTCCCTACGCAGTTCAAAGCTCCTGCTGAGTTCAACACGGGAAACGTTCACATTTCTGTGCTCAGTCGCAGCGAACGACAGATGACCACAAACTTCCTCTTCGAACGCGGAAGCCATAATTCTTGGCATTATCATCCCAATGCCACCCAAGTGCTGATGGTGCTTAGTGGCGAGACGTATTATCAGGAAGAGGGGAAGCCGAAGCAATTGCTCCGTAAAGGAGATGTGGTGACCACAGCCCCTAATGTACGCCATTGGAATGGTGCCACACCTTCGAGCGACTGCGAGTGTATGACCGTCAGCGAGATTGCTCCTAACGAACAACATGCCGTGCAACTGCGGAAGGTAACCGACGAAGAGTTTACGACTCCTATTACATATGAGAACATGATCGTCCGGCTGGCTGAAATCGAGGTCTATCCGCAATATCTCACGGAGTATCTTGCCTTTGCCAACGAGGTGGATCGTCTGAGTGTGGAACGAGAACCGGGTGTCGTCTGTCTCTACCCGATGCAGAGTGCCGAAGATTCCACTCACATCCGTATTCTCGAAATCTACGCATCAGAGGAAGCCTACCAGCAGCACCTGAAGACCGAACACTTCCAGAAATACAAGCAGGGCACGCTCCACATGGTGAAAGACCTGAAACTGCCCACCATGAAGCCACTCGATCCGGAAACGATGAAACTGATATTCAAAAAACAAAGATAATATGATGAGGCAGTTTGTAATGATGGCAGCAATGATTGCTTTATCGGCTTGCACAGCGGGGGCACAGGATGAAGGAATGGTGCTCATAGAAGGGGGAACATTCCAGATGGGAAGCCCGACTGCAGAGCCGGAGCGCGATGCTGACGAGACTCTCCACGAGGTGGCGGTGGCCGACTTCATGATGTCTCGCACAGATGTGTCGCAGCAGGAGTATGAGCGTGTGATGGGTAAGAATCCCAGTGAGCGAAAGGGCAACGATTTGCCTATTGAGAATGTGACCTGGTATGATGCCGTTGCCTACTGCAATGCGCTGAGCCAGCAGAAGGGACTGACACCCTGCTACACCATCAGCGGTACCACGGTCACTTGGAATCTCAATGCCAACGGCTACCGTCTGCCCACCGAGGCAGAATGGGAATATGCAGCCCGCGGAGGGAAACAGACTCCCTTTAACTTCGGTGACTACGTACATGACTCGGATGTCAACTGCTACAATGCCTACGGCTATAACAACGATGCCACTGGACACTGGGTGAACGGTTACCTGCAACACACGGTGGAGGTAACTGAATATCCCGCCAATGCCTTCGGACTGCGCAACATGCACGGCAACGTGGCTGAATGGACCTGGGACTGGTATGCAGCATATGGCGCTCATCCCGAAGAGGGACGATACAAGGTAGTTCGCGGCGGTGGATGGAACGATTTCCCCAAACACATCCGTTCGGCCTATCGCAGTGCCTTCCCTGCCGATGTTCCGCTCTATGCCACAGGCTTCCGTGTGGTTCGCAGTGCCACTGCTGCTTCAGGCGAGGTAAAGAGTGTCAGCGTTGCCAAGGCAAAGAATCCCGGCGGCAAGGTGCTCATTGCCTATTTCTCGCAAACGGGCAACACCGACGGTCTCGCACAGATTATCCACGAGATGACGGGCTACGACATCTTCCGAATTGAAAGGGCGACACCATATTCCGCCACCTACAACTCGCAGGGACTCTATGCCGAAGCACTCACCGAATATCGCAATCAGGCCGTGCCCGAACTGAAGGCCTACTTGCCCAACCTGGCCGACTATGATGTCGTTCTGCTGGGCTACTGCAACTGGTGGGCGTCAATTCCTGCCCCTGTGCGCTCTTTCCTCATGCACGGCGATTTCAGCGGCAAGACCATCGTTCCCTTCTGCTCGATGGGAGGCGGACGCTTCGGGCAGACCATCAGCGCCATTGCCAAGCTAGCCCCCGAGAGCGTCATCCTGAAAGGGCTCGATGTGACTTATTCGTCATACAATCGTAATGCCATCCGCTCATGGCTCGACAGCGTCAGCCTATATCAGCATACGGCAGCCGTCAATTCCGTTAAGTCTACTGCGGCCAACAAGGATAAAGCATACGCCTTGAACGGCCAGCGAACGACTCCCAATAAAAAGGGAATCTATATTCTTAACGGAGAAAAAAGAATTATCAGATAATAAAGATATACCTATGGAATACGTTAAACTTGGAAACTCAGACCTGCGTGTTTCTCGCATCTGCTTGGGATGCATGGGATTCGGAGACCCTACCATTGGACAGCATTCGTGGACGATTGGCGAGGAACCTACACGTGAGATTATTCGCCGTTCGCTCGACCTCGGCGTGAACTTCTTTGATACGGCTATCGCCTATCAGTTGGGAACATCGGAACAGTATGTGGGACGGGCTTTGCGTGATATGGCAAAGCGTGACGATGTGGTGGTGGCAACGAAATTCCTGCCCCGTACCGACGAGGAAATCCAGCAGGGCATCGGTGGCCGTCAGCATGTGCTCAACAACATTGACCTGAGCCTGCAGCATCTGGGAATGGACTATGTAGATCTCTACATCTATCACATCTGGGACTACAAAACACCAGCCGAGGAGATTCTTGAAGGCATGAATGAGGCCGTCCGACAAGGCAAGGCCCGCTACATCGGCATTGCCAACGTCTATGCCTACCAGCTGGCCAAGATGAATGCGCTGGCAGAGAAACACGGCTGGGCAAAGTTCATCAGCGTGCAGAACCACTACAACCTGATTATGCGCGAGGAGGAGCGCGAGATGCAGCCCTTATGTCGTGAGGACAACATCGCACAGACACCCTATAGTGCTTTGGCTTCAGGAAAGCTGGCCAAGCGTCCGGGTGAAACCTCCAAGCGCCAGAAGGAAGATTCGTTCATGCACTTCAAGTATGATGCCACTGCCGGGCAGGACAATCTAGTGGTGGAGCGTGTCGTAGAACTGGCCGACCGCTATGGTGTGGAGATGACGCAGATCTCGCTGGCCTGGCTGTTGACCAAGGTAGAATCGCCCATTGTGGGAGCCACCAAACTGCACCACATCGAGGGAGCCGTGAAGTCACTCGACGTCCGTCTCTCTGCCGACGACATCCGCTACCTGGAAGAGCCTTACGTGCCGCACAACCTCTCAGGCGTAATGGCCGTCAACAAGCCCGTGATGAGCGAAGAACCCGTCTGGGCGGCAGCAGCATCAAGAAAGCCTGCGAAGACCTGAAAGCCACATATCCTGATGTCAATTGGAAAGAAGGCAAGTTGCTGAACCGTTCATCGAAAGATGACTTGAAGAAGTGGGTGGAGAATAACAAGTAGCAACTTTCACCATAGACACAACACATCATGTATGGCAGCAAAAGGTTCCCCTATTGCTGCCATTATTCTTAACCAGGCATACCCTCAGGTAGGTATCCATGACATAAGCATTCTTTTGCCGTCCAAAAGAAAGAGAAACAGAAAGGCCGCTATAGAAAAAGCATGGTTTAGTTTATTCCCATATTAAATATCCACAACCTAAACTAAACCTATATAATTATTTATTACTTTTGCACAATCAAAGGAACAACAAATGATGCCATTGAAGCTGTTTGTGTAATCCCATACAATTTTGTTTAATTCATTAAATAAAAATAGGGAATTATTTGCAAGTTCATTAAACAATTTGTATCCTTGCCACCAGATTTATCAAGCGAATCAAGCACTTATGGTCATGACCCCGAAAACGAACACGTTTTCTTTTATCATGATAATTTTGAAGTCGACTTTTATATCCCTGACGCAGAACTTGCCATCCAGGTAAGTTACTCCCTTCGCGAAGAAGACACCCGAAAAGGTGAAACAGAAGCTCTTCAGAAACCCCCTCACCGTCTGCCTTGCTGCCGTCGGATCATCCTTACCTACGATGAAGAAGAAACCATCACCGATCAGCATGGCACCATCGAAGTCATCCCTGTTTGGAAGTGGTTACTGAACAAATAATAAAGGGACTATAGAGTATGAGGATTACATCTCGCTGAAAGATATTTATATGAGCTGCAAATGAAGCGAAAATGAAAGCCTACTATTATGTGGGCAGGGGGATGATGGGGTAAAATTTGCATTTCCTTTTGAAAAGATTTATCTTTGCTTGAAAAAGTGAATTTGTTGAGTTTTGACGGCCATCATAGAACCCTCGCTGTCGCAGGTGCTTTTTAAGCTGTACATATAGTTTTATGCTGATTAAGGGAATTTAAATGGCTTACGACCGGCGTCAAAATTTGGTAATCTTATCTATATCGACCGAGAAGCCAATGCTGAAGGAGGTGCCCGTCGTCAATGGTGAGAAATAATAATACGACTTCGGTTTGTAGTTGAAGAGGTTGTCAATGGCCATGTTCAGATGCAGACCTCGCCAGATGTGGTGCTGGAGCATAAGTTTCCATATGGTATAGCCATGATCAACGGAGGTGTCGCCCGACTGGGGCTTGCCCTGACTTCGGCCTGAGAGGGCTGCATCGAGGGCATAGTGGGACGAGAACCGATGGTTGTAGCCTACCCGCCACGTCAGCGAGTGAGAACGGGGTTGTGAGAATTGCGAATAAATGACGTTGCCCGTCTCGTGCATCCACGAGTAATTGAGTTTGAGCGTCATGCCCCAGTCGAAGATGTGGGCCATGCTGGCATCCACACCCCAGACGGTGACGCCGTCCTCGTTCCAGTAGAGTGCGCTTGGCATGCCCTGATAGTCGCCGCCGTCGATGGTGGTGATGCGCTTGTCGAACACGTTGCAATAGCCCACGAGGGTGAAGTTGTAGCGCCCGTCGAGAATTCCGCGGTTACGGATGCGGTTAGTACGCTCGGCGGCGAGATTGAAGTTGTGGCTCTTCTCGGGCTTGAGGTCGGGATTGCCGATGATCATATAGCCCATGTTGCCCATGTCGAAGTGCATGAACATCTCTTTGAGCGTGGGTGCGCGGAAGCCGCTGGCATAGTTGGCGCGGAAGGTCATCCAGGGGAATTTGTAGACGATGGCGAGCCGCTCGGTGAGCGCACTCTGCGAGGAGGCCGAGAAGTGGTCGTAGCGCAAGCTGGCCACGACGTTCAGCCGCGGCGTGATGTTCCAGTCGAACTGCGCATAGCCGTCGATGTTGCTCTGCGAGTGGCTGGCGTTGTCCCGGAACTGATAGGTGGAGAGATAGTCGTTCAGGTAGTCGGCTCCCAGGATGAGGATGTTGTTGCCGAACGTGTGGTGATAGAGGGCATGAGCCACGTGCTGGCGGTTGGAGTAGTCGTGATCGTGGGTGCGTGTGCCGTCGGGCATATAGTTGGCCTTGTTGTACTGGTCGTAGGCATAGGACAGTTCCAGATGGCGGCCGTAGTCCCAACTGTAGCGCCCCTTGAGTCCTGCACTATATCCGTTGAAGTGATAATCGTGCGTATCGCGCTCGCTGGTGCGGAAGAAGTAGCTGCCACGGCCAGTCATCGTCAGCCGGTCGGTGGCACGCCAGATGAGCCGTTGCTTCAGGTTATAGGTCTTCTGTCCATAGAGCCGGCTCAGGTTGGAGTCGTCGTTCAGCACCGATTCATCATAGGGCAGTCCCTGCGCCTTCTTCATCAGTTCGATGGCAATCTCCTCGGGCGTGTGCGCCTTGGGCAGGTCGATGGGATCGATCTTGGTTTGCTGGAAACTCGTCTGCGAGTTCCACTTCCTGTTATTGAACGAGAAGCCAGCTCCGTTGCGCCATTCATGCCCGAAGGTGCTGTAGCGCGAATGAGCATTTGCCGTCCAAGGCTCGAGGTTCTCGCGGCTGAGGATGTTGACGACGCCTCC
>Ga0256407_10011990_pt1 | contig 11882 bp, 10 predicted proteins | sample RumenRJG_04DNA_FD_193489 | JGI IMG/M metagenome (GOLD analysis project Ga0256407, IMG submission 193489) | Bovine rumen microbial communities from Lethbridge, Alberta, Canada - RJG_04 | ecosystem: Host-associated > Mammals > Digestive system > Stomach > Rumen | place: Canada: Alberta... | reverse complement strand
AAATCTGTTTGCAAAGATTTTGGATGATGTGATAGAAGAAGAGGATAAAGAAGAAATATTTGAAATATTCTTGGTTCTATATATTCAAAAGAATTTAGAAGAAATACATAAGACAGATGATGTTGAATCTGTTTTATCGGGATACTTTGTTTATCATAAGCCGTATAAAGAACATGTTAAATGGCTAGAAGAAAAGAAAAAAAATCAAAAGTATTTTTTCCCAGACACATTAATGCATGTGCTGTTGCGGAATGTATGGATGAAACTAATTTTTGAGGGATGCTATGATAAAAATTGGATTGCTGATGAATATACAAAAGAATTAGAGGAAAGAAAACGCCAAAATAAAAATCAAAAGAATTTGTTTAAGTTGGCCAAAAATTGGAGAAATCTTAATAAGAAAGAGTTTGAAAGTCTTTTTAAAACTGTTGTTGACGAATTTGAAAATGGTAGCTACTTAAATGCAGGGGAAATAGTTTTCTTTTGTTACTTTATGTTTTTGTATTCAAATTGGAAGATCATTCCTAACAGCATAAGTGATATTGTGGCAAAATTCCATAAGTTAGTAGAAAAGAAAAAGTCTCAAATAGAACCCTTAAATTATTGGAACTCTCATGAATTCATCTATAATGGATATGGATTAAATTTAGATGATTCGGAATATAAAAAGTTGTTTGATGAAATGGCACTTATAAATAAAAACAATCTTTTAAAACAATCCCAGGATTCTATAAACAAGGATTTAGATTTATTAAAGAACGATGTTCTAGAATTTTGTAGGAACATTCTACATGCTCATGGAAATAGCAAATATCATGAATTTCCGATTTTAAGCTTTATTAACATTGATGCATTCTATAACATCTTGCAAGATTTATCAATTGACAATCAATTACTTGTTGAAGAATCGTTTGAAGAACGATATGGAAAACGTTATTCCAATGGGGATGTTTTGCCGGAATATGCAGACGATTATGAAAATTTGAAAAAAATCGCAGAAAAATATAATGCTGATAATGCGAATTTTTTGTATAATCCGTTAGCATATGAAAAACGTCGTATTGGTGAAAAATGGACGGAATTGGTCAAATATTTTGAAGCTAAACTGCATTTGACAGAAGGCGAAATAAAAGAGGATAAAAAAGAAAGCGTCTAGTCGATGATGCATTCCGATTAAAGCCTCAAATTATTGATGTTGCTTATTTTTTACAACAAATAATCAATATGACATAATGTGTCATATTGAAAATGTATATTTGGTGAAAATGGGTTTATTACTAGGAAGCGGCAATGAAAGTCCTTTTAGATACAAATATCGTTATTCATCGTGAAAATGTGAAAGTGACGAATCCGTCAATTGGTCTTTTATTTTACTGGCTTGACAAACTTCATTATGATAAATGTGTCCATCCATGGTCTGTTGAAGAATTAAAAAGTTATAAAGACAAAAATATGCAGGCTCTTTATGAGACGAAGTTGCCTGCCTATACAATCTTGAAATCTGTCTCGGTACCGTCAAAAGATTTCTTGGCTCAGTTGCCCAAAGAGGAATCGTCCAATGATAAAATAGACCACCAGTTGCTTTGCGAGGTGTTCAATTGCCGCGTAGATTTGCTGATTACGGAAGATAAAAAGCTTCGGGAAAAAGCTCGTAAACTTGGCATCAGGCAAAAAGTCTATTCAATTAACGAATTCGTTTCGGAAAAGACCGAAGAATATCCTGAATTAATAGGCTACAAGATGCTCTCTGTTAAAAAAGAGCTGTTTGGCGATATTGATTTGAATAACGCTTTCTTTGATAGCCTTAAAGAAACATATCCTGATTTTATTCCTTGGTTTAATAGGAAAAGTGAAGAAGAAGCTTATATTTGCCGTACCGACGAACAAGAAATAAAAGGCTTTCTTTACATAAAAACAGAATATCAGAATGAAGACTATTCTTCTATTGAGCCAAAGTTTTTGCCTAAAAAGAGACTGAAAGTCGGAACATTCAAGGTGGATACATCTGGATTCCGGCTAGGAGAGCGCTTCATAAAAATCATCTTTGACAACGCCTTGTACCGAAAAGTGGATGAAATTTATGTTACCTTCTTTGAAGATAGCCCGAACTTGGATGCCCTGAAAGGCTTGTTGGAAACATGGGGCTTTGTGCGACATGGTATAAAGCATTCATATGGGAAAGAAGAAGCGGTATTTGTGAAAAAATTGGGAATGTATGAAGACTCGGTAACAGCCAAGAAAAATTTCCCGAATATGTTGTTCAATAAGCAGAAATTTATCTTACCAATAAAGGCGGAATATCATACGAAACTGTTGCCGGATTCCATATTGAAAACGGAAAAGCAGATTGATTTTATGGGGTCGGAAGCTCAAAAATATGCCTTGCAAAAGGTGTATATTTCATGGTCGCGGGAACGGAATATAAATTCTGGTGATTTGATTCTGTTCTATCGTATGGGTGAAGACGGAACGAATAAGAAATATTCTTCAGTATTGACAACTTTGGGAATGGTCGATAAAATTCATTATGGATTTAAAACCAAAGACGAGTTCCTAAAGCATTGCCAAAATAGAAGTGTCTTTTCGAAAGCCGAATTAGATGATTTTTGGGAAAGACATCGCGACCATTTGATGGTGTTGAAATTTGTTATGGTGAAAAACTTGAAAAATAAGCTGATTTTAGACTATTTGCATCAACTAGGTGTAGTTGATCCACCCAATGGACCGCGTCCATTTATGCGAATATCTGACGAGGTTTTCAAACAGATTCTCTCGGATTCGAATACAAATGTTAAATTTGTGGATGGTTAAACATGTGTACGATTCTTCTTTCCATTAAACCCGAATACACCAACCGGATTCTCGAAGGTTCAAAAAAATTTGAGTTCCGCAGAAGCGTCGCCAAAAGAAAGGTGGACCGCATTCTGATTTATTCAACCGCTCCAGAAATGAAAGTGGTTGCGATGGTCGAAGTTATTGGTGTCATAAAGGATTCCCCAAAGAAACTTTGGGAGAAGACTCGAACTCATGCAGGAATTTCTCGCCCGAAATTCATGGATTACTACGCCAACCGGTCGGTGGCATATGCTTACCAATTGGGCGAACTGCAGAAATTTGATACGCCTAAGACGCTTGCAGAATACGGCATTTCTGCAGCCCCGCAGTCTTTCGTGTATATTGAAAAATAAATTCTCAGTTTTACTGTGACATTTTTTATGTCACAGTAAAATAGACGCTGAAGAAAATCTCTGTAAATATATATATGTTGGGATAAAAATGCCTTTCCCAAATCCGTAATCTCCACTACTCTCAATTTTAGGAAAATGGTATTTTAAAAAGCATCACGAACCCCCAAAATTAAGGAATTTGCCAATGCTTCAAAAATTATGGAATAAATGCCAAAAATGCGGCTGCGATAAAGCCGAAAGCTCCGAAAAACTTTGCGAATCGTGCAAAGAAAAACGTCGCGAATTTTGGAGCGATATCAAGAAGATTGTGGGCGTTGGCGGTGCCGCCTTTCTAGTGCTCATCGTGGGCGGCAAATTAACGAAGAATAAATGAATGCTTAGTTGTAGATACAAATTGTATCATAAATGATTCATTTGGATGGCAAAAATCGCAATTTGACCGTGATTTTATTTGTGAGGGCTGTGTGAGAAAATTATATGCTTGACAGAGGCGTTTTCTAAAGTTAAATTACTTTCTAACAAACTTGGAGGAACGATGGATAAGAAAATCCTATTTACGGTGTGTGCAACGGCAGCTATGGCTTCTGCACAGTCAACTGCAAACATTGACGATTTTGAAGATGGCAACGGCTTGGCCAAGACTGGCAAGGACGATGCCTGGTATGCCTACAACGACAAGAACGACCAGGGGGCTTCGACTTACTCGAATGTTGAAGATCAATATGGCCTTGTTGTCGTTTTGGAAGAGGCTGCTGCGGATGGCTCGAAATATGGGGCCGGTTTGACGGGTATTAAGCTTGTTCAGGGTGACAATCCTTATGATCCTTATGTTGTTCTTGGCCTGAATGTCGCTGGCGGTCTTTCTGGCTGTACCACGATCTCTTACAAGTACAAGGGTGCTGGCCATAATTTGAAGGCTGTGATGGATGGCGACGAAACGGGTGCATTGACCGAATACAACAGGCATTCAAAGGCTCTTGCTGGCAGTACGGCTTGGAAAACGGCTTCGGTTCCTGTATCGCAGCTTGCTCAGGATAAGGGCTGGGGTACCACAGTTGCTTTGAAAATGGCTGATGTTGTGCAGCTCGCTTGGGAAGTCAAGGGAGAGGCTACTTCGAACTACCTCTACATTGATGATGTGAACTGTGCAGGTTATGCTGGTGGTTCTTCCTCGAATCCTGGTGGCGGTACTACGAATCCTCCGGCAGGTACGACGGCTACGATTGACGACTTTGACGATGGTAACACGACTGCGGAAAGTCTCGGCAAGAAGGCTTACTGGTACTTGTACTCTGCGGGTGGATCCTTCACCAATACGCAGGGAACGGACAAATCCTGGGATATGATCGCTACGGATGGCACAAATTCCTATGCTGCAATGACTGGCATTTCTGGTATTACTCCGGGTGACACGACTTATCCGTCTGTCGGTATGGAAATTGCCTTTGATGAAGGTATTCTTGCTAATTGCACCGCTGTGCGGTATGATTACAAGGGTTCTGGCCACCATCTCCGCGCTTCTGTGGCTGGTGTCAAGGCCAATGCTGGTTATGAACACGTTGCTCCGGACCAGAATGCCGCTTCTGCTTGGAAGACGGTGACGGTTTCTACCATGTCTCAGCCTGAATGGGTTGCCGAGGTGGCTCCGGGCAGCATCAAGGCTTTCTCCTGGAATGCTGTTTCCAAGTTGACCTGGGTGGTTGATGAAAAGCTCTCTGCTGCTAATCTCGGGACTGAACTTGCAGTTGACAATGTCAAGTGCGTAGGAACTCTTCCGTCTGTTGGCATCGCTGCAGCCAAGGTTGCTAAGGCTTTCAACGCATCTCTCCAGGGCAATGCCTTGCACATGACTATTGCCAAGGCCGGTATTGTAAAGGTTCAGGTTTTTGACATGATGGGCCATGCTGTTGAAAATCATAGCGAAAAAATGGCTGCTGGCAGCTTCGTGCATACATTCGGTGCGATGCCTAGCGGTTCTTATGTGGTTCGTGTGCAGCAGGGGTCTGCGGTCAAGACCATGAAGATGCAGGTCAAGTAAAAGTTCCTGTAAACGATTAAAAGCTTTGCCTCGGTTCGAAATGAGCCGGGGCTTTTTTGTAAAAAAAACACCGGATTTCTCCGGTGCCTGTTCAATGAATTTTAGTCTAGACGAGCGGCGCGGTGTCTTGTTGTAACATCCCGCGCTTCTTGTCGCGACTCTCGGCTCTTAGTAGTTTTCTTCGTGAACTTCGAAGTAGGCTTGCGGGTGGGCGCAGACGGGGCAGACGTCAGGAGCCTTTGTGCCGACAATGATGTGTCCGCAGTTGCGGCATTCCCAAACCTTGACTTCGCTCTTTTCGAAGACCTTGGCCGTTTCCACGTTCTTGAGCAGTGCGCGGTAGCGTTCTTCGTGGGTCTTTTCGATGGCGGCGACCATGCGGAACTTCTTGGCGAGCGCGGTGAAGCCTTCTTCTTCAGCGGTCTTCGCGAATCCTTCGTACATGTCGGTCCATTCGTAGTTTTCGCCTTCGGCGGCAGCCTTCAGGTTCTGGGCGGTGTCGCCGATGCCTTCGAGTTCCTTGAACCAGAGCTTGGCGTGTTCCTTTTCGTTGTCAGCGGTTTTCTGGAACAAAGCGGCAATCTGTTCAAAGCCGTCCTTTTTGGCGCGGCTTGCGAAGTAGGTGTACTTGTTGCGGGCCTGGGATTCGCCTGCGAAAGCGGCTTCCAAATTCTTTTCGGTCTGGGTACCTGCGTATTTATTTGCCATAATAACTCCCTTAAATTGATAGGTTTACTTTAATATACACTCATTTTGCGCCTGTGAGGAAACTTTTGTGACATATTTTTGTAATAAATTGGAGTAATTGGAAAACAACGATCAAGTTTGCTGACAGGATCTTCAGTTGTTCCTTTTAACAAAAAGGTTGAAATAATTCTAGATTTTTTTCCGTACAGTACGGAGAAATTTTATGGCTATTTACAACAACATTCTCGAAACGATTGGCAATACGCCGCTCGTTCGCATTAACAAGCTCAATAAGGGCGATGCCGAAGTCTATGTGAAACTCGAAATGTTCAACCCGCTCGGTAGCGCAAAGGACCGCGTGGCGCTCAACATGATTGAACGTGCCGAGCAGGAAGGTAAGCTCAAGCCGGGTGCGCTTATCATTGAGCCGACGAGCGGTAACACGGGCGTGGGCCTTGCTTATGTCGGTGCCGTCAAGGGCTACAAGGTGGTGCTCACGATGCCCGATTCCATGAGCATGGAACGCCGTATGCTTTTGAAATCGCTCGGTGCCGAAGTAGTGCTGACCGAAGGTGCTAAGGGCATGGCAGGTTGCATTGCGAAGGCGAATGAAATTGCCGCTGCCAACCCGGGAAGTTTCATCCCGCAGCAGTTCGACAATCCTGCAAATCCCGAAGCGCATTACCTCACGACTGGTCCTGAAATATGGCGCGATACGGATGGCAAGGTAGACGTGTTCATCGCTACCGCAGGCACGGGCGGAACAGTTTCTGGTACGGCAAAGTTCCTCAAGGAAAAGAATCCGAATGTCTACGTGATTGCAATTGAACCGGACGATTCTCCGATGATTTCCAAGGGCGTTGCTGGCCCGCACAAGATTCAGGGCATCGGTGCAAACTTTGTTCCGAAGAATTACGATCCGAAGGTGATTGACGAGGTCTACCTCACAAGCACCGAGAAGGCGGGAAATGCCGCTCGTGCAGCTGCTGCCGAAGAAGGAATCTTTGTCGGGATTTCGTCGGGTGCCGCTCTTGAATGCGCACTCACTGTTGCCAAGCGCCCGGAATTTAAGGGCAAGCGTATTGTCGCTGTGCTCCCGGATACCGGTGAACGTTACCTCAGCACCTGGCTCTGGAATACGTAATTACTTTGTCATGCCCGCCATTGCGCGGGCATCACCCATGAAAAGGAAAATGCCGACTCTCGAAGAGCCGGCATTTCTATTAAGTGAGGAATTCATTTAGAAGCTATTTAGAAAGCATTTTGCCGTTAAGCGTTGCTATCCAGTGCTTGCCTCTTGCCTTTGCAGGAACTTCCAACATCGTGGTTCCCGTCTTGATTCTTGTTTTGTACAGAACAGCACCGTTCAAGTCAACAATGGCAAATGTTCCGCCTAAATCCGTTTGAATTTCAATGTTGTTGCCGTTCACGACAAAGTAGTTTGTCGGGGAGAGCCTGCTGAAATTATCCGGATGGATTTTTACAGTACCAGGAATGGAATCATTGTCATTGTCCTTTTGCCAATCCGGTTCATGGATAGAAGGATCGACAGGAGCCATCACAACTGGGCTTGCGGGTTCAGAGAATCCGAGCTGTTGATCCATCCAGGCCATTCTTTCTTTCATCTTTTTGCGGAGGTGTTCGACTTCGCCATCCCAAGTTGTTGCATTGTAGCCACCCATGGGCATGCCAAAGCCACCACCACTGCTGTTGCAGAATTTCATCGGCTGTGGATCAGGATCGTTTTGACCGCTAGCCTTGCCCAAGTTCGGCCAACGCTTGAAGTTTCTGTCGGCAGCGCTCTTCAGGTACGTCTTCATGGAATCCAAGTAGAGGTCTAAAGTTTTGGTGTGCCAAACGCCACTGCGGAGTTCAGCCCAACGAGCCTTCAGTTCTTTCTGGTAATCGGCGTCTTTCCACATTTTCAAGAGCCAGTTCGGAGCCTTCAAGGAACTTCCCATCATGCCACCACCGCTCTTCATGCTGTTTTCAATTTGCCAGCCATTGCCTGAGCTGCTAAAGCCACCCATGCCGCCGCCAAAGCCGCCGCCAAAGCCGCCGCCACCCCACATGCCGCCGCCACCGCCGCCTTGGCCGCCACCATTTTCGGGCTGGCTGCCATTGCTCATAGCGAGGTTGAAGTCCCATGGAGGGCCAAGTGTAACTTTGCCTTCTTTGAGTTCTTTGCCATTCTTGCCACCCTTATCTTTGGGTTTGTACAAGAAGAAACTGCACCAATAGGAGTCTGCGTTGTTGGTGACTTCCTGGTGCAGAACGTAATCTACAGCAGAGCCAACATCGACATACTTGTCGTATCCCTTTCCGCTACCACCATTCTTGAACAAGCCTTCAAGATTGTTCAAATATTGTTTCAGGTAGTTTTCCTGCTGCTTTTGAATGTTTTCTTTCTTGGGGTAGTGCAAAATGACGTTCAAGCCGTCAGAAGTGCTAAATCCTTCCTTTTCAATTGGGCCACTGCCTGCGCCACCGGTGTTGGTTCCGGTCTTGTCGAATGCCCAAATGTAACCGCCGGTAAGGCTATCGCCTGCAATGTCGGTTTCTTTTAGCTTGCTTACGTCAACGCGGTACTTGCCACGTTTGATTTTTTCGATGAGCACGTACACGCCGCGGTAAACGCCGTTGATGTACAAGTCAAAATGCTTGGTGCGCGGGCTGTAACGGCCTGCCTGTCTAAAAAGCCAATGAGCAAGAGCATTTCGGAGCATACTCTTGTCAACATAAGGACCGTGGAAAACCCAGTCGTCTGCAGGCGGAAGGTTAAACAAACTTACATCCATGCCTTCACCCGTTGAATCGCGGACTTCTACGCCGTAACCCGGTTTGGGGAACATGGCGGAGGACTGGCCTCTGACCTTGATTCCAATGTTGTAGAACGTGCCTTTAGCACTGTCTGCCACATTGTTTGTTTTCCCGTCTAGTACTCGCATGGTTGCGGGAATTTTTTCGGTGACTTTATTATCGAGGCATTTACCCTTGGTGTCCACGAAGACTATGGGCAAATCGTAAGTTTGCGCTAGGGACATTCCTGCTGCAAAACAACACGGTAATATGATTTTTTTTAACATAAAGCGATCCACACTCCTTTTCCATCACCTCTATAAAATAAATGCACCCTTAGCAAAAGGGTGCGTTTATTTCTGTTTACACGTTGTTTGCGTTTACAACTTAACAACGGCTTATTTGACGCAATTTGGGGCTTTTAAGCCTTTATGCGCAGGCGTGCATATTCGTACAGGCCGAGCGAGAGGGCGACAGAAGCGTTATAGGAATGGGCTTCGGGCTTCATCGGGATGCGGAGTATGGCGTCGCACTGCTTCTTGATGAACGGGGGAAGGCCCACGTCTTCACCGCCGACGGCGAGAACTACGTGGTCTGCAAATTCAAAGCCGGCGAGGTTCGTTTCAGTGTCGGCGTCGAGTCCGAGAATCTGGTAGCCGGCCATCTTGAGTTCGCCAATAGCGCCTTCAAGGTTGTCCGGGCGGCAGATGCGGAGCTTTTCGAGTGCGCCTGCCGAGGTGCGGGCGACGCTCGGGGTAATGCCGCACATGCCCTTTGCGGGGAGGAGCAAAATGTCAACGCCCAAGGCAAGCGAACTACGGATGCATGCACCCAGGTTACGCGGGTCTTCGATGTTTGTCGCTACGGCGATAAGCTTCTTTTCGCCCGTATCGCGAGCGTTGAAGAATTCTTCGCGGATGTCCATCCAGTTGAGGAGTTCCTTCTCGTTCATGAGGGCGACGACGCCGTGGTTCGGGCGGGCGTAGCTGTCGAGAATCTTGGAATCGACCTGCTGCACGTGCACATGAGCGCGCTTGGCGAGCTTCTGGAGTTCATAGAGCTTCGGGTTGCCGGACTTGTGCATGAAGAGCACACGGTGGACCTGGAGCGGGCTTTTGTTCAAAAGCTCTTCGACTTCCTTGATGCCACCGACGGCGACTTGCGGGGCTGCGTCGGCATCACCGACTGCCGGTACGAAGTTTTCCTGATTGGCACGGCTTTTGTCAAAATCGCGGCGTTCCTGTGAAAATTCGCGGCGTTCGCCAAAATTGCGCTCGCCTTCAAAGCGCTTCGGGCGGTCGCCAAAGCTCGGACGGTCGCTGTTGAAACGGCTTGGACGGTTTGCAAAATCGTCGCGGTCGCGACGGAGGTGTGCCTGGCTACCGATGCCACCACGGCGTTCCTGTGAAAATTCGCGGCGTTCTGGAGCGCGTTCGCCAAAGCTGCGATTGTCGCGTTCGTTACGTTGTGCCGGTTCGTCGTCCGGATGTTCGCGGTTGAACTTCGCCTCATCGAACGTGGGGCGTGCTGTGCGCCCAAAGTGGCGCTTGCGATCGTTACCAAAACCGCGACGGCTGTCGTCATTATTGAAACTCATTTTCTGGATTCTCCATGAAAAGGATTTTAGTTGTTTGTCATTAGTCAATAGTCTTAGGTCATTAGAGAGTCTTGATTTAAAAATCTCTAGTAACTAGTAACTCGGAACTTTGAACTTAATCTAAAAATTTAGAATTCCACGCTAGTATTTTTCTCGGCAGGCGATGACCGTGTGCATCTTCACATCGGTTTCTTTCTGCTCTAGCGGTTCCTTGGAAAGTTGCGCTGGAGTCATGATCCCTGCCTTAAATGCGTTCGGGTATTTTGCAAGGAACCTATCGTAATATCCCTTGCCGTGACCTTGTCTGCTTCCGTCCCAATTAAACTTTACGCCTGGGACCAGGAACACAGGAATGTCGCCTTCAAATTTCTCGATGCCTTCGCGGGGCTCCATGATTCCATAGTGTCCCTTGACCAAATCCTTCTTGAGGTTTGCAATCTTGTAGAAGTGCATGATGCCGTCTCCTTCGCACTTCGGGAGCAAAAGGCGTCCTTCGGTGGCGAGTTTCTCAAGAATCGGCATGATATTCGGCTCGCCCTTGAGCGGGTAAAACGCCGCGATGTTTCTTGCATCGTGGTAGCCCGGAATGTCGTGGATTTCTTGCCACGGTTCCTTGATGATGTCATCGCCTTTTTTCATGCGACGCATCTTCAGGATCATCTCGACGATGGGGCTGCTGCCGAAAATCAGTAGCACTAAGATTACAATAACGATGGACGCGGCCATTTAAAAACCTTTATTTTGAGGCTCTACTCTTCGTCGCCAATGCGCTTTGCGGTTGGCAACTTGTCACGTAAAATTTCGTTCCAGATATTTTGTTGCCAATGCATCAAGTGAGCTTCTTCGTAGCGCTTTTCCCACGGGATGTTCCCCGGAGCTGCAAGCCAGATCAGCTGTGACTTGTTCGCAAGGAGTGCGGCGTCGATTTTCAGCTCTTCGGCCTTTTCGTCACGCCACGTCTTGAGCGCGTTGAGCAAGTCCGAATGCGGGATGACTGGCGGTGGTGGAGCCTTCGGGAGGCGCATTGGCCAATCGCATTCCGGGACGGCCACAGCCGTACGGAGCATGTTCAGAAACGATTCCAGGCGTTCGCCCTTGAAATTGCGGGGAAGCTTGGGCAGATACGTTTCATCGACATCTGGAAAATGCGAATTCTGGGCGTTTACAATCGCAAGCATCAGCTCGGACTGCATCACCTTATAAGGCGGACGGTCGAGTTCTTCGGCCTGCTTTTCGCGCCATTCCCACAAGTGCTTGAGAATGTTCAATGCGCATGGGCCGTAAATACTTGAACCCGTAATGCGCCACGGGTCTTTTTTCGGGGCGTTCGGGGTTCTCGCATGTTCGATAAGCGTGTTGCACTGCTCCGTAAGCCAGCTCATGCGCCCGGCCTGTTGCAGCTTTTCTGCTAAAATAGCACAAAGTTCGTGAAGGTAGAACGTATCGTGGATGGCGTATTCGCACATGTCCAGCGAAAGCGGTCGAATCGTCCAGTCGGCTCTTTGATTTTCTTTCTTGAGCTCGTCGCCAAAATATTCCTTGACCAAATCGGCAAGCCCGAGGTGCTGTGCGC
>Ga0256407_10011988_pt1 | contig 11882 bp, 5 predicted proteins | sample RumenRJG_04DNA_FD_193489 | JGI IMG/M metagenome (GOLD analysis project Ga0256407, IMG submission 193489) | Bovine rumen microbial communities from Lethbridge, Alberta, Canada - RJG_04 | ecosystem: Host-associated > Mammals > Digestive system > Stomach > Rumen | place: Canada: Alberta | collected... | reverse complement strand
AAATTAAAATGTGTTAATGGGGATGGGGGATGGGGGTGGGGGGATTGGGGATTGGGGATTGGGGATTGGGGATTGGGCCCAATCCCCAATCCCCAATCCCCAATCCCCAATCCCCAATTCTTTTTAATAGTTAAATAAACAAAAGATTTAATAATAAAAAGAAACAAATTTTAATTTAAATTTTAAATTTTAATTTAAAAGATGTTTAATATTTTAATTAATAAAAATGGAAGAAACATCATCATATAATTCGGAAAATCAAACGGAAACTAAGAATAATAATGATAATTTATCTAGTTATTATAATAATAATTATACCTCAAATTATCAATCAGAAAATTCAAATAATAATTATTCATATATTAATCAAACTGAATATGAATCTGAAACAAATAATTTTCAAACTAATAAAATAGAAGAAATTTATGATTCTTTTTCAGATAATAATAATTCAACTAATATTATACATCAAACTGAAATATCAAATCCATTTTCAAAAAATATAACTAATATTCAAAAAACCTCTTTAAATGATAAAATAACAAATAAAAATATAAATGATGAAGATATAGAAACTAAAATGTCTAAAGCATCTATAAAGCAAATAAATAAAAATATAAAAAAAAATCAAAATAAAAATATGGAGAAAGAAAACATAATAATTTCAGAAAAGCAAATTAAAAAAGAAATTGTAAGCAAAAAAGATAAAAATATATATTCTAATTTTAACTTAGAATTTGAAGATGAAAATAAGAATTTGTCACCAATTCATACACCAAATATAACAAAAAAAATCAAAACAAATTATAATGAATCATTTTTAAATGATTCAATTAGATCAAATAATGAAGAAATTGTAAAAAATTTAAACAATTTTTTAAATAATACAAATAAATTAGATTTAAACAATAATACTTCAATCAATAAAACATTAAACTCATTAAATATAACAAATAATAAAAATAAAAATTTATCATTAAATGTTCAAAATAATTCAAAAATAAACAATGAAGAAATTTTATCTTTAAAAAAAGGAACTTTAAATCAAAAAATAAAACCCTTAAATTTAAAAGATATTAATATAACTAAATCAAATGAAGAAGAAAATGATGAAATGACAATTTTTAAAAGAACAAATAGAACAAATGAGAATACAAAATTTTTTTTATGTCCATATTGTAATAAAGATGTACCTTTAATAACATCATTAATAAGTAAACAAATTTCAAATAATAATTCATTAAAAGATATAATAAATACATTATGTAAATGTGGTAAATATTCAAATAATTTATCAGATTATTTAAATTTATTTAAAAAAAATATAAATTTACAAAACGAAAATTGTTATAATAAAAATCATCAACCAATAAAAGGAATTGAATATTGTTCAATTTGTAAAAAATATTTTTGTGAAACTTGTTTACAATTTCATAAAGATTATTTACCAGATCATAATACTTCTCCTTATAAAATTGATAATAATTCCTATTGTTTAGAACATTTTAATTTAATTGAGAATTATTGTGAAAGTTGTAAAGTTGGAATTTGTAATAAATGTAATAATCATAAATCACATTCAATTATTAATTTAAAACAATATTGGAATAAAATTTACTTTTATTTACCTTTTAAAAATAATAAAGAATGTGAAAATTATTTATTATATCATAATCAAATTTTTGAAAAAGAAATGAAATCTTTTGTTGATTATATTGATAATTTTATTGAAGAATTAAAAAATATTGAAAATAATATAAAATTAGAATATGAAAAAAGTAAAAAAAGAAGAGAAGATGAAAGTGAACTTATAAAGTATATTTTTTCTAATTTTTTAGCTTTTTCTAATAATTATATTCAAATTAAAAATATGGAACAAATATCTTTTTTATGTCCAAGTATTTTTTTATGTATAGAAAAAGATTTTATTAAAGAAGCTATAGAATATATAGGATACTTAAAAAAAAATTCTATCATTGAAATAAGTGAAAATCCAAAAATTAATAAATTTGATTTTCAAAAATTAATAAAAAAATATAGTCAAGAGAATATTACAATTCAAAAAACAAATAAAAATATTTTTAAAATATTTGATACAAAAGGAATATATTATGGTCAATATAATCAAAATAAAAGAGAAGGAATAGGAATTCAATTCTTTAAAAATGGAGATATATTTGAAGGTATTTGGGAAAATAATAATATAAAAAAAGGAAAAGTTAATTATTTTAATGGGAATTTTTTTGAAGGTGAATTTAAAAATGGAATAAAAGATATAAATAATGATAATGAAAATTATCAAAATTGTATTACAGAAAGAAAAAATAATGAAAAAGGATTTATTGAAAAATTAATTGAAAAATATAATAATTAATTTTTTATATGTTCATACCAAAAAAAATAAAAATTCTATATAAAGAATATTTATAAATATTTAATTTAATAAAATATATTTCCAGTACTAGCATTTCTTCTAATTGTAGGAAACATATATTTATTAAGTTTAAATTGGATTTTTGGATTTAAAATTGTATTATATTGTAAATTTGTATTTCCTATATCATATTTTCTTAAATTATATGGATTTACATCAACATCTTTTTTCCTATTTAATAATATAAATGATGGTATTTTATTTTGATTATTAATTGGAATATAATTATAAGGATAAATTTCTTTATATGGATTTTCTTTAATTCTAATTATTTCATTATCTATTTGTTCATCTAATAATTTTTTATAAAACATTTTCTTTTCTTTTTCATATAATTGTTCTTCATAATCTAATTTTTTATAATAATTTTCACTTTCTTTATTTTTTTGTTCTTCAAAGAATATATTTTTGTTTGCATTATTTTCTTTTATCATATTTTTTTGTTGCATTAATTGTTCATTATAATTATCATAATTTTTATTCATTGATATATAATCATTATATTCTTGATTTTTTTCATTTTTGTCAAATATTTCATTGTTTGTTATATCTGTTATTTTTTTCTTAATTCCATATATTCTTTTCATATTATTATAATTATTATTTCCTTTTTTATTAAGTTTTGAAAAATTTAAATTATAAAGATTAATAATATTATTTTTGTTTTGATAATTTTGATATATTTTATAATGATCTTCAATTTTATTTATATTTTTTAAAACTTATTTTTTATTAAAAATAAATTTTTTTCATTATTTGACATATCTAAATATGGAATTGGATTTGGTTTTTGATATTCTCTATATGATTTTATTTCTTTTTCTCTTAAAAGTTTTAATCCATTTAAATAATCATTATATTGTATTCTCATTAATTCTTTCTTATGATTCAATTCTTCTTCATCTTTTTTTTTAATAAAAGAATAAAATTCATTTATCCTTTGATTCTCTAATTTTTTTTCTAATTCATTTTCTAAATATTTTCTCCTTTGTCTTGATAAAATTTCATCATTATATGATTGAGATAATTTTTTTTTAAAATAACTTAAATTATCCATAATTATTTATATCTCAAAATTAATAAATCAAAATGATAAATAAATATTTGATATTTTTAAAAACATTTCAAAATTAAAAAATAGAATTAAATGAATATAAATATTGTTTCAAATTAAATATAGTTCAAATGTTTTATTAAAAAAAATACAGATTATTATTTTATAATTTATAATTAATTTGTATATATATACTTTTTAAAAATATTACATTTTCATTTTATTTCAAAATTTGAACAGAAATTTTAAAAAATAAAATATTATTTCAAATTCAATTTTTATCCTTAATTAAATAGAAAATTAAGATTAAAAAAAATCCCAATTAAAAAAATTAAGGATTTTGATTATTATTTTTCTCAATTAATTTCCTTAATTCTTTTTTCAATTCATTATTAATAATTTCATTTTGTTTATCAATAGCTCTTTCTTCTAAAACATATTTTAAAGGATCAATAGAAGTTTGAAAATCTTGTTTACCTTTATCTTGAGCTTGTTTATTTTTTTGTATTCTAGCTTCTTCTTTTTCATGTTTTAAAGAAACAATTTTTTTAGTTAAATAATATTGATTATCTTCTTCAACTAATTTATCAATATGAAAAGGAACATTTTGTATAAAACCAATATTATCTTTTTCAATATCAATTTTTTTAATAATCCTTAATTCAGTTTGTTTAATTTTCAAAAAAGAATTTGGATTAACTTTATAATTTAAATTAATCTCATCAAAATTTTTAAACATATCAATAATAATTTCTTCATAATTATCTTTAACCCAAATTGCTTCTTGTTTTAAATTAGCATTTAACATAGTTTTTTTACATTTATGAAAATAAGAATCCATATTAATTAAATGTTTCTTCATTTCATTTAATTCAGCAATAACAGAAAAATGTTTTAATTTAGCTTCTTTTGTTAAAGATTGTATACTATCATTTTCATCTCTAAATTCATGATCAATTTCTTTTTCAATAGAAATTTGTTTTTCAATTAAAGATTTAACAGTTTGTTTAATTTTTTTTAATTGTTTAACACATCGATTTCTAATTTCATTTGCATAAAAAAAATTAGGAATTTCCTCATCATAAGCTAAAAAAATATCTTTAACAAAATGATTAGAATGTTCTAAACTAATACCATTAACAATAATTTTACATCTAGAACAAATTGGTTTTTTACAAGTTAAACAATAATATTCTGCTTCTTTATCTTCATGTTCAGAACAAAAACCTTGTTTTTGTTTATGTGTTAATTCTTGATATTCACCATGAAATAATTCATTTTTACCTTTTGGTTTATGTTTTATATTATAACATTCTTTATCATAAAATGATTCACAAATCAAACAAAAAACTTCTGCTTCTTTTTGACGACATTTACAACAATAATAATTATCAAGATCTCTTTGTATATTTTCTTTTATTTGTTGAATTTTTATTATATATAATGGACAAATGTATGATTGTTTTAATATTTCATATTGAAACATTTGTCCTTTTATTAATGAAGTATCTTTTGGATTTAATTGAATTATCATATTTTCTGGTGTTAATAATTTATATGAATTATAGTAAATTGGGATTTTTTTTTCATTTAATTTTTTATCTTTTACTTTATCTGCTTTTATTCCTAATGAATGACCAATTATAATTTTAGAAAAAAGAAAAAATAAATCATTACCAAAATTTCCTAAAATTTGAGGTGGAATTGAACCAACTATAAATAATTTATTTTTATCAGTGTATCCTTTAGTTTTAAATATTCCTATTTTATTAGGATAATCTGATGGTTTTAATTGACACCATCCATATGTCCATTCCATAAATTTAGGTTTGTCTTCTATCTGATTTAGTAAATCTTCATTTTTTACATTGTGTATTGATATTATTTGAGTTGGAGTTTTGAAACCAAATGCTGCTTTTAAATAATATTCTATGAAATGATAATCAGTAAAATTTTTCCAAGTTATTAATGTTGGGTCTATTATATCTTCTAATGTGTTGTTGTTTGATACTTTGGAATTAGAATTTGAATCATTGGAATTTGATGATGATTCTATTATCATTTTTTTTTATAGTTTTTATTAATTTGTTTTTTTGTTTAAATTTTTAAAAAAATTAAATTTAAAAAAATTATTATATTTTTATCATTTTTAATAATTATAAAAATGGAAAGTAAAGAAGATTATTGTTGTGTAATACCAAATAAATTATATTTTGGTAATAAAAATTTAGCAAAAGATGAATCTCGATTAAGAAAATTAGGAATAAAATCAATAATAGATTTAATAAATTATGAAGATCCATCAAAAGAAATAAAACATTCAAAAGACTTTAATTTCCTTCATTTAAGTATAGAAGATGTACCAATAAATAATGCAGATTGGGCAGAAAAAGGTTCAAAATTTATAGAAGAAGAAATAAAAAATAATAATCCAGTTTATGTACATTGTTCTCAAGGAATAAGTAGATCTTCTACTTTAATTATGCATTATTTAATGACTAGAGAAAAAAAAGATTTAAAAACTGTTTTTTTTAAATTAAAAAATTTAAGAAATATTATTGATCCAACTACAGGATTTATGAAAAGTTTAAGTAATTTAGATGAGAAATTATTTGGGAAAAAATCTTTTGATATTGATGAATATTCTTTGTTTTGTTTAAAGGAATCTTTTCCTAATATTAATGAAAATGAAATTAAAGAAATTTATGAAAATAATAAAAATTATTATAATGCAAATCATGATATTTATTTAAAAGAAAGTATAGATAAAAAATGTGAACCTATTGGTTATAAAACAATTGATGATTTATTAAAAAAATATGGAAAAGAAAAAATGATTAATAGACAAGGATGTAGTTTACATCATCCTTTTGATTAATTTATTATTTAAAATATATAATTAATATGATTTATTATTATGAAAATTAATATTTAATAATATTTTCTATATTTAAATTTAAAAAATTTTAATAATATTTAAATAAGGTTTAAATAAAGTTTATTTTTTTATTTAATTTCTGATTTTTTTTTTATTTTAATTTAAATTGAGAAATCTAATTGTTCTATATCATTTTTTTTCATTTTTTTAAGTGTATCTTTTAATTCATTTGTAAAAATAGAAGTTAAATAATCTTTATTGATTTTAGCAATACTATATAATAATTGATAAATATCTAAAATATAATTATTATTCAAATAAGTATAAAAATTAAAATCTTTTCCATATAATTGTTCAATATTATCTAATGTTGGCAAAGCTAATAAAAAAAATTCATTATTATCATTATTTGGATAAATATATTTAGCAATTCCATTTTCATATTGAATTTTTCTAATAATATTATTATTTTCATACAAAACAAATCTTTTTGTGAAGCAATAAACAATTAATTTAATAGACTGAAATCCCCAATCGAATAAAATTTTTAAAAAATTTTGACTAAAAATAACAGGGCCATAAAAAGTAGAATAATAATTAGTTAATTCATTATCATTAATAATTGATTTAATAAATATATTCAAAGAAATTAATTTTATTTCTATTAATCTATAAATCCTTTCTTTAAAACTTTCATTTTGAAAACCTTTATTAAGTTTTGTAAATTCATATTCAATTTGACAATAATCAAAAAAACAATCAATTATCATTAACATTAAATTAATTGATAATTTTATTAAATCTTTATATTGATATTCAATAAATTCTTTATCATTTATTCTATCTAATATTTGATCATATACTTTACTAGTTTCATAATTAAAATTTGTTAATCTTTCTTTTTCATTATATAAATTTCTTGATATTATATTTTGTAAAATTTCTTTTGCTTCATGATAACATTGATTTGAAATAAATTTAACACATAATTTTAAATGATATTGTTGAATTAAATCTTCATTAAGATCTTTTTGTTCAAAAAATAAATTTTTCATTTGATTTATTTTTATTAAGTTTTCTTTTGATGTTATATATTTTTTACCATTTAATTGATTTTGAACATATTCATTTATAGCAGAATCGATAGTTTTTTTTTCATTAGTTTTAAACTTAAATAAATCTGTTTCTTCTGCAATTGATTTATGTAAATATTGTTTTTCATTTTTGAAAAATTCATTTATTTCTTCAATAAAGTTAGGATAATATGATTCAAATTCAATTGTTTTTGCATAATTAGATAAATAATATATTATATTATTAAAATTTAACATATATGAAAAAATAAAAATTAAATTTTTTGGTTCTCTTGTTATTTTTATTAAATAATTGAAAAATTGTCCTATAATATTATCATATAAATTTTGCAATTCATTTAAGTAATTTGGATCTAAATCTTGTTTAAAATAATCTGAAAATAAATCATGAAATGAAATTAAAGTTGTAAATAATATTTTTAAATATGTTATTTTTAATAATTTTATTATTGATGATGTTTTTCTATTTTTTTCTTCTAATGTATTTATTTCTATATCTTGTTTATTGTAATTTAAATAAATTGGAAAATTATCTCTTTCAATTTGAATATTTAATTTATTCAAAAAATTTAATATTGATTCATATATTTTATTATTATTGTTATATTTATTTTCAATTTGTAAAAAATGTAATTCAATAATTGATAATTCTAATTCAACTGAAAAATTTTTTTGTATTAAAAAATTATATTCTTCACTGCTTCTAATTTCATTTATAACATCAAAAATATTTTTTCCATTTCTAGATGATATTAAATAATTAACATATTCTCTATCATAAGAATTAAAATGATAATTAATATATTTATCATCATTATTATTAAACATTCTATCTAATAATTCACAATTTAACAAATTCATAATTTTAATAAATAAAAATTCATCAAAATTTTGTGAATTAATATTATAATTATTAAAATTTCCAGATAATAATCTACTTAATAAATTAAATTGAGTATGAATTGTTTTATCATTACAAGAATCAAATAAAGTATATAACCAAAGAACCCAATTATTATTTCCAATAACATAATTTTCTAAATTAGAATGAATTGGATTATTTTTAGTTTGAATAATAAATTTATTAAATTCTAAATTTTTCATATATAATGGAATTAAATCAATATCAAATTTATTTAAATCTATTTCTTCTAAAGAAAAATCATGTAAAGGTAACCCGCCTTCTAAAATAGAACTTAAATAATATTGTTTTCTTTCATCTATTTTATTTTGTGTATTATATAAATCATTTGACATTATTAAACAAGTAATTTGATTTATACAATTAATATAATTTATATCTTTTTCATTTTGAATTTGATTTAATTGATCAAATCCTTTTTCTTTAAAATTTATTTTTGAATTTAAATCAAATGGTTCTTTATCATTTAATTGATTTTTTTCTAATGATAAATAATAAAAATAATTTTCTTTAATATTTTGTATCCATTTTAATATATAAATATATGAAATTAAAGTTGGGGAATTTTTTATTATTTCATTTACTTTTACTAATTCTGAATTTGTATTTTGAATTTTTTCATCTGGATTATTTGAATAAAAATTATATTTTTCATTCGATAAAGAAAGATTTTCAATTAATTTTATTATTCTTATTTCACTTTGTTCATATGGAAATAATAATTTATTTCTATTTGGAATTGTATTTTTTGAATTTATTTCAATGATATAATTTTCAAAAAATGTTTTATTATCAATTATTTTTTTTGGTGTTCTATTTTCATTTTCAATTGAATTATTTAAAATTACGGATTTATAATCTGATAAATGATTAAGGAATTGTTCTGAAAATTCATTTTTATTTTCATTCATTGAATTATATAATAATGATGGTATTTCATTTTGATTATCAAAAGTTGAAAAAATTTTATTTTCCATTTTTTAAAATTTAATTTTTAAGATAATTTATTATAAATAATAAATAAATTGATTTATTATTTTTAATTTTTTTTAAATAAAATGGATAACTCTTATATTGAAAATTCAATTAATATTTTAATCAATGAAAATTCAAGTAATGAAGAAATTGATAAAATATTAAATGAAATGATAAATTATTTTAATAGAGATCGAATTTATATTTCATTATTTGAATTAATATTAAAGAAAAAAAATATAAATTTATATGTAACTATAACAAATATCTTTTTTACTAAATTTTTAAATGAAGAAACATATCAAAAATCCATTTTTAATTTAATAGATATTTTAATAAATAATTATGAATGTAATATAGAAACTTTTTATAATATTTATCAAAATTTATCAAAAATTTACTTTAATCAGTCTTTAGTTAATGAAAATTGTATTATAAATTATTTAAAATTATTGGAAAAAATTTATCATTTTGAAAATATTGAAAATACATATCCAGATAATTATTTTTTTTTTCAGAAAAATTGTTCCTTTGAATATCAATTTAATGAAAAAAATAAATTATATATAAATGATTATTCGGGATATTTTATTACAATGTTTATAAGATTAACAAATGATTCATATTCATCAGATAATACAATTAAATTAATATCATTTTCTAATTCAAACAACCCAAAATTTAATTATTCATTTATTTTAAAAACTCAATCATTAATATTTTATGATGAAGAAAATAAAAATATACTTCAAACAAATGATAATATAAAAATGATAAAATTTTCATTTAATACACAAATTATAATCTCTTTTATAATATTAAAAAAAGATATAAAACTAATGATTGAAGGAAATAATAATGAATATACTTATAATATTAATGAAAATAATGAAATTAATAATTTAAATTTTTTTACAAATTGTAGTGGCGAATGTTCATGTTTAATTATATCAAAAATAAATGAAAATATTCCATTAAAAAAACAATTTAATGATAATGTAAAATCAATTAAATTATATTTTGATCCAAAGAATTTAAATTTACTTATTCCTAATTTTAAACTTGAAAATATTATTTCTTTTTTTATTCCTTATGTTAATTTAGATAATAATAATTCATTTGAAGATATAGTTAAATATAATAAAATAATTATGAAAGGTAATGATTGTGGAATTCATAAATTTTATAATAATAATAAAAATATATCATGTATAGGAGGAATTAAAAATTTATCTCCTTTATTTGAAATTATATATCTTAACTTTGATAAATTTTCAATTGACTCTTTAAATATTATTTTTGAAATATTTTTAAACATTATGAAAAATTTATTTGAAGATAATGAATATAATATGAATGATTGTCAAGAAAGTCATTTTATTGAAATATTAAGTTTATTTATGGAACATTTTTCTCCTGAAATATATAATTTAAATATTATGAAAAAATTATATGAGTTTGTTCATATTTTTGAAGGGAAAAATTTACAAAATTATTTTATTAATGAAATCTTATTAAATGAAAAATTATTTTATAGTTTTAATTTAGAAACACAAGAACAATTAATTAATGAATTAATTAAAAATAATTATAAAATAATTTCAATTGAAAAAATTTGTCTACTTTTAAAATATTATGATGAAAAAAAAAATAATGAATTTTGCTGTGATTACCATTGTAAAGCCTTTATTAAAAATGATAATTATTCAGATAAAATTATGAATCCACCATTTAATATAATTTCAAAAAAGCAATTTGAATTAATTGAAATTATTCTAAATGACAAAGATAATTTTAATAATAATTTATATATTCATAATTATATGATATTATTTAAAATGTTAAGTCTAGATATATCTCCATGTTTTACAAAGAGAATTATTCAATTATTTATAGAAATTTTTTTAAGTAAAATTGATAAAAAATTACTATATCATTTTTTAAAAGAACTTATAAATCAAAAAAATAGATTTATAAATATAATTTATAAATTATTTAAAACATCTTTATTTGATGTTAAATGTGATATTTTAGATTTATTAATGTTAATTTCAAAAGAAAAAATTGAAGGATATAATGATATAATTTCAATCCTTTTAAAAGATAATTTATTAGATAAAGAACAATTTTATGATGAAAATAATCAATTTATTTTAACAAATGAATATATTGATAAAAATTATATTAATTTATATTATTCTCTCTTTTCTACTTTTTTAGGAAAACAAGTAATTGATAATATTTTTTCAAATGATAAAATAGAAAATCCAATTTTTATTAATGCAATTACAAATTCAATTTTATTCATAAATAAAAAAGATATATATATTAAATTTGCCAAAGATTTAGGAATTTTATTTGAAAACAATTTTAATAATGCATCTTTATTATTTAATAATTACTTCTTTTTAAAATTCATTTTAGATATTTGTTATGACAATTTTCAAGAAAAAGAAACTAAAATTATATTTGAGCATTATAACTCTTTAATTATTAATTTATTATCAAATGCTATTAAAGGACAA
>Ga0256407_10011987_pt1 | contig 11883 bp, 11 predicted proteins | sample RumenRJG_04DNA_FD_193489 | JGI IMG/M metagenome (GOLD analysis project Ga0256407, IMG submission 193489) | Bovine rumen microbial communities from Lethbridge, Alberta, Canada - RJG_04 | ecosystem: Host-associated > Mammals > Digestive system > Stomach > Rumen | place: Canada: Alberta... | reverse complement strand
ATCCTTTGCTTGTGGCATGTGACGTTTATCGTCCTGCTGCTATAGAGCAGTTGAAAGTCGTTGCCCAGACCGTAGGCGTTGATGTATATACTGAGGAAGGCAACAAGAATGTTGTTGAGATAGCACAGAACGCTATACGCAAGGCAAAACAGGAAGGTTATAATGTGGTCATCGTCGATACTGCAGGTCGTTTGGCTGTTGATGAACAGATGATGCAGGAGATTGAGACGCTGAAGAAAGCTATCAATCCTGAGGAGACGCTCTTCGTTGTTGACTCGATGACTGGTCAGGATGCTGTTAACACGGCTAAGGAGTTCAATGACCGTTTGGACTTCGATGGCGTGGTACTTACCAAGCTCGATGGTGATACTCGTGGTGGTGCAGCTCTCTCAATACGTACTGTCGTTACGAAGCCAATCATGTTTGTCGGTACTGGCGAGAAGATGGAGGCAATTGACGTGTTCCATCCCGAACGTATGGCAGACCGAATTCTTGGCATGGGCGACGTCGTGTCTCTCGTAGAGCGCGCGCAGATGCAGTTCGATGAGGAAGAAGCTAAGCGCCTGGAGAAGAAAATCCGCAAGAATAAGTTCGACTTCGATGACTTTATGAACCAGATCCAGCAGATAAAGAAGATGGGTAACATCAAGGAGCTGGCTGGCATGATTCCCGGTGTAGGCAAGGCTATCAAAGATATTGACATTGATGACAATGCCTTCAAGTCAATCGAGGCTATCATCCAGTCAATGACTCCAAAGGAGCGCGCCAATCCAGACATTATCAATCAGAGTCGTCGCGTGCGCATTGCTAAAGGCTCGGGCACGAAGCTTGATGATGTGAACCGCCTGATGAAGCAGTTCGATCAGACTCGTAAGATGATGAAGATGGTCACTGGCATGGATAAGGGCAAGATGATGCAGATGGCTGCCGCAATGAAGAACATGAGAAAATAAGATAATAATATGCAACTGATTGACGGAAAAGCAACGGCAGCTGCTATAAAAGCAGAGATAGCCGAAGAGGTGAAAAAGATTGTGGCAGAAGGAGGAAAACAACCTCATCTGGCAGCAGTTCTCGTGGGACACGATGGCGGTAGCGAAACCTATGTGAAGAATAAAGTGCTCGCTTGTGAAGCATGCGGCTTCAAGTCAACACTGATTCGCTATGAAGACGATGTGACGGAAGAAGAACTCCTGTCCTGTGTGTCGCGATTGAATCGCGATGATGACGTTGACGGCTTCATAGTGCAGTTGCCACTTCCGAAGCATATCAACGAACAGAAGATAATTGAGGCTATTGACTATCACAAAGATGTAGATGGCTTCCATCCCATTAACGTAGGACGCATGGCTATAGGTTTGCCCTGTTTCATCTCTGCAACACCTCTTGGCATAGTAACGCTGCTGAAACGTTATGGCATTGAGACTTCCGGAAAGAAGTGTGTAGTACTTGGACGCTCTAATATCGTAGGTAAGCCCATGGCACAGCTCATGATGCAGAAGCAGTATGGCGATGCCACGGTAACCGTTTGCCACTCTCATTCAAAGACACTGAAAGAGGAATGTCGACAGGCAGACATCATAATAGCTGCAATCGGTAGTCCGGAATTTGTTACTGCCGACATGGTGAAGGATGGTGCAGTGTTAGTTGATGTTGGCACTACACGCGTTCCTGACTCTACTCGCAAGAGCGGTTTCCGCCTCTGTGGTGACGTGAAGTTCGATGAGGTTGCACCTAAGTGCTCGTTTATCACTCCTGTACCTGGTGGGGTAGGACCTATGACTATCTGCTCACTTATGCTTAATACTCTTGCTGCTGGTAAGAAAGAGTATTATAAGTAGTTTAAACCTTATATCTTTGGCTTTGTAAAACAAGATGACAGCTCAGGAGTGGTACCAGAAAGGAAATGAATACCGCAAACAGGGTAATTTCGCAGAGGCAATCAATTGCTATGCTGAAGCATCACGAATAGACCCCGATAGTCCGGCTGCAGAAGCCAAGAAAATGCTTGACGAAATAATGGCGTTCTATTGCAAGGATATGTATAACCCTTGAATAGAACGCCATCGTTCTTTTTATTGCTTTATTGTGGTGCTACCACTTTAGTAGCGTGTTTAAACCACTTCAATCCCCTGTTCTTCGCAAAGCTTCAGACTCATCTCCTTTAGCTTGAACTTCTGAATCTTTCCTGAGCCTGTCAGCGGGAATTCCTTTATGAAGAACACATACTTTGGAATCTTGTAGCGAGCAATCTTGCCGCGGCAGAAGAGCTGAACGTCTTCGGCTGTCATCGATGCTCCCTCTTCAAGTATGATGAAGGCACCAACGGCCTCGCCATATTTCTTCGATGGCACAGCTGCTACCTGTACGTCGCGTATGCCTGGCATGTGGTAAAGGAACTCCTCAATCTCACGAGGATAGATGTTCTCACCACCGCGGATAATCATATCCTTGATACGACCGGTAATCTTGTAGAAGCCCTGCTCATCTTTTACACCTAAGTCGCCAGAGTGCAGATAGCCGTTCTTGTCAATGACTTCAGCTGTAGCCTGAGGATTCTTATAGTAGCCCTTCATAACGTTAAAGCCTTTGCAGCACATCTCACCCTGAACACCGACAGGACACTCCTCGCCTGTCTCTGGATCGAGCACTTTTACATCAACAAATGGGAAGTCGCGTCCTACTGTGGTGCAACGCTGCTCGAAAGTATCGTTAAGACATGTCTGTGTCATGCCAGGCGATGATTCGGTGAGTCCATATACGCTGGTGATGGTCATGTACATCTTCTCTGACACCTGTCTCATCAGTTCAACAGGGCAGAGACTTCCTGCCATGATACCTGTTCGCAGACAGCTGAGGTCGAACATGTCGAACATTGGGTGGTTGAGCTCGGCTATGAACATAGTTGGCACACCATATACTGCCGTACACCTTTCTTTATGTATGGAGGCCAGCACAACCAGTGGGTCGAACTTCTCAACCATCACCTCGGTACAACCGTGAGTAAGGCAGTTCATTGTTGCAAGCACCACACCGAAACAGTGGAACAATGGTACGCAGACACAGAGTTTGTCGTCGGCTGTGAAGCCCATGTTCTCTCCTGTGAAGTAACCATCGTTGGCAATGCCGTAATGGGTAAGCATGACACCCTTGGGGAATCCTGTGGTGCCACTGGTGTACTGCATGTTACATACATCATGACAGTTGACGTTGCGCTTCATCTCGTTCAGAGTGTCATCCTCGATGTTCTGTCCTAAGAGTAGCAGTTCGGCTGTGTTGTACATGCCGCGGTACTTCTCCATGCCGATATATACAACGTTCTTCAGGTATGGGAAACGCTCGCTGTTAAGATGGCCGCGTTCGCAGGTTTTCAGCTCTGGCAGCATGGTATAGGTCATGTCAACATAGTTGCAGTCCCATGTGCCATCGGTAATGCAGAGCACTTCCATGTCGGAGTCCTTGCAGAGATACTCCAACTCGTTCTGTTTGTAGTTGGTGTTTACTGTTACAAGTACTGCGCCGATCTTTGCGGTGGCATAGAGGAAAGTGAGCCAGTCTGGCACGTTGGTTGCCCAGATGCCTACATTTGAACCTTTCTTAACACCTATGGATATAAGTCCCTTTGCAAGGTTATCTACGCGCTCGTTGAACTTTGACCATGTAAAACGTAGGTCTCGGTCAGAATAAACTATATACTCTTTGTCGGGAGTCGTCTCAGCCCAATACTCCAGCCACTGACCAAGCGTGCGTTCTGAAAGTGTGTAGCCTGCACTGCCTGTTTCAGCGGGATATGTTCTGTCTGGCAGTGGTCTGCCTGCCATGTCAAGTCTTGCCATTCTTTCTTCTTTTTCGTGATAACGTTATAACGTGATGACGTAATAACAGTGGTGTTAAAATGGAATATAAACGACTGCAAGAATCTTCGCACTCTTGCCTGGTGCGCCATGAACGTGGTGCTTCACGATGGAATCGTAGAAGATTGAGTCGCCTTCTTTCAGATTGTAGGTGTCCTTACCATATACAATCTCTACTTCGCCCTGCATGACATAGATGAACTCCTCGCCTTCGTGAGCAGACAGTTGAAACTCAGGACTATCTTCGGGGTTGATGTCAATAACAAATGGTTCCATATGTCTGCCTGCTTTCTGTTGTGCCAATGGGTGGTATTCCATGTGCTTGCGGGCATCGTTGGCTCCATTGCTGAAACTGATGCTGCTGTCTTTTTCGCGCTCAGCAGCTCTGCACACCACGGGACCAAGTTCGTCGCTATCGTCAAGGAAAGTGCCTAGTCGTACGCCTAAAGCTCTTGCAACTTTGATTAACGGTCCTAACGAAGGTAGGTTCTCGTCGTTCTCAATAGAGTTGATTTGTTCGACTGACAATCCGCTGCGCTCTGCAATTTCCTCAATTGAGAGACCCTTTGATTCTCTGAATCCCTTGATCTTGTGTCCTACGATTGTGTTGTTGTGCATACAAGTAAAATTTAATGAAAAGTTTCCTGATTAAAAAACGGTGGCAAAAGTACTAAATTGTGAAGAATAAACGGTGAGTTTTTTGAAAATTAACAAAAAAAGAGTGTAAAAACTGACATATTGATAGTTTGTTGTTCTTGCAAGTGTACTGAATAGAGCATTTTTTCCATTAATTCCTTTGGCGTTTCGAATTAAATTACTACTTTTGCCTTGCTTTTTTAAAAGACATTCCTTTAATTAAATATATTATGGCAAAATTAAAAGGCGCTATTGTTATTGATACCGCTCGCTGTAAAGGCTGTGTTCTTTGCGTCAAGGCATGTCCTCAGGACGTTATAGCTCTTTCAGGGAAGGTAAATGTTCATGGTTATCCTTATGTTGAGGCTGTGAATCAAGAGAGTTGTGTCGGTTGCGCGTCATGCGGCATTGTGTGCCCAGACGGGTGTATAACAGTTTATCGTAAGAAGATTGAGTAATATGGCAGAACAAAAGATTTCCGACAACAAGGAGAAACAAGAGGTTGTATTAATGAAGGGTAACGAGGCAATAGCTCGAGCTGCTATTCGTTGTGGTGTGGATGGTTATTTCGGCTATCCTATTACCCCTCAGAGTGAAGTGATTGAGACGTTGGCTGAGTTGAAGCCCTGGGAGACGACTGGTATGCAGGTCGTTCAGGCTGAGAGTGAGCTGGCATCTATATATATGGTATATGGCGCTGCTGGCGCTGGCAAGAAGGCTATGACGTCTTCGTCAAGCCCTGGCGTGGCTCTGATGCAGGAGGGTATTACCTATATGGCAGGAGCTGAACTGCCTGGCGTGTTTGTTAATGTTCAGCGTGGCGGCCCTGGCTTGGGCACTATCCAGCCTTCACAGGGTGACTATTTTCAGGCAACACGTGGCGGTGGTAATGGTGACTATAATGTCATTGTGTTGGCACCGGCTTCTGTTCAGGAAATGGCCGATTTCGTTGACTTAGCTTTTGAGCTTGCATTCAAATATCGTAACCCGGCAATGATTCTTTCTGATGGCGTTATCGGCCAGATGATGGAGAAAGTCGTTCTTCCTCCGTTTAAGCCACGTCGTACCGACGAAGAAGTTATTGAGCAGTGCCCATGGGCTTCTACTGGTAAGAAGAAAGGTCAGACAAGACGTGTCATAACATCTCTTGAACTGAAGCCAGAAGAGATGGAGAAGCGTAACCTGGCATTGCAGGAGAAATATCGCAAGATTAAGGATAATGAAGTGCGCTTTGAAACACAGCAGTGTGACGATGCCGAATATCTGATTGTTGCTTTCGGCTCTGCTGCACGTATTGCTGAGAAAGCTATCGAGATTGCTCGTGAAGAAGGTCTGAAGGTAGGTCTCTTCCGTCCTATTACATTGTGGCCTTTCCCTGAAAAGGAGATAGCAGCTATGGCAAAAGGAAAGAAAGGCGTGCTCGTTGCAGAGATAAATGCAGGCCAGATGGTTCAGGATGTGCGCTTGGCAATCAACGGCGCTGTTCCTGTAGAACAGTTCGGACGTTTAGGCGGAATAGTTCCAGAGCCAGAGGAGATCGTTGGTGCACTGCGTTCAAAGTTAATGAATAAGTAATGTAATTATAATTACTAATTCCACATTATTAATTATAAGATTATGGAAGCAAAAGATATTATTTCACAGGAAAACTTGGTGTATAAAAAGCCAACGCTCCTTAACGATACAAATATGCACTACTGTCCTGGCTGCTCTCATGGTGTGGTGCATAAGCTTGTAGCTGAAGTGATAGAGGAGATGGGCATGGAGGAGAAGGCTATAGGCGTTAGTCCTGTAGGTTGTGCCGTCTTCGCGTACAATTATATAGATATAGACTGGCAGGAGGCTGCCCATGGTCGTGCTCCCGCTATTGCAACTGGCATTAAGCGCTGCTGGCCTGACCGTCTGGTGTTTACTTATCAGGGCGATGGCGACCTTGCTTGTATAGGTACTTGTGAGACTATTCATGCTCTGAACCGTGGTGAAAACATCGTTATCATCTTTGTTAACAATGCCATCTACGGCATGACGGGTGGACAGATGGCACCAACAACTCTGATTGGTCAGAAGACATCAACATGTCCTTATGGTCGCGACCCACAGATTCATGGTTATCCACTGAAGATGGCTGATATTGCAGCACAGCTTGAAGGTACATGCTTTGTTACACGTCAGTCGGTAGAGTCTGTTGCGTCTATAAACAAGGCAAAGAAAGCACTGAAGAAAGCTTTTCAGGCTTCAATGGAGGGCAAAGGCTCTTCGTTGGTTGAGTTCGTTTCAACATGTAACAGCGGTTGGAAACTGACACCTGTAAAGGCAAACGAGTGGATGAAAGAAAACATGTTCCCCTTCTATCCTAAAGGTGACCTTAAAGACACTACGGGACTTTAAAGAGAAATGTGAATAGCGAAAACTGAATAGTTATGAAAAAAGAAATAATCATCGCAGGATTTGGAGGTCAGGGCGTGCTCTCAATGGGTAAGATTCTCGCCTACTCAGGACTGATGGAAGACAAGGAAGTGACATGGATGCCTGCCTATGGACCTGAGCAGCGCGGAGGTACAGCCAACGTGACTGTCATTGTGAGTGACCAGCGCATCTCATCGCCTATACTCAGTAAATATGATATAGCCATTGTGCTTAATCAGCCATCATTGGAGAAATTCGAGCCGAAGCTGAAACCTGGTGGAATACTCATCTATGACAGCTATGGCATAATTAATCCACCCACGCGCAGTGACATTACAATCTATAAGATTGATGCCATGGACAAGGCAGCGGAGATGAAGAACGGCAAGGTCTTCAACATGATCGTGCTTGGCGGACTATTGAAGGTTGCTCCTGTAGTGGGATTTGGCGGCGTGGAAAAAGCATTGTATAAGACATTGCCTGAGCGTCACCATGCTATGATTCCTCTGAACATGCAGGCTTTGGAGGAAGGTGGAAAGATTATAGAAAAAGTGAAGTAATATGATATGAAGGCTCTGATAGCCGTTATATTGTTAATGATTTTAAGCCCGAAAACTGCTGATGCTCAGCAGTTTCAGGCTTCTTTGTCACATTACTCCACAGATGAGGGCCTGGCATCCAATGCTATAGCAAAGATAAAGCAGGATGACTATGGTTTCATTTGGCTTTCAACATGGAATGGTCTTTCGCGATTCGATGGTTATAACTTCTATAACTATCAGACCGGTGCTGGAAGCAGAATACCCAAACTTCATAACCGTATTCTTGATATGGTTATTGACACTCAGCAGAACGTCTGGATGCGCATGTATGATGGGCGCGTTTTCGTCGTAAAGCGTTCTACTGACATGATTGTCAATGCTTTTGAGAATATAATGACCAGCGAGGATGCTTTTACCAGTCATCCGCTGATGGTTACAAGTTCTGGTGATGTTTTGGTAAATGTTGATGGGGTGGGGCTGTATAAGTTGCGCATGGAGCAGAATGGAATACAGTCACAGCTTATCACTACGGGTAATCTTGTGGTGACATCGATGGCAGAAGGCTATCAGAACGATATATGGCTCGGAACCGACAAAGGTGTTCATCGAATGGACATGTCAAACCTTACCATTGAGCGTAAGGGCTTGTTCCTTGATGAAGAGATTGGTATTCTTTACTCAAACGGATATAACATATACGTTGGTACGGAATCGGGTAAGATAATGTCATTCTCCTATGGCCAGGATACCAAAGTCCTTCATGTCGGAGACCAACGTATAACAGGACTGTTCGTCGATAGTCACGGAGTCGTTTGGTATTCAGATAATCGTGAAGGCGTGCATCGTATTTTGCCTGACACGTCAGACGAGAAAACATTTACTCAGCGCGTTACTGTGCCTGACTATGATGGTCATGGTGGTGAGTTCGATGAGGTTAATGGCGTGGTATGGATTCGCTTGAACAAAGGCGGATACGGCTATTACAATAGGGAAAAAGACGAAGTTGAATATTTCCATAACGACCCGAGTAACCCTTGGAATCTGTCGAACACCGTCAATGCACGGCTGGAGCTTAGCGAGGGTGTAATATGGGAGTCTACTAGCCGTAGAGGACTGGAAAAACTGGAAATACAAAAAAACACTATTGAGCGCTTGAGGATTAATCCCAATGAGGAAGCGTCGCTAACAAACGAAATACGAGCCATGGCATTTGACTCGCGCCGTCAGAACCTTCTCATTGCAAATAAGGCAGGTGAGCTGTATATTAAGCGTGCCAATGGCGAGACAATCATGGTTAACAAAAATTCCGACGGTAGTCCACTTGGGCGTATCTATGGAATCTATGTTGACAGTAAAGACAATTATTGGCTTTGCTCTAAGGGTAACGGACTCTATAAGTTTACTCCAAATGCACAATGTGACCATTTCACTATTGAGAACTATAGACACGGAAGCAATGAGTATTCCATTGCTAATGATAATATATATAATTGTGTCGAGGATGGTGAAGGTAATATGTGGATTGCTTCATACGGTGGCGGTGTAAATATCATGACGCGTGGAAAGGATGGTAAAACACGTTTTATCCATAGCGGAAACGTTATGCACAGGTATCCTTTCAACTCTCACAAAAAGGTTCGTTGTGTGGCAAAGGGACCTGACGGCAATATTTGGGTAGGTACTACCGACGGCATACTTATAATGTCTTACAAGAACAATAAGATATCTATTGAACAGGTAAAGCCATCAGAAGAAGAGCCGTCTAAGATATTGATGTCAAACGACATTGTATGTCTTGCACTCGATCGCCAGGGTGATATGTGGGTAGGTACTAATGGTGGCGGTATAGCTCATACATTGGGAAAGGATAGTAAGGGCTTCTGGCTTTTTGAAAACTTTGGCTCTGCTGATGGACTTCCTAATGAAGAGATACGTGGAATGACTTTTGATGACAGAGGTAACGTGTGGTTCTCAACAGATCATGTGCTCTGCTCTTTCGATACCAGCAAGCGCATATTTACAACTTTCTCCAGTCTTGATGGCGTTGATGAGACGGTCTGTTCTGAGGGTGCTGCCGTGTGCATGCCAAGTGGCAATGTGCTATTTGGTACTGTGAATGGCTACTATGTCGTTGACCGTTCAAAGCTGGTGACAAGTACGGGAAACGTTCTGAAGCTGCGTATAACAGATTTCTACGTTAATGATGAGCTACAGAGTCCACGACTGACAGATTTGTTTGACTATTACGTGCCAGAAAGCAAGAAGGTTGTCTTGCCAAATCATAGTTCATTCTTTGCCTTCCGTTTTGCGTCGCTAAACTATCAGCTTCAGCATCGCGTACACTACCAGTATATGCTTGACGGATATGACAAGGAATGGCAGAATGCCGATCGTAATCGTATAGCTTCTTATGGCGACCTGCCTACTGGATGCTATCGCTTTAAGGTGAAAGCATTCTTGTTGGAGTCTCCCGATAAGTTTGACATGCGCGAGATAGAAGTGGAAGTGCCTCCTTACTTCCTCCTTTCAACCAGTGCTATATGGCTTTACATGGCAGTGTTCATGGCGTTTGGCATATGGTTACTGTTCTGGCGTCAGAAGATTCTTGAAGAAGAAGAGAAAATGCGAGTACTACGTGAAGGACCGCGTCGTCAGCGCCAGCTGGATGAGACAGACGATTTCCTTATTTTCCTTAACGACTATCTTAATCTGCACTTCTCTGATCCCATGCTGTCTGTGGATGATATGGTCGTTGCTGCAGATATGCCTGAAGATAAGTTCGTGCTGCAACTTCGTCGCAGTTCAGGCATGTCTCCTAAGGAATATGTGTCTGAGTACAGAATCAAGAAGGCAATGACGATGCTTGAGACAACAGCTGACGAGATTGCCATCGTCGCTTATGGCTGTGGCTATTTAGATGTGGCAGCCTTCAATCGTCAGTTTAAAGCACGCACAGGTGTCATGCCTTCAAGGTATAGAGACATGCATAAGGCATAATAGCCTGAAAAAAGAAACTACTCGCGTTCGACAAAAAAAAGAAAGAATTCTTGTTTTTGTGCTCACTAAATCGTACCTTTGCAGTCAAATTCATAGGGGACGTATCGGTTAGATTGGGATACTCATCAATTAACGCTTGAAAACCGGGCTGTCTTCTCTTGTCAATGGCGGGCCATGCGCCGAATAAGCGTAGCATTTTCATGCCGATGGATTACAAAGACGGAGAGCACCCACAACCTGTGATAAAGGAGTTTTCATCACATCACCTGTGCGTCCCCGTTTTTTTTCTTTTCAAAATATTTTTGTTATGTTTTCTGGTATTATTGAAGAGTTCGCAACTGTCTTGGCTATTGATAAAGATAGGGAAAATATTGATTTCACTCTCACTTGTTCGTTTGTCGATGAACTTTCTATCGATCAGAGCGTGGCACATAATGGCGTATGCCTCACCGTGGTAAGCATTTCTCCTGCAACAGCTGAAAAGCCTGCTTCCTATGTTGTTACTGCCATGAAAGAGACACTCGACCGTTCGAATCTTGGACTTCTTAAAGTAGGCGACAAGGTCAATGTTGAGCGTTCTATGCTTATGAATGGCCGTCTTGACGGACACATCGTCCAGGGACATGTGGATCAGACAGCCACATGTGTTGACATGCAGGATGCTGATGGCTCAACTTATTTTACGTTTAAGTATGCTTTCGATGCTGAAATGGCCCGTCATGGCTATTTTACTGTTGATAAAGGTTCTGTCACAGTCAATGGCGTTTCACTCACTGTTTGCCGTCCTACGCGTGACACATTCCAGGTTGCAATCATTCCCTATACTTTTGAGCATACCAATTTCTGTGATATAAAGGTTGGCACAGTCGTTAATATTGAGTTCGATATTATCGGTAAGTATATTGCACGCATGCAACAATTGTAGTACCGCGGTTAATGGATATTAAGGAGTTATTGACGCTCTATGCCAGCAAGCCTCAGGCAAAGGCATTTCTAAAGCAGCTTCAAAAGAACCAGCAGCAACTGGCTCTTGAGGGACTGTATGCTTCTTCGAAGGCACTCTTCTTTGCAAGCATAGCCCAGCAGAACACTCGTACAATGGTGTTTGTGCTGAATGATGTGGAGGATGCCGGCTATTTCTATCATGACCTCACTCAGTTGATTGGCGATGAGAGAGCACTCTTCTTTCCCTCGTCCTATCGCCGTGCAATAAAATATGCCCAGAAGGATGCCCCTAGTGAGATTCTCCGTACTGAGGTTTTGACAAAGCTCCGTTCCAAACAGCCGCTTTTCATTGTTACTCATCCTGAGGCTTTGGCTGAGATGGTCATCAATAAGAAGCAGCTTGATGACCGCATGCTCAATCTTCAGCAAGGTCAGACCGTTAGCGTGGATGCTCTTGTACGCCAGTTGCGTGAATTTGGATTCACAGAGGTTGACTATGTCTA
>Ga0256407_10011985_pt1 | contig 11885 bp, 11 predicted proteins | sample RumenRJG_04DNA_FD_193489 | JGI IMG/M metagenome (GOLD analysis project Ga0256407, IMG submission 193489) | Bovine rumen microbial communities from Lethbridge, Alberta, Canada - RJG_04 | ecosystem: Host-associated > Mammals > Digestive system > Stomach > Rumen | place: Canada: Alberta... | reverse complement strand
ATAAATAATAGAACGCAGAGACGCAAAGACGCAGAGATTATTTTTTTAGGCACGGATTCCACGGCTTTAAATAAATTTAAAGACACGGATTATCTCTCTGCGTCTCTGCGTTCTGAATAAAAATCAGATCTCTGTGCCTCTGTGGTGAGTTTAATATTACCTTCAAAATTTGTTTGTTTCGGAGAATATTCGTATCTTTGCCGACAAGAATACGTAAGATGATATGAGCAAATACGAAATTCCATTCCTCACGGCTTGCATACGCGACTTCGCTCGCCGCTTCTCGATGACGCGGCAGGCCGCCTTCCGCTATCTGCACGATCACAAGGGGCTGGCGTTCCTGATAGAGTTCTACGACGTGGAACACCTGCAGTCGATGGACGAGACGATCGACGACCTGCTCATCATCTGCCAAAAGAACGGAGGAACACTGGCATGACGCTCTATCACGGCTCCAACGCAGACATCGACTGCATCGACCTCACACGAGGCCTGCGGTACAAGGACTTCGGCAAGGGTTTCTACCTGACACCCTCGCGCCACACTGCCGTCCGCATGGCGCAGAAGAAGGCACGCCTCTTCGGTGGCACGCCTACGCTGATAACCTACGAGCTGGACGAGGCGGCGCTCACGTCGGGCCTCAAGGTGAAACGATTCCCCGAACGCGCCTGCGTGGAATGGCTACTCTTCATAGATGCCAACCGTGAGCGGAGGAATACTAAGTCCGTTCACGACTACGACATCGTTATCGGCCCGATAGCCAACGACGGCGTGGTGCTCCAGCTGACTAACTATCATGAGGGCGTCTATACGCCGGAGGATGTGGCGATGCTGTTGCAGGACAGGTTCCTCGACCAGCAGTATTATTTCGGTACGGAGCGCGCCCTGCGCTTCCTCCACAAAACCAGCATCGAGTGCCTATGAACCAGCCCAATCATCATCAGATAGCCACCTACCTGACCGACCACGTGCTCAATGAGTTGGTCAGGTATGTTATGGAAGACACGGGCTGCAGCATCGAGCAGGCCATGGAGCAGGTGTACAACTCGCCCCTGATGGCGCTCTTGCAGGACGAAGAGGGCGAACTCTATGTGCAGAGTCCTGCCTACCTGTATGAACTCATGCGCGCCGACAAGCAGTAGCACTTTTTCCAGAATTAATCTCCCCACCGAGACGCAGAGGGAGTTTTTTTTATTGAACACAGAGACTCAGAGGCTCAGAGGAATAATCCGTGTCTTTAAATTTATTTAAAGCCGTGGAATCCGTGCCTAAAAAAATAATCTCTGAGCCTCTGTGTTCCGAATATAAATTAATCCTCTGCGTCTTTGCGTCTCTGCGTTCTGAAAATTTCAGAAGCGGATCATGCCTTGGATGGGCTCGTGGGTATCGGTGGGGGTGTGATTGTCGGCGCTGCTGTCGAGGAGGTCGCCGTTTGCCTGACTGTTGATGCTGTCGAGGATGTCACGTGTACGCTTGTAGGTAGGCGTGGACTCTACGGCTGAGATGACGTCATCGTTGTCGAGGTCCTCTGGACGGAACAGATAGATGTTCGGGCGACGTTTGTAGCGCTTCGTGGTGCCTTCGCCACCATAGTAGCGGTTGCGTCGGTCTTGGCGCTGGGCAATCTTCTCTTGCTCTTCAGCAATGCGGTTGATATCCTCTTGGCTGTGCTTCTTCAGATGGCCATTCATGCCATCGACATTCTCGATGCCAAAGCCTGTGGCGAGGATGGTGACCTTCACTTTCTTGCCCAGTTCGGGATCGGTGGCGAGTCCCCATTTGATTTCGAAGTCGTTGCCAAATCTGGCCATGAAGTCGTTGACGTCGTTCATTTCCTCCATCATCAGAGACTGCTGCCCGTCTTTCGAGGCGGCGAAGGTGATGCTCAGCAGGATCTTCTTGGAATTGAAGATGTCGTTGTCGTTAAGCAGAGGAGAGTTTAAGGCATCGTCGATAGCCTTCTTGACGCGGCCTTCGCCTTCGCCGTAGCCCGTTGACATGATAGCTACGCCACCATCTTTCAGGACGGTCTTCACGTCGTTGAAGTCGAGGTTGATAAGCCCGTGAACGGTGATGATCTCTGCAATCGACTTTGCGGCGACGCTCAGTGTGTCGTCAGCCTTTCCGAAGGCGTCGAGCACAGAGAGCTCTGGGTAGATTTCACGGAGGCGCTCGTTGTTGATGACCAACAGGGCATCGACATGCTTAGACATCTCCTCGACACCGTCGAGGGCCTGATCGATCTTGCGGTCACCTTCAAAGCGGAAGGGGATGGTGACGATACCTACGGTCAAGATGCCCAGTTCCTTACTGACACGGGCGATAACGGGCGCAGCACCAGTACCAGTACCACCACCCATACCTGCGGTGATGAAGGCCATCTTCGTGCCGTCGTTGAGCATGGTCTTTATGTCATCGAGACTCTCTTCTGCTGCCTCGCGGGCTTTCTCTGGTTTGTTACCGGCGCCGAGGCCTTCATTGCCAAGTTGGAGATGCACAGGCACGGGCGAATCGTTCAATGCCTGGTTGTCAGTATTGCAAAGTACGAACGTGACATCGTGGATGCCTTCACGATACATGTGGTTGACAGCATTGCCGCCGCCACCGCCTACACCAATCACTTTGATGATGCTATGTTCCTTCTCCGGTGCTCCGAAGTCAAGAATCTGTATGTTGTTGCTATTCTCTTCCATATTCCTTACCAATCCTTAAATACTTAATTAAAAACCTTATTCTTCCTCGACAATCTGCTTGCCGAACTTCTTGATGCCTTTGATGGCTTTGTTCCAGAAACTGTTCTCCTTACGGATACGTTCCTGTTCTGCCTTTATTCGGGCTTCTTCCTCGCGTTTCTTACGTTCCTCTTCCTCTTCCTGGCGGCGCTTGAGCTCTTCAGCAGCCTTCTTTTCGGCTTCGGCGGCCTTCTTCTCAGCCGCTGTGAGTACGACGCCTGCAGGAATCTCGCCAGCTGTGCGGGGGGAACGAGGATCGCTGCCTATTACCGTAGGCTGTTTGGGGGTACTGAAGAGATCGACGTTCGGGTCAATGGCATTACCTGCACAGTTGATATCACCCTTGGCAAGCAAGCCGAGTACGGTGTTCATCGTGCCGTCATGCGCCTTGATGGCTTCGTTGTTGGAGATGATGGACTGTGTGACGAATTTGGCCACGCGGATCTTCTCGACATGGGTGTGGTTGTTGAAGGCCTTCTCAATATTCTTCAGTTTTGATCCGCCACCTGTGAGGATGATGCCTCCCAATAACTTGTCATAGTACTCTGACGGTATCTGATACCATACGTTCTCAATAATCTCTTCCAATCGACCTTCGACGATTTCGATGAATTTCCTACTTTCAATCTGGCGCTCAGAATCGATGGTGTATTTCAAGTCGTTGTCGATATCATTGTTGTCAGTATAGGCGGCAGCATATTTGAGTTTTATCCTTTCGGCGTCGCTCTCTTCCATCTGTAGTGTGGCGATGTCCTTGGTGATGTTATTACTACCGAGAGGGATGACGGCGAGGTGACGCAGGATGTTCTTGGAATAGACAGATACGGTTGTCGTATCAGCCCCAAGATCAACCAGTGCACAGCCCGAGCGCTTCTCTGCTTCTGTCAATACGCTGTCGGCCAGAGCCAACGGAGCAAGGTACATCTCTGCCACATTGATGCCGGCGGTCTCGAAGCACTTGTTCAGTTTCTTGTAGAAAGCCTTGCGCTCCAGAATATTGAGGAAGTTGCCTTCCAGACGTGTAGCCTGGATGCCAACGGGGTCGATCTGAAACTGAGAACCCACCTTGTATTCCTGTACGGCAGCATCGAGAATCTCCTGATCCGGATAGGTCATGTTACGGTTGGCATCCATCAATTCAATCACCATATCCTGTGTGACAATGGTCTCGTTGGGGAGATCCTTGCTAATGACATTCCTGACGCTGCGGATGGACTGTCCGCCAACGCCGACATACACTTGCGTGATTTCAGTCTTGAGTTGTATTTCCAGCTTCTTGATAATGCTGGTGAGGCATTGTGCGGTCTTGTCAATGTTATAGACCACACCCTTGCGGATAAAAGCGGAAGACTCCTCTTTTACTACGGCCAGTATCTGGATACTGCCGTCGAGGTTCTTTTGGCCCGCGATACCAGTAACTTTTGATGAACCAAGTTCGATTGCTACGATAAATTCCTTTGCTGCCATCTTCTTTTTATTTACTTTTTTCTCTTATTTTTCTTACAGATAATCTGGTTGCTGAATTCTACGCTGATATAGTTATACTTGTTCCATCCAGCCTTGTTAAGACCGTAGAGATAGAACTTCCTCATGCGCTCCAGTTTGTTCTCCACATCATAGGGAGGTCCCAGATGGATGATATGATCGCCTACGCGCGGCACCAGCTCTACAGAACCGTCACTCAGGATGTTGATTTGTACAACCTGATCCTTCCAGAACGGATTTTTCAGAATCTGAGTCGCTACGCGTGTGAGTGCCGATTGTGCATATTTGCGGCTTATAGCACCTGTTGCCACCATCAGGTTGGCGACATAGCGACTTTCAGGCATCATGCTGCCATGGGTGTCAACATAGTAGTTTTCCTGATTATCTGCCATGACCCTCACAACGGGTATGCGTTGTCTGATGCTTATGCAGACATGACCGCTCTGCGTCTTATAGCATTCTGCTTTCTCGATGAAGGGACTCTTTTCAAGTGTCTCCTCTATCTTTCGCACATTGACATCCTCTATGTCCCAGGAGAGCGGATAGACGCGTTCTCTGGTCAGGATGCGCTTGATCTCGTTGGCATTCATGAAACCGCTGATGGCACTATTCTGCTCAATGTCGATCTTTACCTCCGTACAGTGAGTGGTGATAGCACCGGGTTTGTTGAATGCTGTTATGGCCAACAGCAAGTAGGCGGCAATGACAATGTCGCAAACTACAAAGATGGTTTTCTTCCAATTGATGGCCATATTGTTGTACCCTGTTATAAAATTTATAATTTACTGTTTAGCAGTTTCGTGATTTCCGGGACCTGATTGTCGAGGTCGCCCGCTCCTAATACGATGAGTACTTCAAAGTCGCGTGACTTGACTAAGTCCAACACATCCTCCTTGCTGATGATCTGCTTTTTCACACCAGGCTTCAGATTATCATAGATGAGTTTGGAGGTGACGCCCTCTATAGGGAGCTCACGGGCTGGATAGATCTCGGTGAGGATGACCTCATCGAGTTGGCTCAAGGCATCGGCAAAATCCTTGTAGAAGTCACGGGTGCGTGTATAAAGGTGGGGCTGGAAGATAGCTGTGATATGCTTATCCTTGTAAAGCTCCCTGATACTGCGTGCACTTTGGTAGATCTCCTTGGGATGGTGGGCATAGTCGCTCAGGAAGACCAGCTTGTCGGTCTTGATCTTGAAGTCAAAGCGACGATCGACGCCTCTGTATGTCTGAATGCCGTATTTCAGTTCTTCAGCCGTACAGCCATTGAGCTGGGCCATTGCCATAGCGGCTATTGCATTCTCGATATTGATGGGAACGGGCTGTCCGAGTTGGACGTTCTTGACGCTCTCGATGGGAGAGATGAAATCGAAGGTGATCTCGCCGTTTGCAATACGGATATTCTCCGCATGGAAGTCGCCTTCACTGAGACTGTAGTCATAGCGACGTACCCCCTCCTGCAGATGTTCCTTCATCTCCAGGTTCCGATGGATAATGAGTGCACCGCCTGCCTGTATCAGTTCACTGTAGTGACGGAAACTTTCAAGATATGCTTCCTTGGTGCCATAGATGTCGAGATGATCAGGATCGGTAGAGGTGATGACGGTCATCCAGGGGCGGAGCCAGTGGAAAGAACGGTCAAACTCATCAGCCTCGATGACCACATAGTCAGAATCAGAGAGGATATAGTTCGTGCCGTAGTTCTTGGAGATGCCACCGAGGAAGGCATTGCAGTCCAAATGGCTCTGATGCATGATATGGGCGCACATGGTGGATGTCGTCGTCTTACCGTGTGTTCCTGCCACACAGAGTCCTTTGTGGGCTTGTGTCAGTATGCCAAGCACTTGGGCTCGCTTCATGATCTCGAAACCGTTTTCACGGAAGAAGACCAGTTCTTGATGATCTGCCGGTATGGCAGGCGTATAGATGACAAGGCACGTCTTTTGCTGTTTGCAAGCAAAAGGTATTCCTTCCACATTCTCTTCGTAGTGGATCATCATTCCCTCCTTCTCGAGCTGATGCGTGAGATTGGAAGGCGTCTTGTCATAGCCTGCCACGACAAGTCCCTTTTTCAGGAAATAGCGGGCTATGGCGCTCATGCCAATGCCGCCGGCTCCTACGAAATATACTGCTTTAATATCTTTAAAATCCATAATTCTTAACTTATTTTCCTTCTGCAAGTCTGATCACTTCGTTGGCGATGATCTTTGCTGAGTCGGGTAGGGCGAGCTTCAGTATGTTCTCACTCAGCGACTTGAGTTTTGCTTCATCATTGACGGTCTTGACAGCCAGCTCGAGTAGTGTCGATGGCGCTTCACTGTCCTTGACGTAGATAGCGGCATCCTTAGTAGATAGTGCAAGGGCATTCTTCGTCTGATGGTCTTCTGCCACATTTGGGCTTGGCACCAGGATGACAGGTTTTCCGATGAGACAGAATTCTGAGATGCTGCTTGCGCCAGCACGACTGATGACGAGGTCGGCAGACTTGTAGGCTGCCCCCATGTCGGTAATAAAGTCCGTCACCTTCAGGTTGGGAATCTCCATACCCTGCAAGCGCTTGGCTATTTCTGCGCTATAGTATTTTCCCGTCTGCCAGATAAACTGCACATCCGATGAACGCACGAGGTCAAGGTGCTGGAGCACGCTCTCATTGATGGTTCTGGCGCCAAGGCTTCCACCGACGAGGAGAATCGTCTTCTTGGACGGGTCAAGTCCTTGTGCCTTGATGGCGTCTTCGCGTGATATTGTAGTGTCAAGCAATGTCTGGCGGACAGGATTTCCCGTGAGGATAAGCTTTTCTGCCGGGAAGAAACGCTCCATGCCTTCATAGGCTACACAGATCTTCTCTGCCTTCTTGGCCAACAGCTTGTTGGTGACGCCCGCGTATGAGTTCTGCTCCTGAATCAGGCAGGGGATGCTCATGGCGGCTGCCTTGTTGAGTGTCGGACCACTTGCATAGCCACCGACGCCTACTGCCACTTGAGGTCTGAACGCCCTGATAATCTGTTTTGCCATGCGTTGGCTCTTCCAGATCTTATAGAGTACTTTTACATTTTTAAGTAGGTTCTTGCGATCGAAGCCACAGATGGGCAGGCCCTTAATATCATAGCCTGCGGCAGGTACACGTTGCATTTCCATGCGGCCTATCGCTCCTACGAACAGAATCTTCGCATCAGGCCGTTGTGCCTTAATGGCATTGGCAATAGACACAGCGGGGAAGATGTGACCACCTGTTCCACCACCGCTGATGATGACTCTCAGCTCCTTTTGTGGTGATGTGACTTCGTCGATGACTTTACTCATATCCTCTTTTTTATAAATTGCGTGCAAAATTACAAATTATATTTCTTTTAGAGCTACTTTTGGCGTTCTTTTTTTTGCCGAGCGACTGACACTTAATATGACACCCACATAAACACAGTTGATAATCGTCGATGTGCCACCTTTACTTATCAAGGGGAGCGGCTGTCCCGTCACGGGGACAATACCTACGGCGACCATCATGTTGAATGCTGCCTGCACAACCAACAGAAGGGCAAGCCCCATGACGAGGAAGGCGGGGAAATTGTTTTCGCACTGGCTGGCGATGCGTGCAGTCCTATATAGCAATACGATGTAAAGGAACGCCACAAAGGCTGCGCCAAAGATGCCAAGTTCCTCAATGATGATGGCATAGATGAAGTCGGAGAAGGCCTGAGAAAGGAAATCTCTTTCTACTGACTGTCCTGGGCCTTTGCCAATAATGTTACTCGACACGATAGCGATGTTGGCATGAGCCACCTGAGCATCTTTGTCAAGGTCGTATTCGTCGGGGGCGATATCCTTTTTGTTGAGGTGTTTGACGATACGGTTTCGCCAGGTGACAAAACGGTGGAAGACGCCTCCGTTAATAGTCTTTGTATCTGTCTCGCCATTACTGGTAACAGCTTCAATGGTCTGTTTATTATTTTCGTCGGATTCCCCAATACTACCTAATGTGAAGACCACTATCAGGAAGGCGACTACAAGAATGCCAGCAACTCCCAGGAGTTTTCCCAACTGCACCATCGGTACACGGCCGATGAACATCATAAGGAAGATAACCGTGAAGAGCAAGGCTGCCGTTGAGAGGTTTTCTATGCCAATCAATAAGGCTGTGGGAACGACAATAAAAAGAATATATTTAAAGGCTTTCTTGTCAGCTCCATCTTCGCGCTGCATCGCACTGAGAATCTGGGCTGTTATCAAGACCATGGTCCCTTTGGCAATCTCTGAGGGTTGGAACGTGATACCGCCTGGTAGCGAGATGACACGGTTTGCACCGTTGATGGACTCACCTCCGACAAGTACCCATAGCAAGGTGATGCCTGAAATGACAAGCAGGAACGGGGTCATCAACTTGAAATATCTGCATGGTATATTGAGTGTCACTACAGCCATCGCCGCACCTATGATAATAGTAATGGTGTGGAAGATGATGGGGCCAATGTAGTTTTGACTCTTGTATGTCAGGTTACTCGAAGCAGAGAATACTTCGACGATACTGATCATACAGAGGAAGAAGAATACCATCCAGATGACCTTGTCTCCTTTGAAGAGGTTGCCAATTTTCTTATTCATATTCAGAGGTTCCGTGCAAGTTCCTTGAATTGTTCACCGCGATCTTCCATATTCTTGAAGAGATCGAAAGACGCACAACATGGGCTTAGCAGGACGGTTTCACCAGGCTTCGCCATCTCGTAGCATGCAGCCATGCAATCCTTCATGGAGTGTGTGTCACGAACTGGGATGCCAAGCCCGTCGAAGTTGTCGTGCAGTTTCTGGTTGTCAGCGCCCAGATATACCAGTCCTGCACATTTCTCCTTGACCAGCGGCTTGATAGGCTCGTAGTCGTTGCCCTTGTCCTTGCCACCAATAATCAGGATGACCTTGGTCTTCATGGCTTCCAGGGCATACCAGCAGGCATCGACATTCGTTGCCTTCGAGTCGTTGATATACTGTACACCGCGGACGGTGCATACTTTCTCCAGGCGATGCTCTACGCCAGGGAAATCGCTGAGGCTCTTACGAATCTCTTCTTTCTTAATACCAGCCACATTGGATGCGATACCTGCGGCCAGCGAGTTGTAGATGTTATGCTTACCCGTCAGGCTGAGACTCTCTTGTTCCATGTTGAAAGGTTCCGGCTTCTCAATCTTGTATTGGCCTTCCTCAATATATCCGATAACTCCTTTTTCCTTGAGTTCGGCAAATGGATACTGGATGGCCTTGATGTCATATTTCTCCAGTTCGCGTTTGATGATGGGGTCATCAGCCCAATAGATGAATGCGTCCTGCTGTGTTTGGTTTTGTATAATGCGCATTTTGGCATCAACGTAATTTTGCATCTCGAAGTTGTAGCGATCAAGATGGTCTGGGGTGATATTCAGCAGAATCGCAATGTTGGCACGGAAGTCATACATGTTATCCAGTTGGAAAGAACTGAGTTCAATGATGTAGTATTCATGTGGGTCTTCTGCAACTTGGAGCGCCAAGGAGTTTCCGATGTTTCCTGCCAGACCTGCGTCATAGCCAGCTTCCTTGAAGATATGATAGATCAGCGAGGTCGTCGTGGTCTTACCGTTAGAACCCGTGATACAGATCATCTTGGAATTGGTGTAACGTCCGGCGAACTCGATTTCACTGATGATATGGATTCCCTTGTCGATAGCCTTCTTGACCATCGGTGCTGTTTCTGGAATGCCGGGGCTCTTGATAATCTCGTCAGCATTGAGTATCTTCTCCTCCGTATGATGTCCTTCTTCCCACTCAATATGGCGGTCGTCGAGCATCTTCTTGTATTTATCGGCGATTTTCGACATGTCTGATACGAACACATCGAAGCCTTCTTTCTTTGCGAGGACAGCGGCTCCTGCACCGCTCTCTCCTGCTCCTAATATAACGATTCTTTTCATGTTTATCTCATCTTTAATGTTATAATTGTCAATGCAGCCAGGATAATGGATACAATCCAGAATCGGATGGTAATCTTTGACTCGTGGAATGGGCGGTGTGGCCATCCCTTGAGAATATAAGTACTTGTAGTGTCTAACTGGGAATCGAGCTTGCGGAAGGTGTCGTGAATCGGTGTTGCCCTGAACACACGTACTCGTTTGCCTTTGCGCTTCTGGATCTTGAACCATTGTGTCTGGATAATGACACTGAGACTCTCGACGAAGAAAATACCGCACAGGATAGGCAGTAGCAGTTCCTTATGGATGATGACGGCACAGACACCAATGATACCACCGATGGTCAGAGAACCGGTATCACCCATGAAAATCTGGGCAGGGAAGGCATTGTACCATAGGAAGCCGATCATGGCTCCGACGAAGGCGCATATGAAGACCACCAGTTCCTCGGCTTGCGGGATGTACATGATGTCGAAATAAGAAGCATACCCAATGTGTGAAGACACATAGGCCAGTATGCCTAGTGCGATACCAATAATCGCTGAATTTCCGGCACACATACCATCCATGCCGTCGTTGAGGTTGGCACCATTGGAAACGCCTGTCACCACAAATATAGTGATGAAAACGAAGAGCATCCAGCCAGCAGCTACTTTGTACTTTCCGCAAAACGCCATGACATCAGAGTAGTTCAGGTTGTGGTTCTTGATAAATGGTATCGTTGTCTGCAGAGACTTGACAGCTTCGCTTTTATGTTTCACAACCGTTTCTTGATTCTGCTGTCTGACACTAACGTTTTCGCGTACTACAGCATCAGGACTTAGCCAAAGTGTCAGTCCTACGATAAAGCCAATACTAACCTGTCCAACAATCTTCCATTTACCTTTCAGACCGTCTTTGTTGCGACGGAATATCTTGATGTAGTCATCCAGGAATCCGAGGAATACAAGCCATACGGTCGTAATGATCATCAGAATCAGGTAGATATTTCGGATACGTCCGAACAAGAGTACCGGTATCAGTATGCTGACAATGATGATGACGCCACCCATGGTGGGAACGCCTTTCTTCTCCACACCGAAAGGATCGATGCTCGGATCACGCTCCGTCTCAAAAATCTTTTTCCGCTTCATCCATTTGATAAACCGTTCACCGAACCATGCTGAGATCAGTAGTGCCAGGATTAGCGCCAGTATCGCACGGAACGAGACATAAGTCCACATGTGCGATCCTGGAATATGATATTCGTCAAGAAGTCTGAACAGATAGTATAACATAATCTCTCTTATTTAATATTGAAAATCTCCCTGACCACCTCTTTGTCGTCGAAATGGTGCTTCACACCCTGAATTTCCTGATAGTCCTCGTGACCCTTACCAGCAATCAGGATGACATCGCCCTTCTCGGCCATCATGCACGCTGTACGTATGGCTTCACGACGATCCACGATACTGATCACCTTCTTCATCTGTTTCTGATCAAGGCCTGCGAGCATGTCGTTGATGATATCTTGCGGTTCTTCAAAACGTGGGTTGTCACTGGTGATAATCACCCTGTCGCTCTGTTTGACAGCTTCTTGTGCCATGAGCGGGCGCTTACCCTTGTCACGGTTACCACCTGCACCGCAGACGGTGATGACCTTCCCCTTTCCATCCAACACTTCGTGGATGGCGTTGAGAACGTTTTCCAATGCGTCTGGCGTATGTGCATAATCGACAATAGCGGTATAGCCTTCAGGG
>Ga0256407_10011984_pt1 | contig 11886 bp, 5 predicted proteins | sample RumenRJG_04DNA_FD_193489 | JGI IMG/M metagenome (GOLD analysis project Ga0256407, IMG submission 193489) | Bovine rumen microbial communities from Lethbridge, Alberta, Canada - RJG_04 | ecosystem: Host-associated > Mammals > Digestive system > Stomach > Rumen | place: Canada: Alberta | collected... | reverse complement strand
TATATAACGAAGAAAATTAAATTATATTATATTTTTTTTATTTAATAATCAACATCTCATTTAAAATATTTTTTCCATTGTAATAAAAAAAATTTTTAAATTATCCAAAACATTTAAAAAAATTATTTTATAAAAATAATTTTAATTAATTATTTTATAATTGATAATGTTTAAAAATTTTAGTGGGAAAAATGAAGGAAAATATTTTATAAATATAATGTAAATTAATAATTTTAATTTAACATATTATTTTATTTATTTCTAGAAAATCTATTATTGATTAAAATGAATTAACTATTATCAATATCAAAAAAATAAAAATCCATAAAAAATATTTTTATAAATAATCTTTAAATATATTTAAAAATATATATTAATTGTTAATATATAAATATATTAAAAATTTTTATTTTATATAATTTTAAATTGTTAATCAATAAATTTAGAAAATGATAGATGAAATTTAAATCCAATTTAATGAGTATTATTTTAATCTCATTATTTAATATTTTATATTCAATTTTTAAAATAACAAATCTATCAATTATTATTTATATATAAAAAAGTCGTTCAAAAATGAAAAAAAATAAAATACAAATATCTTTAATAAAAGACAATATAATACAAGTCTATATAAGGACAAAAAAATTAAGATTCTTCATACAACATTTTAATAATTTCTTTAATAGCTTGATTCGAAATAGGTTTTTCATAATAACCATCAACAATTTTATTATCTTTAATTTCACATTCAGCACTTAACATATAAATTTTAATATCATTTAATTCAACAATATTTTTAAGTAAAGCACATGTAGTAATCCCATCAATAAAAGGCATATTTTTATCAATTAATAATAAATTAACAGCATTTTCTTTAATATAATTAGAATAAATAATATACAAACATTCAATTCCATTTTGTGCTAATAAAATATCAGGTGCATTCTTATTATTATCAATTGATTTAAAATATTTTAAAATTGAATTTTGAGTTGATAAAGCAGTAAGTCTATCATCATCACATATTAAAATTTTACATGCTTTCATTGAATTATTTAATAAAATTGCAGTATTATTTAAAGATTTAAAATCACTTGATAAAGTAAATGCTCTAGGACATAATAAAGAATTTGCTATATTTCTTAATCTTATATCTAACATATTTTTAGTTACAAATAATTTATTATTCATATTTTTTGATAATATTTCACTATTTTTTGAAAATGCTATGAAATTACTACTTTTTTTCCTATTTTTAAATTGAAATGTTTTAATACTATTTTGTTTTAATTCATTTTCATTCATTATTTTTATATTACATAATTCACTATCTGTTTTTTCAGAAACAAAATTTGTATTATAAGTTTGATTTTTATCTTTAATACCATGATTTATATCACAAATTAACTTTTTAAAATTATCATTTAAAATCATAGTTGGATCAATAATTGAATTAGTATCATCAATTTCAAACCAAAATTGACTTCCAACACCTTTTTTTGAAGTATATTTTAATTCAGATCCACAACTATTTAATATTTCTTTTGTTATATATAAACCTAATCCAGAACCATTTTTATTTAAATGTTGATTATTTTGAATTACTTTAAAAGGAGAATTTATATCTTCCATTTCATTTTCATTAAAACCAACTCCTGTATCTGTTATTGATATTTTTATTTTATTATTTTGCTTTTCTGCTGAAAGTTTTATATAACCTTTAATTGTAAATTTATATGAATTTGATAATAAATTTATTATTATTTGTTTGAATTTTACTTGACTTATTGAATTAATTAATTTATTATTTGGAATATTAAATGATGTTTTTATTTGAATATTTTTTTTTTCAAATATACATCTTGATTCAAACATTTTTACACAAAAATTCAAAGCTTCAATTGCATTAAATTTTTCTATTTTTTCTTCATTCAAATTAAATCTATTAGTTTCTTCTTTTGATACTCTATTAACATCTAATATTAATTGCATCCCAAAATCACATAATGATTTTAGAAAATTTTTACAATATTCTGGTGATAAAGTTTCTTTTGTTTCATCTTTATAATCATATAAATAAGCAAATGGTTCAATTGTAATTTTACTATTTTCAATAAAACTAATAATTGAAATGAGGACATTTTTAATTTCATGAGCACTTTTTGCAAGATATAAACTTTTCATTTTATATTCTTCTTTTACACTAATATCATCTTTCATTTGAACATTTTGAATTGTATTTAAATAAGACATTAATTATATTTATTAAATTTCATTTTTAAAGAATACAATATAATTTGTTTTTTTAAATATAAAATAAAATAAAATTAAAAAACTCACTTTAAAAATATTGAAATACATAAATAATTCAAAAATTAGTAATTTCAAATTGAACACATTCAAAATTCATTTTTAAATAATTTTCCAAATCCCTTCCTCCTAAAATATATATTCTTCCTCTATAAAAAAATATTTCATGCTCAGTTCTCGAAATTAATTCTTTAGGAGAACCTTCACCAGAAAAATCAAAAATAGGTCTAATCCAATTAAAACTTTCAGTATTTAAAATCATAATATCATTTAAAACCCTAGAATCTAATCCAGTTCCGCCATGAATAATAATAAAATCATAACTTAATATAAATTCCATTCCACAACTCATTCTTGGTTCAGGAGGAATACCATCAATTTTAGGTTTATAAACTTTACAAGGTTTAGTTCCAATTACAATAATATACATATCATTTTTTAAATCACCTCTTTCATTTTGACCTCCGAAAATATAAACTCCATTAATAATATTTTTTCCTGTATTTGGAATATCATTTTCTGGTATTTTATAAAAGGAATATGGTTTTGTTGTATAAATATGAAAATTATTTACTAAAACTGCATTATGATTCATTAAATATGGTAATTTTATACCATAATAATGAAATTTTTCAAATTCATATTTATTTAAATCTAATAAATAAGCTGAATTTAATATTTCTCCATTTTCAACATCCATTCCACCATAAATTAACATTGTATTAGTTGTTGATATTGAAATATGTCCTTTTCTTTGAATGAATCCTGGTCTTTTTGTTATTTTTGGATATATAAAATTTTTTTCTTCTAAATCAAATAAAATTAATTGTTCTGGTATTTTATCAGCATTTTTTGGGGTAAAACCACCAAAAATAACTAAATATTTATTTACAATATTCATAGTGTGATTATATCTTGGAATAGGAATTTCATTATCTTTTTTAAAGAGAATTTTAGTCCATTTATTTTTTAATAAATCATATTCCCAAATATCATTTAAATAACCTGATGATAAACCACCAAATAAATAAGCATAATTTTTATAAACATTAATTGAAAAATCTGTTCTTGAATAAGGTTTAAATGCAGGTGAAATATATGTTATAATTGCATTTACTTCATGAATTATTTTTCTTGAAAATTTTTTCATATCTATATTATTTACTGCTAACATACCATTAAATGATACTTTTTTAAATATATTCATTGATATTTTACTTATTCCTTTTGAATCTGTTCTTGTATTGTTTGATTCAAATATATTTGTGTCTATTGTTTCATTTTTTTCATCGATATTTTTTATTATTATTTTTGGCATTTTTTTTAAAAAATATTTCTTTTTTTCTAAATTTTCTATTTCTTTTTTATATTTTTGAACTAAGAAATAATTTGTTATTTCATTCATTCTATCTGCTAATTGTTTATTTGTTTCTATAGTTCTTTTTGCTTTATTTGAACTATTAAAATATGTACTTTGGAAATTACATGAAATATTTGATTCATTTATTTTAGGAAGTTGTGTTAAAGAGATTGAATTATCATATGAAATATTATATCTTGAAAATAATAATTTTTGTTCTCTATTTTCTGGTTTATTTTCTCTTGTTGTTGAAATAGTATTTGTTAAATCTTCTTCTTTATCAATATCATCAGTTAATTTATAATAAGTACTTAATTTTTCTCTATCACTTTCTTTTGGATTCATTAAATTTGATGAATAGGATAAAACTTTATTATTATATTTTAATACATTTCTTGAGTTTGTTTTTGGTTTTAAAAATAAAGGTTTCATTTTTTTCTTTTTTATTTGAATTGATGGAGAAGTATTATAGGATTTTGATAAAAATGAAGTATTTTGAATTAAAAGATTTGATGTTGATAATAATTGCTCATTTACATCTTTTGAATTATAAATTGATTGATTTAATAAATTGGAAGTAGCATTACCAAATTTTATTTTACTTATTTTAGATGTATTCATTTTTTACTATTTTTATTATAAAATCAAAATAAAAATTAATTTAATTAAATTTAAATAAATAATAAATTTTACTGATATCATTTTATTAATAAAATGAAACAATGTATTATTTAAATTTATAATTTAATATATATTACATCTCTAAAAATAAACTTATCTTAATATATTTAAATTAAACTTTTACTAATGCAATTGATTTTTCAACTTTTACTTTATCTTCATCTTTTTTCATTACTTTATAATGAAATAAACCTCCTAAAAAAAGAATTACAATACCTATAATTATACTTAAAATAAATATTAATATGTTAGAATCATTATTATTTGGTTTATTTTTTTCAGATTCTTCTGATTCTTCATTCTGATCTATACTCATAAAACTAATTCCTGTTGTATTTTTTTTACAAATTAATATTGAATTATTTTTATTATATATTCCTTTCGTTTGATTAAAAATATATATTGAATTTATATTAGAAATATCATGACATATATACTTTTTTTTACTTATATTTTGATAAGTAATTATTATTGATGAACTTAATTCTTTTTTTAAATCATATATTGCTATATTATTTTGAATAATATTCATTGAAATTAAATAATCATAATATTTATAACTTTTATAAAACATAAAAAAAAAACCTGATAGATTATTAATATCCTTAAAATCATTTTCGAAATTTTTTTTTGGAATAGTAATATTTATTTTATTTGAATTGAGAATAAATGAGATTGTTATATTTTCATCAATTTTATGAGTTTTTATTTCATAATAATTAAATATTATATTATGAGTAATATATTCATTTTCTTTTGATTTAAGTAAAATTTCAATTAAATTACTATTTATAATAGTATTATATTTTAACAAAAAATTAGAATACAAAAAATAAAAAGTTTCATTAGAATAACCAATATTATATTCATAAAAAGGAATTAAATTTAATATATTACTAGAAGCAAATTGTATTGCTTCAAAAATTGATTCTAAATTAATATCATTATTTTGATTTTCAATTAATTCAATAATTTCTTTAGAAATATTCATTAAACTATTATATAAATTAAAAACAAATTCAATAATTTCAATATCCATTCCAATACCATTATATCCAAAATATCCAATTTGATATATTAAATAAAAGAAATAATCAGAATAAGTTAAATTATATAATTCACATATTGTTATAAATTCATCTATTGTATTATTTCTAATAAAGTTAATATTTGAATTAAGTATATATTTAATATATAATAAATTACTCAGTTTAAAATCTCTACAAATTTGAGATTCAATATACTCACAATTATATAACTTTAATAAAATATTTATTTTAATTGTTGTTGGAAATATTTTACTAGGAGAATTCTCTTTAAAAATAGTTGATAAAAGTTCTTCTACTTTTTCTTCTTTTTCATTATATGTTAATTTATTAAATTCATTTTCTTGATTTATTATATCTTGAATTATTTTAGGTATATTTTTCATTGGAAGTTTTTCTGGCTCTATTTTAATACAATATACATCATTTGTATGATTATTACAAAATTCATTTGTTTTATTTCCATGAAAAATTTTAATTTGTTGAAGAGAAAAAGAATATAAATCAAATAAGAAATTTGGTAATGTTGAACATTTAATATTTAAATTATATCCTAAATTATCATATTCTTTAATTAGGAATAATATATTTAAATTTATATTTGAATTTTCATTTAAAATTACATTATTATAATTTGAAAAATAATCAGTTTCATAAGTATTTGTTTTATCTAAAGAATAATAACATTTTATTGGTTCAGTCAAATTATTTTCTAAATTAATTGATATTGTTGTTTTATTTATTGAATTTAAATAAGAATAAACAAGTATTTTTTTGTTTTGATTTTTCTTTTTAAATTCATAATATAGTAAATTTAAAGTAATATTTAAGATAGAAGTTAATTTATTTGTATTCATAAATTGTTTAAAGGCATTTACTTTACTATTATATAATTCATTTTTATAAATTTCATTTAATGGATTAATATATTGACAAATTGAAATTGAATATTTATTCTTAATTATATAATTAATATCTCTTATATAACAATCAATATATCCTAAATTTTTATTATTTTCTTCATTAAAAAAAGATAAACATAATGATTTTAATTTATTTTTCAATAAATCTATTTCTGTTAATTGATCAAAATATAAATCATAACATGTAGGAATTAGTGTATCTTTTCTTATCATTGAAATAAAATATTCACTTGTAAAAGTATTTGATGTTTTTTTTGAATCAATATATGCATTATTTTCAATAATACATTTATATTTATAATTATGATATAAAATAAGATTTTTTGGAATTTTAATTCTAAAATATGGCTTTGAATTTGAAATAAATTGTTTAAAATAAAATTTATATGATATATCATCATCATTATTATTTTTTGTATTTTTTAAAATGTCTTCAATTGAAGGATATTTACTTTCATGTTTTATAAAAACACAAGATAAAAATGAAGGTTTTATTAAATCTTCAGTATTTAATGAACCAATATAATAATCATCATTTAAAATATAAGATGATAATTTTGGATGTTTAGATGTAGCATTACTAATAATTTCTGAATTAGAAATAGTAATATTAAATGAAGTGTCATTTAATAGATAACAATTTCCTAAATCTCCTTTAATTTTAATATTTTCAATTTTAATATTATTTGATATTAAATTAAGAGAATAAAATTTTGTATATGATTGATTGGAAATAATTTCATTAATATTTTCTTCTTCATTAATTGATTTAATAATTAAATCATCAATTTTTAAATCATTTTTATTATTTTTAGGTATTTCGAATTTTATAATTAAATTTTCCATATTAAGTAATGGTTCTTTTAAATTAATTATACCATAACTTCCAGGAGCAATAATATGATCAGAAATAAATAAATTAATTATATTAATTTTTGTTCTATCAATATTAACAACTATTTCTTCAGTTGAAAATAATTTTGAATCTTCAGGAATAAAAGATAAAGCACCTGTTTCTATTTTACTATTACATTTTATTCCTATATAAGTTGATATTATTCTTTTATCATTTGTATCAATAGAATATTTTTCTTTACTTGATTGAAAATTTGTTTTATCTGATATAGTTATATTTGTTTTTGCTTGTTGGGTTTCTATATTTGATAATGATGAAATTTCTATATATATTTTTTTATATTGTCCTGGGATTAATGTTATTGAATCTTCATTATTATATGCTCTTATTTTTATATTATATATTGGATTTGATAATACAAAAATAAAAATTCGAAATGTTATATATATGAAAAAATAAAAATATGACATTTTTAATTTTTTTAATTATGGTTTATTAGCAATTTTTTTTAAATTAATTTTTTATTCTATTATAATTATATCTAATATTTCTTTTCACAATAAGGAATATTAAATAATAAAAAAAATAGTATAATCAAATTATTCATAATACTAATAATATTTTTAACTATATTAAATATTATTATATTAGATATAATGAATAAATTTTATTTATTTATTGTATATATTATCATATAAATTCGATTTATATGTTTCCTACAAAAAAAAGAAACTTTTTGAAATTTTGATAATACTTATTTTCTTTATCATATTTATCAATAAAAATGTATAGAAAAAAATTGCAAATAATTAAAATTACTTTATAAAGTAATTATTAATTTATTATTTTCTTAATTTTTTATAATTACATTTAAAAATTTATAAAATCAAATCCATTAATAATAATATATTTTCAAATAAATAAATTCAGAATATAAATAATTTGTTTATTAAAATCTTTAATTCTATAATTCTTAGTAATGTAATAAAGTATTTAATATAAAAATATGGATGTAAATGAAGGAAATAAGAATAATTTTCAATCAAAAAACAATTATAAAAAAGAAAAAACAATGAATAATATTGATAACAAAAAAGAAAATAAATTTAACACATTCACTAGTTTAAATATTTTCAATAATAATTATTTTAATAATTTAATACCAAGATATCATAGTACAGATTCAATTTCAAAAAAGAATATTGTAATAAATTCAACAACAAATAACCATATTACAATAATAAATAATATAATAAAAACTCCAAAAAAAAAAGAAACATCCTCGACACAATCAAGAAAAAGTAATTTAAAAAAATTGAATTTTCATTCAGGTAATAAAAATGTAAAATTTAGTAAAGATGTTCTTAATACTTCATCATCAATAATTTATGATTTAGATATAAAAAAAATAGGAGAAAAAAAAGTTCCAAATCCAAAAAGAAATAAATCACTTTTTCTAAATGAAAAATTTGCAAAAATAAATTTAGAATATTTTAAAGAAATAAATAAAAGAAGAAGTGCAGATTTTATTGATAAAGAAGTATATAATGAGGAATTAAATAATTTAAATCAAGCATGTTCAAATGATAATTCAAAATCAAATAGTAATAATAATATAACAATAAGTAATTTTAATGAAATAAATATAATAGAACAAGATAATATTAAAGAAATGAAAATTAAAAATGAACTAAAAGAACTTTTTAAAGAAAAAGGTGAAATATGTATGCATATAAAAAATTTTGGTATTTTTAAAGGATTTAGTGCAATTTCTTTTATAAATGGAGAAAAATTAAATGAAGATAAAATTGGAATAAGTTTAAATCTTCCTTTATCATATCATCATCATAAATATATTTCAAATTTTTTTGCAATATATGATGGCCACAATGGAGAAAAAATATCAAAATATTTAAAAGAAAACTTTCATAATATATTATATAAAAATGAAAAATTATATTCTGAAACAGATGAAGTTTTATATAATACATTTGAAAAAGTTGAAAATAATTTAATGAATGAAAATAATGAAAATTGTGGTTCGAGTGCATTAATTTTATTAAATATTGATAAAAATATTTTCGTTGCTAATTTAGGTGATTCAAGGGCAATTATTTCAATTGATAATTGTTATGAAGTAAGTCAGTTATCAAAAGAACATATTTTAAGTAATAAAAGTGAGAAAGATAGAATTGAATCTTTTAAAGGAAAAATTAAAGAAATTGAAGAAAATAAAATTAAAGTTCAAAAAATTTTTCCTGGAAATTTAACGGTTACAAGATCAATTGGAGATTTTCAATCTAAATTAAAAATTTATAATGGAATTCCTAATATGATTTCATCTGTTCCTGATATTATAAAAATTTATAATAATGAAAATATAGATTTTATTTTTTTAACTAGTAATGGATTAATTGAATATATGAATAATTATGAAATTTGTAATATAATTTATAAAACTTTAAAAGAAGGAATTTTAAGTGATATTTCATTTGAAAAAACAATAGAAAAAATAAATACAAATATTATTAATACTGCGATTGAGAAAGGATGTAAAAAAAATTTATCTTTTATTTTTTTAGCAATGAATAATTTATATAAAAATTTTAAAGAAAATCAAATTCATAATGTTAATGAAGCTTTAGCAAGATTAAAAATATTAATAAATGAACCAGATATCATTTATAAAAATGCATATATTAAAATAAGAGATATTACTCACACTAGTAATTATCCTTTTTGTACTTATATTAATAAATTTTTTAGTCCTCCTCTTCATTCACCTGATCCTAATATTTTTGCTAAATCTATTGATGAAAATGATAATATTCCTGATATTAGTGAAAAAATGATTAAAGATAATGATGATAATAATAAGAAGAATATAAAAATAAAAAAAAATAAAGAAAAAAAGAAAAAATCACTTTGGAGTTTTCTATGTTTTTTAAACTGTGGATTGGATTGAAAAATATAAATAAGTATTATTGTATATATTCTAAATTATTTTTATCATATTTTTTAAGGTATAATGCAAAAAATATATTTATTATAGGTTTATATTATTATATTAGTTCAAAGTTTAATTTTCTTATATTTAATATAATTATTAAAAATTATTATAAATAATTTTAAATACTAAAAATATTAAAAAAAAATAATAAAAATTTAAAAAAAAAACTTCTCCAAAAATTAAATAAACAAATAAAAAAACTTTCATAATATTATTATACAAATTTTATACAACCAATTTAAATAAATTTATAAATAAAAATCGAAAAAAATAAGCAAAAAAAAAAAAAATAAAAAATCTTCTAAAAGTATAAAATCTAAATCACATTTTGTGAATGTACCTCTCTTTGAAAAAAACGAAAAATTGCGTTGTTTATTTTGTGGAGGAAAAAACTGTAAAAATGAAGACTACACAAGGCACGAAAGAAAAGATCCAGCAATAATAGGATTAAATTCTGATTTAATAGACGAGAATATTTATGCTAGTCAAAGACCAAGTAATACCCTAATAAAAAAATATAATATAATAAAACAATTTAAAGATAAAAATATTGGTTTAATTATTAATCTTCAAATCCCAGGTGAACATCCATATTGTGGTCCTAATGATTTAGATAATGAAAGTGGTTTTTCTTATTCTCCTTCTAAATTTGAAATTGATGGTATTAATGTTTTTAATTGTGGATGGAAAGATATGGAAGTTCCTTATGATTTTGTTTTTGTTTTGGAAATTGTTAAAAAAATGTTTTATTATATTCATACCAATAAAAAAAAAATTTTAGTTCATTGTCATTCTGGGTATGGGAGAACAGGACTTGTTATTGCTTGTTATAAAATTTTTAGTGAAGGTGTTAATGCAGATTTTGCTATTAAGGAAATTAGGAAAAGAAGGAGTAAATGTGTTCAGAATAAAAATCAATATCAATATTGTGAAAATTTCTATTATTTTATTAGGAGAAAAAGGGAAATTTTTACAAATGAAATAAGGGATATTGATTATTTTTGTAGTAATCAAAAAGATTTAGATACTAATACTTATATATTTGATAATTTTATTTATGAGCCTTTTGTTCCTCTTATTTTTCAATATAGTTTTGATGCTATTTTATATATTAAAAAAAAGAATAATATTTCTCTTTCTTCTATTTTTAAATCATTTTATGGAGATATGAAAATAAAGAAGAATATTGATAAATATTTAGATCCTCTGAAGGAAAATATTAATAATGGAAATTGGAATGTTTTAAAATCATGTGATGATATTATTATTATTATTGAATTGTTATATTATTGGATGTATAAATGTGTTGCTTTTTGTATTAATCCTAAAGAAATTGAGAATTTTGGAAAAGAGCCTAATAATTCTTTAGCAGAATATGAATTAAAAATTATTCATTCAATTAGTAATTTTATTAATATACTTTTAATTGATGAAAAAAAAGATAATAATAATACAAGAAATATGATTGTAAAAATGTGTGTTTATTTATTAGGATATAGAATTTTAATATTGAAAGAACATGAGAAGAGAGAACATATGAAAAAAAATGTTAGAAAATTATATAATATAATTGATAATTTATTATTATTCTATAAGAGGAAAACAGATAAAAAAAAATTTGAGGAAATAATAAATCTAGAAAAAAAAAATGAAAAAAATAATGGAAATAAAAATGAAATTATAAAAACAAATATTTA
>Ga0256407_10011982_pt1 | contig 11889 bp, 8 predicted proteins | sample RumenRJG_04DNA_FD_193489 | JGI IMG/M metagenome (GOLD analysis project Ga0256407, IMG submission 193489) | Bovine rumen microbial communities from Lethbridge, Alberta, Canada - RJG_04 | ecosystem: Host-associated > Mammals > Digestive system > Stomach > Rumen | place: Canada: Alberta | collected... | reverse complement strand
GAGTTTGTTTACAAAGGCAAAACTTATCGGGATACAAGCAGTGTGTCATCGTATCCGCCAAAATATTCCGAAGGCGAGCATTTGGTTATTTTTATCAATCCTTCGGATTCTACGCAGTGGTATATTTCCGGCGACAATGCTTTGAAGACTCTCGGAATCGTGTTTGTATGTATCGGTGCGGTATTTGCGGCAATTTTTCTGATTGTTTTGCGAGGTGGCAAAAGGATTGTCTAAAAAGTTGAGTGCGTCTTCCCTGTCCGCCTTACAAGTATTTGCAGGCAAGGATGCCTGCGCTCCAATGAACCTTTTTAGACAACCTCTTAATAATAATTTATTTTTACAGTTACCGCTACTCTTCCAAATAGTTGCTGTAACTCATTTTAACTCCGTCTTGAAGTTCGATTTTGTATTTAAAACCGAGACTTTCAAGTTTTGAAACATTAAGCAACTTTTGCGGCGTGCCGTTCGGCTTGTCGGAGTTCCAGACAATCCTACCGTTAAAGCCGACAGTTGTTTTTACCATTTCTGCTAACTCTTTAATCAAAAGGTCTTTACCCGTTCCGATGTTGATATGCGTGTTTTTAACTTCTGACTTCGTGTACGGCACAGAAAAATCTGTTATGTTAAACTGATTCTTCAAAATGTCCGAAAAATCAACGTTTTCCATCAAATAAACACACGCATCGCCCAAATCGTCAGAATGTAAAAATTCTCTCCTCGGACTTCCATCGCCCCACAATTCTACAAACGTTTTGTCGCCGTCAGAAAAAATGCCATATTTTTTGATGATGGCTAACTGTTCGTCCAAAGGATTTTCACCCGAAATTTTTTCTATCGGACGACGGTTCAAGTCTTTTTTGATTCCGTCAAAATCCTCGTTTTCCAAGCATTTAGCCAAGTGAAATTTTCTAATCATTGCCGGTAAAACGTGCGAAGTTTCCAAATTATAATTATCATTTGGACCGTAAAGATTTGTCGGCATGACGGAGATAAAATTAGTTCCGTACTGCAAATTGTAACTCTCGCACAACTTTATGCCCGCAATTTTTGAAATCGCATACGGCTCGTTAGTGTACTCTAAATCAGAGGTTAACAAAACGTCTTCTGTCATTGGTTGTGGCGGATTTTTGGGATAAATGCAACTCGAACCCAAAAACAACAATTTTTTTGCACCGTATTTATACGCTGAATTGATGATGTTAGCCTCAATCATCAAATTTTGATAAATAAAATCCGCTCTGTACGTCAAATTCGCAATTATTCCGCCGACATGTGCCGCCGACTGAAAAACGTATTCAGGACGTTCCTTTTCAAAAAAGTCCTCAACTGTCTTTGTATCAATCAAATCGTACTGAGCATGGGGCGTAAAAACAAGGTTCTCATAACCTCTCCTTTTCAACGCCCTACAAATCGCACTGCCAACCAATCCTCGGTTGCCAGCAACATAAATTTTACTGTCTTTGTTCATTTTTTTTGTTCCCTTTTAAAAAAGGGAACCGGAAAATTTTTATATTCGCGCTTCGCGCGGAGTTAGTTATGTATGAGTTACGTCCGCCACTCCGCGCGAAGCGCGTTCTTAAAAGTTTTTTGGTTCTTTTTTTTAAAAAAGAACGCCCCGCGGCGAGCGATCATTCAAAATAATTCAAAATTTTAAACCCACCTTCTGCCAAATATCTGTCTTTTTTCATAATTTTGAGGTCAGACTGAACCATTTCGGCTGCGAGTTTTTGAAGGTCGTATTCAGGTTTCCAGCCGAGAACAGTACGCGCTTTTGTACTATCGCCGATTAACAAATCGACTTCTGTCGGACGGAAATATGTCGGATCAACTTTGACTAAAATGTCGCCTTTTTTTACGTGCTGTTTGATGTCGCGGAATTTTTTATCGTCAGAAACTGCGGCTACGACACCGATTTCGTTAACGCCTTCGCCTTGAAACTCTAACGTTACACCCGTTTCTTGGAATGCCATTTTAACAAAATCCCTGACCGTTGTTGTAACGCCGGTTGAAATCACAAAATCGTCAGGCTCAGTGTGTTGAAGAATCATCCACATGGCTTTGACATAATCTTTTGCGTGTCCCCAGTCGCGTTTTGAGGAGAGATTGCCGAGGTAAAGACATTTCTGCATTCCGAGGGCAATTTTTGCGGCGGCGCGAGTGATTTTTCTTGTTACGAAAGTTTCACCACGAATTGGACTTTCATGGTTGAAGAGGATTCCGTTTGACGCAAAAATTCCGTAAGCCTCTCTGTAATTGACCATTATCCAATAGGCGTAAAGTTTTGCCGCTGCATACGGACTGCGCGGATAAAACGGCGTTTTTTCGTTTTGCGGCACTGCTTGGACTTTTCCGAAAAGTTCCGACGTTGAAGCCTGATAAATCTTAGTTTTTTTCTCCAAACCGAGGATTCTAATCGCCTCCAAAAGTCTTAACGTGCCTAAACCGTCAGCGTTTGCCGTGTATTCGGGCGTGTCGAAACTAACAGCAACGTGGCTCATTGCGGCAAGATTATAAATCTCGTCGGGCTGAACCTCTTGAACAATTCTAATTAAATTCGTTGAATCCGTCAAGTCACCATAATGAAGCAAAAAATTTCTGTTTTCTTCGTGCGGGTCTTGATAAAGGTGGTCGATACGTTCGGTGTTAAAAAGCGACGAACGTCTTTTAACGCCGTGAACGATATATCCTTTTTTAATTAAAAATTCGGCTAAGTACGCGCCGTCTTGACCCGTAATGCCGGTGATTAATGCTGTCTTCATGGTAAAAATAATTTTTGCAAAGGTATGAATTTTTCCGAAAAAAAATATATAAATTTGCGTTTTGAAAAATATTTATTTACGTACAATGGAAACTAAAGAAAATCAGAAACTTAAAACCAATAGCTATTATAAGCGGAAATTAATAATGTCTTATTGGACAAGTACGCTTTGCATTTCGTTGGTTTTGTATATGGCGGGGTTGTTTTTAATGCTGCTTTTTAATACTCAGCATATTACGGATATGTTCCGTTCTAATATTAAAATGACAATTACCCTTAACGATAAACGTCAGCTCGGCGAAATCGAAAATTTTCGTAAAACTCTTGATGCTTCAGATTTTGTAAGAGAAACGAAATATATTTCAAAAGATGCTGCTGCTGAGGAACTTAAAAAAGAGTTAGGTGAGGATTTTTGCGAAATTTTGGATAATAAAAATCCGTTGTTTTCGCAAATCGAAGTCAATTTGACTGACACTTATACTAATATGGATAGTATTAAATCTATCGAAAAGGAGTTAAAAAAATATCCTGCTGTTGATGAGGTTTATTATCCAAAGGATATTTGGAACAATGCTACAACGGTAATTACAAAAATTGCCTCAATAGTTTTGGTTTTAACACTTATATTGTTGATAATCACTGTTATACTTATTAATAATACAGCCCGCTTAAAACTTTCGGGCGATAGATTCGACATTAGGACGGCAAAACTTATCGGTGCTTCTTTTTGGCGGATTTCAAAACCGTATATACAAAAGGCTTTGTTGCAATCAGTTGTTGCGGTTTTCTTATCAGTAATAGGTTTAACGCTGACTATCAGATTTTTAGAGAATATTTTGCACGGTGTTTTTATGATTTCGGCTTTTTGTCCGACTCTTATAACAATGTGCGTTGCGGGCATTTTTATAACGGTTGTTTCAACTTTTATGGCTGTTCGTAAGTTCTTGAATACCAAAGAAGAAGATTTGTATTATTATTAAAAAAATATTTTAAATGAAATATGCATTAGTAACGGGCGGAAGTCGCGGTATTGGTCGTGCTGTCTGCGTAAAACTTGCCTCTTTAGGCTATCATGTTTTAATTAATTACGTTTCTAACGAGGCTAAAGCCTTGGAAACTCTTGAAATGACAAAAAATGCCGGCACAGAAGGCGAAATTATAAAATTTAACGTTGCAGATTTGGAAGAAACAACTTCTGCTATCGAAAAATGGCAATCTGACAATAAAGATGCTTATATTGATGTTTTGGTCAATAATGCCGGCGTTACGGCAGACTCTTTGTTGCCGATGATGGAGCCTGAGGCTTGGCACAAAGTTTTAAGCACCTCGTTGGACGGTTTTTTCAACGTTACAAGGGTTGTAATCAAAAAAATGATCCGCAAAAAACATGGTCGTGTAATCAATATGGCATCGGTTTCCGGCTTAATCGGACTTCCCGGTCAGTGTAATTATTCGGCAGCTAAGGGCGCAATCATAGCCGCTACAAAAGCTCTTTCAAAAGAGGTCGGCGGCAAAAATATCACTGTTAATGCCGTTGCTCCGGGTTTCATTAAAACTGATATGACAAACGCTCTTAATGAAGAAGAACTCAAAAAAGGTATCGCTTTAGGACGTTTCGGAGAGCCGGAAGAGGTTGCATCGTTGGTTGCATTTTTGGCTTCAGACGAGGCTGCTTATATCACGGGCGAGACTATCGCTATTACAGGCGGTCTGAAAGGTTAGTTTTTATCACGGGGAACGAAAAAAAACTCCCCGTGAAAAAAAAATTTGTCCGTGCGCATAAAATTTGTTTACTTTGCACCTTGAATTATTAGACGGGGTTTTCCGTTAATTAAAAACTAACAAGGTTACAAATGGCAAAGAACTTAGTGATTGTGGAGTCTCCGGCCAAAGCCAAAACGATCGGCCGATTATTAGGTGAGGACTATATTGTAAAGCCAAGTTTCGGGCATATTAGGGATTTGGCTAAGAAGAATTACGGTATTGACATAGAAAACGGTTTTCAGCCCACATACGAGGTGGATGCGGAAAAGAAAAAAGTAGTAAGCGAGTTGAAAAAAGATGTTAAAGCGGCTCAGACCGTTTGGCTCGCATCCGATGAGGACCGTGAAGGAGAGGCAATCGCATGGCATCTTGCCGTTACGCTGAAACTGCCCGTTGAAACAACTAAACGTATTGTTTTTCACGAAATTACAAAAAAAGCAATTGACGAGGCAGTAAAAAATCCGCGTACCATAGATTTGAATCTCGTTAATGCTCAACAAGCAAGACGTATTCTTGACCGTCTTGTCGGTTTTGAACTTAGCGAAGTGCTTTGGAAAAAGGTTAAAAGTAACCTCAGTGCTGGCAGGGTTCAGTCCGTTGCCGTTAGGCTTGTAGTTGAAAGGGAAAGAGAAATCATGAATTTCTCGGTTTCTGATTATTACAAAGCTGTTGCAAAATTTTGCGTTCCGGGCATTAACAATTCTGTTTTCAGAGCCGAATACACTGAAAAACTTCCCGATGAAAATTCTGCAAAACAACTTCTTGAGGGTTGTTCCGGCAGTACTTTCAAAATCAAAAATATCGAAACAAAACCTGCAAAACGCACTCCTGCACCGCCTTTTACGACTTCAACACTTCAGCAGGAGGCAAGCCGTAAACTCGGTTTTTCTGTAAGTCAGACCATGACTTTGGCTCAAAATCTTTACGAGTCAGGTTTTATAACCTATATGCGTACCGATAGTGTTAATCTTAGTGATGTTTGCATTAATAACTGTAAAGATTTCATTACTAAACAATACGGCGAAAAATATTCCAAACCACGTCAGTACAAAACCAAATCCAAAGGAGCTCAAGAGGCTCACGAGGCTATCCGTCCGACTTCGTTAAAACAAGTTGTAAGTCAAAAATGGGACGAACAACGACTTTACGAAATAATTTTGAAACGAACTTTGGCTTCTCAAATGTCGGATGCCGTTTTGGAGAGAACTAATGTTAGTATTGAATCCGAAAAAAACGGAGCAACATTTTCTGCAACCGGCGAAGTTGTTAAGTTTGACGGTTTCTTGAAAGTTTATATGGAGGGCACTGATGACGAAAATATTCAGGACGAACAGTTATTGCCTGATTTAAAAGCAAATACGGTCTTGAATTTGGAAGATTTGGAAGTTAATCAGCGTTTTACCAAACCTTCTCCGCGCTATACGGAGGCGAGTCTTGTTAAAAGGCTTGAAGAACTCGGAATCGGACGTCCGTCTACTTACGCACCTATTATTACTACGATTATCAAAAGAGGGTATGTACTCAAAGAAGACCGTCAAGGTACTGAAAGAGAATATGTTAATCTCACTTTAAAGGATAATAAAATCACCCGTAACATCAAAAAGGAAAATACCGGTTATGAGAAAAACAAACTTTTCTGTACCGATGTTGCAATGGTTGTAACCGATTATCTTTCAGAAAATTTTGAGGATATAATGGATTATAATTTCACGGCAACGGTTGAAAAAGATTTTGATGAGATTGCGGAAGGAAAACTCGAATGGGACAAAATGTTGAAGGGCTTTTATGACCCGTTCCATGATACGATTACAAAAAGTATTGAAGGCAAACGCAGTGTCGGAGAAAGAATTTTAGGTAATGATCCTCAAACGGGCAAACCTGTTTCTGTTCGCATCGGACGTTTCGGACCTATCGTTCAATTAGGCGAAAATACTGACGAAGAAAAACCTATTTATGCTTCATTAAATAAGAGTCAGCATATCGAGACCATAACATTGGAAGAGGCATTGCAACTGCTTAGTAATGAGCAAGGTGGCAGACTTCTCGGTGTTGATCCGAAGACCGGTAAAAATATTTATGCCCGTATCGGACGTTTCGGACCGATGGTTCAGTTAGGCGAAAACATCGGTGATGAAAAACCTCAATATGCTACTTTGTTGAAACCTTTAACGGTAGAAAACGTTACTCTTAATCAAGCTCTCAAATTGTTTGAATTGCCGAGAGTTGTGGGCGAATACGAGGGAAAGAAAATGACTGTTGCTGTTGGCAGATTCGGTCCTTATATCTCACATGACGGCAAATTTATTTCACTTAAAAAGACTGACGACCCGATGACCGTAAGTTACGAGCGTTGTGTTGAATTAATCGGTCAAAAACGTGAAAGCGATGCAGCACGTCTTATAAAAGAGTTTGACGAAAATCTTAAAATTGTAAAAGACCGCTGGGGACATCCTACGGTTTATTACAAGAAAAAATATTTTAAGATTGCTGCACAGATTGACCCCGAAAAACTTACGGAAGAGGAATGTCTTAATATCGCGGGTGTAAAACCTGAGGCTGTTAAGGAGAAAAAAACGGTAGCCAAAACGACTGCAAAAACTTCAACGAAAAAGACAACTAAATCTACTACTAAAACTACAAAATGATAGTTTTGGTATAAATTTTGTAAAATACTTGTTACTATTTAATACCAACTTAAAATTATGAAAAGAATTTTTTTGTTATTGTTTGCCGTAATTGTTTTTACGGATTTGAAGGCGCAACAAGATCCGCATTATAGTCATTTTATGTTTAATCAAGCCGGTTACAATCCGGCATATTGCGGAATTGAAGGGGTAATAAATGCCACGTTACTTTACCGTAATCAATGGCTCGGTCTTGAGGGAGCTCCAAAAACGATGATGCTTACGGCAGATATGCCTATTACGGTGCTCGGAAGAGCCTCAGGCGTAGGCGTTACGATGGAAAGTGATAATATAGGATTTGAAAAAAATTTTACGGCAAAACTCGGATATGCTTATCATATTCAAGCCGGTACGGGAATTTTTTCTATCGGTTTGAGTGCTGGGCTTTTTAATAAGGCTATCGAAGGAGATTGGCAGTTTCCTGACGAAATGGAAGCTATTTTCCAAGGTAAGACGCGAAAAATGATTTTTGACATGGGAGCGGGTTTGTTTTATTCTGTAGGCGGACTTTCGCTTGGTTTGTCTTCGTCGCATTTGACGGAACCGGTCTTGGATTTTTCTCAAGACGGACAAACTTATTTGGCAAGACATTATTATTTTACCGGAAAATATAATATTTCGCTTTCTAATTCGTTATTTGATTTGACACCGGCTCTTATTTTGATGTCAGACGGCAATAATTTGCAATTTGATATAAATCTTAATGTTTTATACAATAAAAAAGCATGGGGCGGCGTTACATATAGAAACGGAGATGCAATAACGCTTTTAGGCGGTTTAATGGTAATGGGAGATTTCAAAGTAGGTGCAGCCTACGAAATCGGTCTTTCAAAGTTGAGAACGACAAATTCAGGATCGTTTGAGCTGATGTTAGGCTACGGTTTTATGCCGGAAAAATCAAAACCCGCACAAAAAGTAAGAAGCGTAAGATTTCTCTAAGTTTCTTTTTAAAAAAAGAAAACAAGGAAAAATAAAAGAAAGTTACAAAAATATATCAGCAAAATATAATAGTATTATGAAAAAAGTTATTATAGCAGCGGCTTCGGGACTTCTGGTTCTTGGTGGGTGTACAAGTAAAGACACCGGCGAACTTATCGGCGCACAGAACCGTCCTGCAAATTATGCAGAGACCGACCCATACGGAATGGTTTTGATTCCGCAGGGAAGTTGCAATCTCGGTCCTAACGATCAGGATGTACCGTTTTCGATGACCGCACAGGCAAAAACTATTACTGTCGATCCTTTTTGGATGGACGATACCGAAATTACTAACAACGAATATCGTCAGTTTGTAGAGTGGGTGAGGGATTCAATCGCAATGCGTCTTTGTCTTATTGCAGGTGCAGGCGATGATGCAAAGGGAAATATGTTTAAGATTAATGTTGATGAAGACAAAGTAGATCCTAACGAATATGACCCCTCAGACCCGAAAACTTGCTGGCTCAATTGGGAAAACAGAGATAAAGTTTGGGACAAGTCAGGTAAAAGCGAAAATAGACAAGCTATTTCTGATGCTACGAAGGATTTGTTTCTTATCAAAGAGGAACGTTTCAACAAACTTCAGGAAATTGACACGAGAAAACTTATTTATGATTACTATTGGGTAGATTTGCGTCAAGCAGCTCTCAAACAAAACCGTTACAATTTCAACGAGGATTTCACCGGTGGTAAATATGACGGTACTGTTGTAGATGCTAAAGGTAATGTTGTTCAGATTCAGGACAGACGTTCTTTTATCATGCAGGGTAGAATTAATGTTTATCCCGATACACTTTGTTGGATGAGTGATTACACTTATTCTTACAATGAGCCGATGGCAAGAAAGTATTTTTGGCACGTTGCTTTCGACAATTATCCCGTTGTAGGTGTTAACTGGAAACAAGCAACCGCATTTTGTATTTGGAGAACAGATCTCTTGAATAATTATCTTATTAATCACGGACAATATCCTATGGATAACTACCGACTTCCTACCGAGGCTGAATGGGAATATGCAGCACGTGGCGGTTTGGCTCTTTCAATGTATCCTTGGGGCGGTCCTTATACAAGAAACAATTCAGGCTGTTTTATAGCAAACTTCAAGCCTTTGAGAGGTCGTTATGCTGACGATGGTGCAGCAAGAACAATCGAAGTTGCAACTTACGCTCCTAACGAGTATGGTCTTTACGATATGGCAGGTAACGTTGCAGAATGGACTTCTAACGCATTTGACGAGTCAGCTTATAGCTACACACACGATTTGAACCCAGATTATAGTTACAATGCTTTGGCTGATGATCCACCGGTATTGAAAAGAAAAGTTGTTCGTGGCGGCTCTTGGAAGGATGTCGGATATTATCTTCAAGTTGCAACTCGTACATTTGAGTATCAAGATACAGCAAAATGTTATATCGGCTTCAGATGTGTAAGGTCATACATGGGACGTAATTCTTCAGATTGGGACTATGGCAATTTCTAAGAATAAGATAAAAATTTCATAATACTTCGTGTCGGTATGCTTAAATTTTAAATTTTGAGCATATCGGCATTTTTTTTGATGTCTTTTTTTTAAAGGAGAAAACTAAAAAAAAACATAAAAAAAATTAAATATTTCTTTTTTATATGAAAAAAGATATATAATTTTATGCGGTCAAAAACTCCAAGTTGTATTATACGGAGTCTTTGAAACTATTAAGAAAATATAAACAAATAATAAACAATAAGTTACATTTTTAAATTAAATTAAAAATTATATTATGGTAGCATTTAACAAAACCAAAAAATTTGCGAAGATTTTCCAAAAAGTGAATTCGCTTGGTGCTGCTGTCGTTATTGTCGGCGCGTTGTTTAAAATCCAGCACTATCCCGGTGCATCTGTCATGTTGATGGTTGGTCTTTTGACAGAGGCCGCAATCTTTACCATCACAGCATTTGCTCCGCTGCCTGTTGAATATCACTGGCACAATATCTTCCCTGAGCTTTTGATTGGTGAAGAAATTGAGGAAAAAGTTTTCAACCACAATGCACCCGTTGCAACTTTCAACGAAGAAACTGGTGAAATCGACGTTACGAAATCTCCTTACAACTTCTACGGTGAAGGCGGTGCTCCTGCAGTTGGCAAGAAAGCTCCCGTTGCTCAGACAGATGGTACGGCTCTCGCAAAATTCAACGAGATGCTCGAAAAATCAAGCGACAAAGGCAACTTCTTCGACAAACTCGGAAACTCATTTGCAGACTTTACCGAACAAGTTAAGGGTATGTCTTCAGTTGCTAATTCAGCAGTTGCAGCTAAATCATTTACCGAAAGTCTTTCTTCTGCATCTTCAGCAGTATCATCTATTAACTCTTCTGCAGAAGACCTTTCAAATACTTTGGGTAACGTTCAGTCTAAATTCTCAGGAATCAAAGATCTTGACTTTACTGCTCTTACCGAAGGTAACAAAGAATACAGCAACAATATTAAATCACTCAACGGTAATCTTAAAGCAATCAACGGCGTATTCGAAATCCAATTGCAGGAAATCGATTTCGATTCTATGATTGCAGGTTTGAAAGAATCCGTTACCGGTGCTAAACAATATTCTACTGAAGTTACAAAACTCAGCAAGAATCTTCAAGCTCTCAACACCGTTTACGGCAATATGCTTACGGCTTTGAACGTAAAAGTAAGCTAAGAAAAAAAATAAAAGTAAAAATTAATTTTTTAAAAAATTCAAATTCTTTTAAGACACTATGAGTGGAGGAGGAAAAGAGACCCCAAGGCAGGCGATGATAGGTATGATGTACCTGTTTTATACTGCGCTTTTGGCCTTAAACGTGTCTGCTGAAATTCTTACCGCATTCTCTTTGGTGGACGGTAGTTTGAGAAAAACTAACACTATTACCGAAGGCGTTATTGCGGATACGCAAAACGAATTTGTTAAAGCTATGGTAAACGACTCGGCAGGAGTTGCACCTTACAAAGCTTTGGCAGATCAAGTTATTACGGAAGCAGACAAAGCATATAACGAAATCCAACATTGGAAAGAACAGTTGGTGTTTACCCTTGAGGGTGTAAGCAGCGAGGAAGAACTTCGCGCTAAACATGACAACGATCAAGAATCTTATATCGGCGACCTCGTTTCTAAAAAAGACGATAACAACGTCGGTGGTCAGATTTTCATTACCGAAGGACATTCAACGGATATTAAAAAATCTCGTGAGTCTTATCGTGACTTCCTTATTAGTATTGTAAACAAGGATACCGTTTCTACGGAACAAGCAATTGAATCTCGTAAGAGTCTTATCAACTCTCTCGAACAAATGCTTTCTACCGAGGATACCAAATCTTTGAATGATGAAGGCGAAATGTTGCCTTGGGAAGTTGCTAACTTTGAACATTTGCCGGCAGCAGGCGTTTTGTCATTGATGACAAAAATGCAGTCTGACGTTCGTAACACGGAATCTTCTATGCTTACTTATTTGTTGAGTCAAATTGGTAAGGCTGATATGAAGTTCAACGCTATCAAAGCCGTTGTTAACTCTCCGAAAAGTTACGTTCTTGTTGGTGAGCCTTACAAAGCTGAAATCTTTATCGCTGCATACGACTCTACACAAAATCCTGATATTTTGGTAGGCGGTAGTCCCGTTAAGGTCGTAAACGGTGTAGGACAGTATACAGGAAATACTTCTGCTCCCGGTCCTAAGAGTTTCGGCGGTGTTATC
>Ga0256407_10011981_pt1 | contig 11890 bp, 7 predicted proteins | sample RumenRJG_04DNA_FD_193489 | JGI IMG/M metagenome (GOLD analysis project Ga0256407, IMG submission 193489) | Bovine rumen microbial communities from Lethbridge, Alberta, Canada - RJG_04 | ecosystem: Host-associated > Mammals > Digestive system > Stomach > Rumen | place: Canada: Alberta | collected... | reverse complement strand
CACCCACGACATTGAAGAAGCTGTTTTTCTTGCTGACAGGATAGTCGTTATGATGGCTGACCCCGGCAGAATAAAAAGCGTTGTAAAGGTACCGCTCGGTACTCACCGGGACAGAACAAGTGAGAATTTTCTCTATGTACGTGACAAGATATTTGACCTCTTCAATATGAAGTCGGAGGAATATATCGAGTATTACATCTGATGCTGATTAAGGAGTTGATATTATGAGCAAGCATAGTCACTGTCATGAGCATACTCATCATTCTCATGACGATTCACCGGCACATATCCATTCACACAGAAATATCATCGGTTTTGACGAGCATGGAGTTCCTACAGTCATACTGAAAGCAAGTCACGGTGAAGGTGAACAGGACGACCCGCAGGCATTCATAAAGGACTATATGAATGCAGTTTCGGAGTACAGGAAAACCTTTCCAAGCAAGCAGGACGTTATCGAGCAGACTCCCGACCCTGCAGTGAAGGAAATGCTTCTGCGTATGGAGCAGCTTGGCATTGATACTGCATTTGACCGATTTGACAAGCAGAAGCCGCAGTGTAATTTCGGACTTGCCGGAGTCTGTTGCAAGATATGCAATATGGGCCCCTGCCGTATCACAGCGAAGTCGCCTAAAGGAGTATGCGGAGCTGATGCAGACCTCATAGTTGCACGGAATCTTCTGCGTTCAGCTGCGGCAGGAGCTGCACAGCATGGTATGCACGCAAGAGAGGTAATGCTAGCACTCAAATGGGCAGCCGAGGGTAAACTTGATGTGCCTATACTTGGTGAGCAGAAAATACGTGCAACTGCCGAAGCTTTCGGCATAAAGCAAAAGAACCGTCAGCTTAAAAATGTTGCACGTGACCTCGCAGATATTTTGCTTGAGGATTTATCAAGGACAGTTCCTGACGAGTATAAAACCATTTCCGCGTGTGCAGTACCTGAAAGACAGGAGGTTTGGAAAGAACTTGATATACTTCCGGTCAGTGCGTATCATGAGGTATTTGAAGCGTACCACAAGTCAGGCTGTGCAACAGACGGTGACTGGCGTTCAGTGATGCAGCAGTTCCTCAGATGCGGACTTGCATTCACGTTTTCGGGAGTCGTCGGAGCGTCTATCGCTACTGACAGTCTGTTCGGTGTAGGAGACAGAGTAACGTCAAAGGTAAATATAGGTGCACTTGAAAAAGGCTACGTGAATATAGCTGTTCATGGACATCTTCCTCTGCTTGTAAGTCAGATAGTCGAGGCGGGCAAGCGTGAAGACCTCATTGAACTTGCAAAGTCAAAGGGTGCAAAAGGAATAAGGTTCTACGGCATATGCTGTTCCGGACTTTCTGCAATGTACAGATACGCAGGGGTTATACCGCTGTCTAATGCCGTGTCGGCTGAGCTTGTCCTTGGAACAGGTGCACTCGACCTGTGGGTAGCGGATGTTCAGGACGTGTTCCCGTCAATTATGGAAGTAGCACACTGCTTCAAGACAACGGTGGTGACGACGAGTGAATCTGCGAGACTTCCCGGTGCAGAGCGTTATGAGTACGACCACCACCATTCAAATATAGGCGAAACAAAAGCTCTTGCGGAGAAGATAGTACGCAGGGCGATTGAGAGTTTTGAGGCACGCAAGGGAATACCTGTGTATATTCCGCCTTATGAGGTTGAAGCGGAAGTTGGTTTCTCAGTTGAGTACATACACAAACGTTTCGGCAGTATGCAGCCTCTCGCAGAAGCTGTCAGGGACGGCAGGATACTTGGTGTAGTCAACATGGTAGGATGCAATAATCCGAAGGTGCTGTATGAGAAATGTATAGTTGATGTAGCAGATGTACTGCTGAAGAATAATGTGTTGATCATATCTAACGGCTGTGCTTCGTTCCCTCTTATGAAACTTGGATACTGTGCAGTATCTGGGAAGGAAAAGGCAGGGGAGAGTCTGCGGGAGTTCCTCGAACCTGATTTGCCGCCTGTATGGCACGTTGGCGAGTGTATAGACAATACCCGCTCATCCGGAATATTCGCCGGAATCGCCGGTGCACTGGGACATAAGATGTATGAGATGCCGTTTGCATTTTCATCTCCGGAATGGGGAAATGAAAAGGGAATTGATGCCGCCCTCGGTTTCAGACTTAATGGCATAAGCTCGTATCACTGCGTAGAAGCACAGATATACGGCTCGAAAAACGTTATAGAATTTCTGAAATTCGGCACTCTTGAGACTCTCGGTTCGTCGATGAATGTTGACACTGACCCTGTCAAGCTTGGAGAAAAGATAGTAGCCGACATGAAAGCTAAGAGAAAAGCTCTTGGCTGGGATTAATAAGGAGGAAGAATATGGCTTGTTTTATAGTACCTGCAACGGAAGCAGTGGTAACAACGATAGTACAGAAGGCAGTAAAGAAAAAGGAAGATAGTGCTGGCATTGAGAAGACACTGCGCTTTTCAGAAAAGCTGAAATGGCTCAATGGTATGCTATGGGGCGGTTCGGGACTTCTTGCATTTGAGCACTTATGGCATGGCGAAATTACACCGTTTTTCCCATTCCTGACAGCAGCAAATGACCCTGCTGACACGGCGGAAATGCTTCATGAAATGGCTACATCGGGTACATCAATGGCGGCACTCGTTACACTTGTATGGTTGGGTGTAGTTTTCGTCACAAACAGGATATCAGCCACTCAGAAAGATGAAAAACAGAAAGCAGGTGCAGTGGTATGACTTTACTTATTACAATTATAGCGGCAGTAATCTCAACGGTTGTATGGTATTCAAGTGAGAAGGCGAGAGAACTTAAAACAGGAGTACTCCTATATATGTTCTGGGGAGCGTCACTTATGTGGCTTGTTGACGCTGTAGTTGAGTATATTGAGGCAGGTGCTGACTACTTTACACCTGCTGCACAGGATATGCTGAATGATGCTTTTCTCGGTGTATCAGTTGTTGCACTTGCATTGACAGTGTGGGCAGTATATCTGCTTGTAAAAGACCCGAAGCATACAGTAAAAAATCTCCTGCTTGAAAAAAGAAGATAAACAGATTATAAAATCATAACGGCAGCAAGATGACATTCTTGCTGCCGTTTGTTTTTTTGAAATATCTGAAATCTGATGTTAAATGGTATCAGTTACTTCTTCTTTCTGCTTGATACAGCAACAGACGCTGATAATGCGAGTGCTATCATAGCTACAGAAGGAGCGGCAGAACCTGTTTTAGGTGAAGATGTGCCGGAATTTGTGGCAGCAGCAGTAGTTGCTGCCTTAGAAGTTGTAGTTGTTGATTTGGTGGTACTTTCGGATTTAGCAGTACTTTCAGGCTGAGTGGAAGCAGATGTTGTAGAGGTTGCAGAGGTAGTTGTTTCTGGAGCGGGTTCATCGCTTTTGAAACTGAGTCCGTAACCGAATGGGTAAAGGATTTCATCTGTATACTGTGAGTTCTCATCTAAAGCGTAGATATCTACGGGCAGTTTACCTGTAGGCGAGTTTCCGCCGAGAGCGGTTATGATTGCAGCAGGGTAGTTTTCACCGTATGCGGGAGTTTCTTCACCGTCAACAGGAAGCTTGTCCATACCGTTTGCGGAGTATGCAGCGAGAACAGCGTCTGCTTTCTGGAAACGTGCAACGTCATAAGGGATATTAGCACTTATGTAAACAACCTTTTTACCGTGTTTGTGAGCAAGCTCTATCATGTCATCAGTGAATGCAGCCTGCCAGCCTCTTGAATTTGTACTGTCGAGGTTTCCGGCACTATACATTTCCAAAGCTATGAAAACAACGTCTGAATTCTTTACATTTTCCTCGTACTCAGTGGCTGAATGACCGTTATAGCAGTTGCAGTCAGCTGTAACATTGTCTGCGATAACGCCTTCCTTTTTGAGTCTGTCGAGAGCGAATGTCATAGGAAGCTCAACATTGGAATATGGGAAGAAGTATGCGATTCTGCCGTTTTCACCGAGGTCAAGAGGGAGGAGGTCATCGTCATTTTTGACGAGTGTAACAGCCTTTTCAGCTATCTGAAGAGCCTTTTCTCTGTGTTCAGCGGAACCGACTGTCTGCTGTGCTTTTTCAAGGTTAGGAGCAGTATAGTCGAGAATACCTCTGTTCTTCTTCATGTTTAGGATACGTGTAACGGATTTGTCGATAGTCTCCTCTGATATCTTGCCGTCCTTTACCTGCTTAGCGACTCCTTCGATGTATTCTTCAAGTTTGTTGATACTTTCAGGACCGACAATATCTACTGGTTCGAGGAGGATGTCGACATCAGCATTGATTGCGAGGGCAGCAGCATCGATGAGGTCGAAGTTATCATGGATAGCAGCCATTACCATTGAATCAGTGATAACAACTCCATCGTAACCGTAATCGCCGCGGAGAATATCAGTTATCATAGTTTTTGAGAGTGTAGCCGGGAGTATCACCTCTTCACCGGTCGTTTTTGAAGTATAAGTATCAGCCTCTATTTTCGGGAACTGAATATGTGCAGTCATTATCATATCAGTACCGTTTTCGATAGCGGCAGTATACGGATAAAGTTCATAGTTTTTGAGTTCGTCGTAGGTTTTGTTGATAAGCGGAAGACCGGTATGGCTGTCAGTAGAAGTGTCACCGTGACCCGGGAAGTGCTTGCAGGTGGTTATGACTCCTTCGCTTTTTAGGCCATTTATATACGAAACGCCCATTTCACTGACAAGTTGGGGGTCTGACGAGAATGAACGTACGTTTATTACCGGATTTGTAGGATTATTATTGATATCAATAACAGGAGCGAGGTTTGTATTAATACCAAGTGCCTTTATTTCACTTCCGAGTATCTTTGCGTTTTCCATAGCGTACTGAGGGTTTCTTGTAGCACCTATAGCCATATTTCCGCAGGTTGGAGTACCTGTGGAAAGACGGTAGATAATACCGCCTTCCTGATCGGCACTTATCAGCATAGGAATAGCACAGTCACTGTTGAGGGCAGCTTGCTGTATCTCTGACGTTAACTTGATCGTCTGAGCAGTATTCTGAATATTCTGAGCATAAAGGCAGACACCTGCGAAATTATGGTCCTCGATCAGTTTTCTCTGTTTGTCATTGAGAGAAGTAACGTTGACAAAACTGTCGTCATTCTCATCAGACCACGGACGAAGTGTGATCATAGTCATCTGTTCGATTTTCTGTTCGGTGGTCATTTCTGAAAGCATCTGTTCAATTGTTTTTTCACTGTTGTTTTCTGCCGCAACGGCTGTAAATCCCATTGTTGACAGTGTCAGTGCGGCTGCACTGAAAAGTGCGGCAATTCTTTTGGTTTTTCTCATAATAAATTCTCCTATTATATTTCACGGTTAAACTGTACTTTAACTGGGCAGTATCACGCAAATCTTTGCAGTATTGCGTAAATATCAGATAATAAAATCGTTGACATTTTTGATGAGGTCAGAGATAACATTCTGTGAACGTCTGATCCGCTTTTTACCGAGTTCGCTGTTTTTGAGGTCAGTAGTGACGAGGATGAAAAGGAATCGTATCGATGCAAGAAGTATGATCTTGTCATTGATCTCCGAGAACTTCTCATCATCTGTGATCCCAAAATAATTCTCCAATACTTTCTTCCATATCAGCGTACCCAATTCATTGGGGATACCAAGGAAAACTCGCAGATTATTCGGGTCATCAAGTCCGAACATAACATACGTCACATAGAGTGCCTGAAGATCGAAGATCGGCTGACCGGTTGAAAGAGTGTCCATATCAATAAGCATGGGTTCATCTCCGACGAGCATGACGTTTTTCATATGGAAATCACCGTGAACGACGTGAAGGTCGTCCGGCATGGCGCATATCATTACCTTTAACTGTTCGAGCTGTTCGGGAGTTATGTATTCGCTGATAACGTCGAGATATCCGATGAAAATGTCCTTAGCCATCGGAAGAATACCGGGGTCCATTTCAGCGCTGTGAACCGTTTTAAGAAAGTTTGCATAGACTTTCAGGACTTCTTCAAAACGTTCAGGCTGACGGATAATAATGTCATTGAAGGTATCAGCGTTAAGGAGTTCAAAAACTGAACCATAGCTGTCTCCGACTTTGACTATGTCGTAGGATATCGCTGTAGGTACGCCTTTTATGAAGGCTTTTTTGGCGAGTTTCTGTTCATTGCGTATCATGGGGAGACAGTCAGGGGAGTTGTAAACTTTTACGATAGTTTCCTCATTAACGCGGTAAACAGTTCCGAACATACCGTTTCCGATTATTTCGCATCCATCGACTGAAAGCTCACGGAAACGTTTTTCAACGGTGAGGAGTTCCGTGAATCCTGTAACGTCAAAGATATCGAAAACCTCGCTTGAAACATTTATGACACGGATATTTTCACCGAATTTTTTGCGAAGTTTCATGAATACACGAAGTCCTGCACTTGATATATATTCAAGTTCAGAAGCGTCAAGAATTATCTCCTTAACGTCTTCCGCAGTGCTTACAGCGTCAAAGAGTTCTTTTTCAATCTGAGCGGCATTATTCGTGTCTATTCTTCCTTCAGGGAAAAGAGTGAGTATGCCGTTTGAATTCTTAGCTTTCATATTCTTCCTCCTTAAACAGTGAAATGGTCGTTGTTATGATGTCAGGCATTGTCTGTCAGAAACCTGCTTCTGAGAAACTCAATTTCACTTTGTGAAACTTCGAGTTCTGTTATTATATAATTTGTTACGGATGTGTATTTACTCTTTAAACGAGCAATTATTCCAGTCATAGTTGAACGTTTGACACTTTCTATTGCCATGATATATTTGTCGATTCTGTCAGGGGAGAGTGTGCTTATTTTTTCAAGCTGAGCACGTCTTTTTTCGATTTTATCATTGTTATAAGAATTTGAGAGCATATAGTCCTCAATGATAGTTTCCTCATCTACTCCTAAAACTGTGAGAATAAGCAGTGCCCCAATGCCTGTACGGTCTTTTCCCTGAGTACAATGAAACAGGAATGCCTTTCCTTCCGGAAGAGTAAGCAGTTCACGGAAAAAACGGCTGTAGGAATTTTTTCCCATATCGCTTTCAAGAAAACTGTAATAGAGTTCGTCACCGAGTAGTTTGTTTTCAACAAGTACATCGACCATATAGAATGGGTCGTTAAGCTGTTCAGCAGAAAGATTGTTTACCAGCCTTTTGTTATCTGATATGATTCTCATAAGGTCCATGACAGGCAGGTTTATGTATTCAGCACCTTCAGGTATCAGATCATATGCCTTAACAGGATTACGTGTGAAAACGGCGATATCGGGAGAGCCGTTTATTTCAGGTTCAGAGCGCATATCTATTATTTTTCCGACGTGGTATACTTTGCTGAGTCTGTCAAGGTCACTTTCCGTGGCTGATGAAAGCTTACCTGTACGCAGAAGTACTCCGTCTCTGACAGTTCTGCCGTCAGCAGATATGTAACCGCCTAGTTCACGTGCATTATCGACTCCGGTCAATCGGATATTCTGTTTTAGAAGCTGATTGTCCATGTTTATCTCCCTATATATATTATATATATTATAACACATATACAGTTGGATAATTGCGACTAAACTGTGAACAAGCTGAAAAAAATATTCACAATTTTATTAGTGACAATTAGTGCAATATTAATAATCATTGATTTGATTTTGGGTATATCAAAACTCCCATCAGATGATTAATGTCATTAAGCTATCGCCGCAGTTATAATATTCATTAATGGCAGACAGTATTGCTTTATGCAGCTTATCTTCATGGAGCGAGGGAGAGTGTTTATACATTCAGCTCACGCATGGGCTTGACGAGTGCAGTGATGAAGGTGAATGATCAGCAGGGCGAGTTGTTACGGCAGCTTGCTCTTGCTATCCCCTGCGACGAACGAAAATGCCCCTCAGAGCTGTTTATGATGATTATGGGGAAAGCGATCCTCTGAAAAAAGGGAAGGCACTCCGAACGATTCAGAGTGCCTTGTATTTTATTCTTTCAGTATGCCGACAACTACTTGCCGCTGTTTTCCGTCATCGGTGCAGGAGATCACTGTGAGCCTGTTATCACCGTAATCATTGAGAACCTCGACCTGATTCGGCTCAACAGTTTTGTATTCCGTCACGATGTATAAGTATTTTGTCCTATTTGCATCGTTATCAACGAGATACATCTCATCGCCAATCTGTATCTGGTCAAGGTCGTTGAAGATTTCTGCATATATCGTGCTGTTATGACCGCAGATGCAAAAATTGCCTTTACCGAGTGCGCCAGTACCCTCAAAGTGTCCTGCTGAGACTTGAAGCTGTTTTGAACTTGTACCCTCAAGCACAGGCACTTTGATATTCAGCCGAGGAATCTCGAAATTGATATTGTCATTCAGCAGTTTGCGGAGATATAGCTCTCTGCTGATTTTTCTGTATCCGTAGAACGATAGAATACCGATACTGCATACGATCATGATAATACCAATGATACGCATCAGCTTTTGCTTCTTTTTCTTCTCCATACTGCACCTGATATAGTTGAGAGCGCCGCCCTATGAGCGACGCTCTCAGCGTTAGTTATTCTTCATCTTCTTTTCTGCTCTTTTTTACAAGACCTACGCCCGTGATACCCATGAGAGCTGCCAGTGCAGCGAACACCTTATGGAATCCCGACATACCTGTCTTCGGAAGATTAACATTTGTTTTGTCAGTGTCAATTCCGGTTGCGGTAACAGGATCAATCTTGTAGGTGTCAATTAACTTGCCGTTTTCATCGGTAAGTTTGATTGAAAGTGTACCGTCAGCATTTTTCTGAGCTTCCGCATTTGCAGGAGTTATTCCGTTCTGAACCTCATAATCCTTGATTGCCATTTCGCACAGCGCATCCACCGGTGCAAAATACGTCAGCTCTGCCTCTGCATCCAAAAGATCAGTATAATTATATACGAGATTTTTCTGTGCTTCTGTCAGAAGATCATAGGCTTCCCGTACAGACCGGACAGTCTGCTCACATTCCGGTGTCTTGGTGATATCGCCGATTGATTCGATCATTGCAGCTACCTTGTCCGCTGTCGCCTTGTCAGAAGCAGCCTGATCGAACGGCAGCTGGATATCGTCGATCATCAGTGAATAGTTATAAGTATCATGGTGCCGGATCGCAATATAGATCTCTTCACCCGCAAACGCACTGAGATCCACTGTAAACCTCGTATACTCTTTCGGAGCCTCAATGACCTCAGATACGGCTGTCCATTCGGCAGGATCAAAGAGATCGCAATCTGCATCACTTGTTTTCGCTGCATAGATCTGGAAATGATCCGGCATCTCACTATACATAGATCTTGCCCACAGGCTCAGCTCTGCCTTCCCGTCTGAAACAACCACACCTGCCGGAGAGACAGCCCAGTTATCCGCTACGATCAAGTCGGATCCACTGCGGAAGCTTTCAGAAACGATAAAAGATTCATACGGGGCAGAATGAATAATGACATCTTCCATTTCTGCGGGATAGGATTCGATCTCCTTCCATTCCGACCCATGCATCCAGCCAATGCCATCATGGTCAAAATCAATGAATGTCCATCCATCTGTACCGGATTCAAAATTGTAACGCTGATGGTGCGTGCTGAGGGTGAGCGGCTGTTCGATGCTGCCCTTGTATTCGTGGATGCCCGTCAGAATGACCGTGTAATCTCCGGGTGCAACAGGCGGTGTTTCGGTCACGGTATCGCCGGACTTGTAAGTGACATCATAATCCTTGTACTGCTCGAGCTGCTTACCGTCAAGCACCACACTGGAAACCAGCGCTGAATCCTCGTACATGGTGATCTCAGCACCGGAAAGATCACCCAACACATCCTGCACCGGAACGGTGACCTCGGCAATTAATTCGTTATCATTATAATAAATATCTCTCGCGTTGATCAATCTTCCGGATTGATTCCAGAGCTTCAGGGAAGCACCCAATATATAGGCTCCCTTACGCCAGATAAAGCGATAGGTCTTTCCTCTCTCCAGGAACAGAGAGCCTCCCGGTTCATCCCCCTCCTGATATCCAAATTCATTCACCCAGACATCGCCGCTCTCCGTCACTTCAAAAATATCAATCGTTGCGCTTGCCCAGTTTTTGCTGCTTTCGTCATACAGATAATAGGTATAGGTCACAAGCTCCGGCATTGTGAATGCAGTGATCTTCGTGCCCGTGTATTTATCAGAATTCTCCACAGGTGTGATGAAGGCGTAGTACTCGCCCGGTTCTGTGGAAAGCTCCGCAGAAGCCTTAGCAGGATCCTTTTCCGTTCCGAATGTCAGAACATAGTCCTCCTCGGATACCTCCATACCGTTTATGGTCACTTCTGCTCTTGCGGCGAGGGGATTGATGCTGACCGCTGCCTCCGAAAGATCATAGAAAACAGAGAACGCTTCACTCGCTGCACTGCCGGCATAGGTCTCGTTGTCCGGCTTTGCCGTAACAAATGCGTAGAACGTACCCGGCGCTGTCGGACAGTCTGCCTGCATATGCTTCGGATCAGGTCCGTAGGTGACCTCATACGCAGACGGCTCTACTGTCTTGCCATCGAGTGTGACAGATGTAACGTGATGTGCAGGATCCAGCGTGATCTCGGCATTGTTCAGCGGGATCCTGTCATCCAGCACTAAACCGAAGGTGAATGGATCCTCCTGGGTGCCGGAGCCGCCGGTGATCTCAAATCCGGTTGGTATCTGGTCGGGTGTTCCGGCGATCCGGATGTATCGGAGCGCATAATTTCCGGTTTCCTGATTCAGGAAATAGAAGATGCCCGGAAATTTCCATGCCCCATCTTCCCCGATGTATTCCGGTTTTTCGACAGTTGTGGTCTCACCACAGCACAGCAGCGGCTCTCCTGTCAGGTCATCGGCGATATAATAATACAGTCCGAGGTCACAGGGCTCGCCAATCAGCCATTTTGTTCCTGCATGAATATCCCTGTCCGGGGAGGAAGCAAGCCATCTGCCGCCGCTGTTCTTCACCAGTTCATAACCGGAAAGCGCTTCAGAAAGGGTGAATTCAGAATCCGTATTTCCGTATGTGAATGCATAGGAAAGCCCTGTTCCGGGCGGATTGGATACCCATCCCTTTTCTTCATCCCATTTTACGAGATCAATGATATGATCACCGCTTAGTAATGCGTTATTCGAGAAATAGATCACGCTCTCAACTTCGGTGCTGTTAAGACGGATCGTGCCGTCTATGACAGAATCACCCTTCACAGAGATACTTACCCAATCGCTGCAGGCAGAAACTGCATTTTTGTATCCCGTGATCGTTCCGCCATCCATCTCCACATAGCTGGAGCCTTTCGTGGAAATGGCCCAGGCATCAGAATCCGGATCCGTGCAGATGATACGGCTTCCGTCTTTCAGGTAAAGTCTGGCAGCTTGAACGCCAGAAAGCCTTGCTGCCTCTCCGGCTGCCTCGACTGTAACCCCGTATAGTTCCATGAGTGTATGGTATCCTGTCACATCAACCAGCCGTCCGTCAGGATTGGTGATTCTGATCTTATTCGCATTGCCTTCCGTGGAAGGACCGCCAATAATGGTGGGAAAACAGAACGATTCCGTCAGTGTCATCAGCGGGCCTTCGCCGGTATATGTGATGCTATGATCGTTCAGATAGATGCATATCTCCTCCGGGAACGTGCCGACATCTGCCTCATCCAGTACGATATCCTCAGTCAGGTAATATTGACCATACTTCTCCGGAAGACTGTCTGTAGAGGTCCACGCCGTCATGAAGTTGATATCATATTCTTCGCTGTAAAAGCTGATCGAAAAATCCCTGCTTACCGCCATGCCGGTATAGCCGGAGCCCTCCTTGCCGGTGACATAAGCCCGGTACAATCCATGCTTTGTCGGTACCTCCTCGCCTGCTGTATCGTAAGATGAGCCATACCGGATGTCAAA
>Ga0256407_10011978_pt1 | contig 11891 bp, 10 predicted proteins | sample RumenRJG_04DNA_FD_193489 | JGI IMG/M metagenome (GOLD analysis project Ga0256407, IMG submission 193489) | Bovine rumen microbial communities from Lethbridge, Alberta, Canada - RJG_04 | ecosystem: Host-associated > Mammals > Digestive system > Stomach > Rumen | place: Canada: Alberta... | reverse complement strand
TCTTCCCGCCGCAGTTCTCGCCGCCCACATGGACACGGTCTTCTCCGCTGACACAGACTGTACGCCGGTGACAAAGGAAGACGGCATGATCTGGGCCCCGGGCATCGGGGATGATACCCGCGGCATGGCGGAGGTCTTCATCATCGCAAAGGCCCTTTGCGTTCTCGGGATCCGCGCTTCCAGGGATATACTTTTTGTGGGAGACGTCGGCGAAGAAAGCATCGGAGATCTCCGCGGCATCCGTCACCTGTTTTCTTCCGGCCGAAACATCGGCTGCTTTCTGTCCATTGACGTCGGGAAACCGGAATCCCTGGTCATCAACGCCATCGCCAGCTGCTCTTTACGCTTTACCTTTTCCGGCAGCGGCGGCCATGCCCTGAACGATTTCGGGATCCCGAACGTGAACAATGCCATGGCCCGCGCGGCATCCCGGATCGCGGACCTGGAAGTCCCGGAGGACCCGATCACAGTCTTCAATATCGGCGTGATGCAAGGCGGTGTCTCCCCGAACGCCATACCCTCCGAGGCTGTCATGGACGTGAATCTCCGCTCTGTAGACAACGCGGAACTGGAGCGGATCTGCAGCTATACGGAGACAGCTGTCCGGGACGCAGTCAATGCGGAGAATGCCCGCTGGAATCATCCGTCTGTAAAGATCACTGTGGCAGAAAAGATCCTGACACGGCGGCCGGGAGGCCTCCAGTCCCATGAACTCCCGCTGGTGCAGACCGCCGTTGCCGCGTACCGTGCCTTCGGCATGGAGCCCCTAGTCTCCAAAGCTTCCAGTACGGACTCGAACATTCCCATCAGTCTCGGCATCCCTGCCGTGACCCTGGGCCGCGGAGGCCGCTGCTACGGCACCCACGCCCTTTCGGAGCATTACGACCCGAAAGACGCATACCTCGGAGTGCAGCGGAACTGTATTCTGCTGCTCGCCGCGGCAGAATACTGACGTTACGAAAAAACCTCTTTCAGGACCGGGAGGGTCTTCTTTGCAAGATCCTCCCAGTGCTCCCGGTCCGCCGGAGCCTCCATGCTGATCCCCCCGCTGTCCTTCAGCACTGTCACCGGGTCAGTCCTTTTTTACGGTTTTGATCCCCTTTTCCTTCGCAGCATCTATCAGGTCGTCCACATCATCCTTTGATCCCTTCTGGACAATGTAGTGGATCTCATCCCCTTCTTTCAGACCGGTGAAAAGGTCTTCCAGGCTGCACTTCTGATTCTGGAAAAGATACCCGTCCTCATTGACTGTGACTTCAATCACCTTCACAGTAACTTCCGCTGTTTCCTCAGCACTCACCGTTCCGGCTGATGTCTCTTCTGCGTCCGCTGATGTCTCCTGTATAGACGTGCCCGCAGCCGCTTCGCTTTCTGCCACCGGCCGTCCTGATGCTCCCTGTCCGCCCGGGAGCAGTCCGGATCCGTTTCCAAAGCCCCCGGCTCCGAATCTCCCTGCCATCGCCAGGAGGATCACGACCAAAGCAGCAAGAGGACCTGCAGGCTTCTTTCTGTTCGTCTGTCTTGTGGTATTTTCAGAGATTCCGGGGTCATTCGATGTTCCGCTCATGATCATCCTCCTGTCCTGTGGTTATCTTCCTGCTTCTTATGGATGTGTTCGTCGATGAATAATAGAAATGATCGTAGCCGTACTCACTTTGGAGTGAATCCAGGATATGACTGATCTTATCGTAGGCCTCACTCGAGCGGCTGCTTCTGGAACTGTAAACGAAGTCGCACATGATAACAGAATCTTTTCTGATCCCGCCTGATGTCATCCAGCCGATCAGTTTTTCCGGGGTGATATCGTCAGATCTGTAATCTTCACCGTCTTCCTCTTCCGTAACAAGACACTCTCCGATCACTTTCTGATCAAGGACCGCCTTCAGAGTCATCGGGATCTTTGCAGTGTCTGCTTCTGTCAGGATAAGCTTCAGGTTATTCCCGCTGTTAAAAGCGACGATCTCATCCGCCTCCTGAGAAGTGACCTGATCCACGATCCGTATGTTATGTTCCAGCCGTTCCTGCAGTTCAGTATTCTCTTTGATCAGATCGTCATACCGCGCCTTACTTTTCTTCGCTTCTTCTGTTTTCTCCCGCGCCTCCGCCTCAGTGAGAGCGATCTGTGCTGCAGCTTCCGCCTTCGCATCATCCGCTGCCGTCTGGGCATTCCTCACATCAAAACGGCTGAACAGGATAAAGAAGAACAGGAGCAGCATTACAACATCCAGAAGCGAAGTAAAGTCGAGAATGAGATCTTTCTTTTTATCTCTTCTCATCATTCTGCTCTCCGTTCCGGATCGTCTTCACAAGTCTCTCATCCTGGAGCTTCTCTGCTGCTTCGATCTGGGAAACGATTCTGTATTCAAAGTACGCATTGATCAGTTTGAAGATCACTGCAAAGATGATGCCCCAGGCTGTTGATGTCAGCGCTCCGAAAAACTCCTGACGGAAGGAATCCATCTCACCGCTCAGGTTGATCCTGATCAGTGCTCTGACGGTTCCGAACATTCCGAGCAGCGGAAAGATCGTGATCATAGTAGTGAAGAAATTATATCCGGTGTTGAGACGGCCGGCCAGATCGGCTGCGAATCGTTTGTTCGGGTCAGCATGGCAGAGCTTCACTTCCTCTTCCACCTTCTCTGCGACACGCAGAACCGAGACAAGGATCGTCCCGGCAAGGACAGCAAACAACAGGATATAAAAGTCTCCGCTGAATATGCTGCTCATCAGTTTTCCTGCGAACGAGTTCATTCCGTATTCCTTCCCTTTCTCTCCCCGGCGGTCCAGTGGTAATGATCTGCTGTTGTCTTCTGAATAGTATTTTACCACAGCCGGTATATTGATGACATAAAGAAAGGATCCCGAAACCGACCTGTTTCCTGGAAAACAGCCCTGTTTCGGGATCCTGCCATTATTACATTCTAATGAAAACTGTCAGATCAGCCCTGCATCTGCTTCGCGACTTCCTCTGCAAAGTTCTCAGACTTGTGCTCCATGCCCTCACCGGTCTCGAAGCGGACGAAGCTCTTCACGGTGATCTTCGCGCCGTTCTTCTTCGCGACTTCCTCGACATACTTGCCGACGGACTGCTTGCCGTCTTCAGCCTTGACGTAGGTCTGGTCAAGAAGCACGATCTCCTTCAGCTCCTTGTTGATACGGCCCTGGATCATGCCCTGGATGACCTTCTCCGGCTTCTGAGCTTCCTTCGGATCGTTCTTGATCTGGGCAAGGAGGATCTCCTTCTCCTTGGCAATGTAGTCAGCATCGACTTCGGAGCTGTTGGTGTAGAGCGGCTTCAGAGCAGCGACCTGCATCGCGACGTTCTTCGCCATCTCCTTCACTTCGTCGTTCACGACATCAGAGACCACGTCGACAAGGACGCCGATCTTTCCGCCTGCGTGGATGTAGGAGACGATGACGCCGTTCTCTTCCTTGACCTGCTTGAAGCGGCGGATGTTCATGTTCTCGCCGATGATGGAGATCATGCTGGACAGCTGCTCCTTTACAGTCAGGCTGCTGTCGTTGATCCACGGCTCAGCGAAGAAAGCGTCCATATCAGCTGCGGAAGTGGTCAGGGCCTGCTTTGCGACGTCCTTGACATAGTCGCGGAACTTCTCGTTCTTCGCGACGAAGTCGGTCTCAGCGTTGACCTCGACGATGACTGCGCTCTTTCCGTCCTCAGCCACGAGCGTATCGACGATACCCTCGGCAGCGATCCTGCCGGCTTTCTTCTGCGCGCCGGCAAGTCCTTTCTCACGAAGGAACTCGATCGCCTTGTCCATATCTCCATCGGTTGCGGTAAGGGCCTTCTTGCAATCCATCATTCCCGCGCCGGTCATCTCTCTCAGCTCTTTTACCATTGCTGCTGTAACTGCCATCGTTGTGATTCCTCCTTATTCTTCCGTTCGTCCGTTATCACTCAGCGTTTGCAATTGCCTCTGCAACTGCCTCAGCCATCGTATCGCTGCCTTCAGCGCTCTCCTGCTGCTGGACCTCTGCGCCCTGGTTTGCCTCGATGACAGCGTCAGCCATCTTGGAGACGATCAGTCTCACGGCACGGATCGCGTCGTCGTTGCCCGGGATGATGTAGCTCAGCTCTTCCGGATCGCAGTTGGTGTCGGCGATGCCGATCAGCGGGATGTTCAGAGCGTGAGCCTCAGCAACACAGATGCGCTCCTTCTTCGGATCGATGATGATGATCGCGTCCGGAAGCTTCTTCATCTCCTTGATGCCGCCCAGGTTCTTCTCAAGCTTCTCCCACTCCTTCTTGATCGCGATGACTTCCTTCTTCGGAAGGACATCGAAGGTGCCGTCCTGGCTCATCTCTTCGATCTTCTGGAGTCTCTTGATACGGGACTGGATGGTCTTGAAGTTGGTCAGCATGCCGCCGAGCCATCTCTCGTTGACATAGAACATACCGCAGCGCTCTGCCTCTTCCTTGATGGCATCCTGAGCCTGCTTCTTGGTGCCGACGAAAAGGATGCTTCCGCCGTTCGCAACGATATCGGCAACTGCCTTGTAGGCATCATCCACCATACCGACGGTCTTCTGCAGATCGATGATGTGGATCCCGTTGCGCTCAGTGTAGATGTACGGAGCCATCTTGGGGTTCCAGCGTCTGGTCTGGTGACCGAAATGCACACCTGCTTCAAGTAACTGCTTCATTGATACAACACCCATTTTTATTTACCTCCTGGTTTTTCTTCCGTCCGTTTCCTTCAGGGATCACTGCCGGGTATCAGCAGCACCGGATCCCGGACCCGCGGACGTGTTTTATGGCCAAATGGCCTGCAACTTTGAAAATATAACATAAAAGCAGGATTCAGGCAAGTACCTGAATCCTGCTTTTTCAAGCTTTTTCCTGCTTTCTCAAGCTTTTTCCTGCTTTTTTTTCTTCATGGATTCCAGTTCCGTGAAAACCGACTCATTCAGCACCTTGATGTAAGTGCCGCGCATGCCGCTGGAGCGGCTTTCGATGACTCCGGCACTCTCCAGTTTCCTGAGAGCGTTGACGATCACAGAACGGGTGATGCCGACACGGTCGGCGATCTTGCTCGCCACAAGAATTCCCTCGCTGCCCTTCAGCTCCGCAAAGATATGCTCGATCGCTTCCGTTTCTGAAAAGCTCAGAGTGGAGATCGCGCTCTTTACGATCTGCTGTTTTCTCGCTTCTTCCGCGTATTCCTCGTTCACACTCTGGCGCATCGCCATGCCGATCACAGTGGCGCCATATTCACAGAGAATGATGGAATCGATATCGAATCCTGAAGCTGTCGTGTAAATAAAGAGTGTACCGAGCCGTTCGCCGGCGATAAACACAGGAGATACGATCGCTTTGTAATCCCGCACTTTCTCCTTATCAAACCCCAGCGTTTCCAGATTCACATTGTCGTTCGTTGAAAGAATGGACAGCAGACGTTCGTTGAACTTCGCGTCGACAAATGTCCCTACTTTGCCCGGCAGCAGTCTGTCTTCCTCTGCGCCCTTTACAGTACGTCCGGCGCCCAGAACCTTGCCTTTCCTGCTGATTACAAGTACATGACCTGAAAAGATCCTGCTCATTACATTACAGATGTCACTGAATATAACCTTATCCGCGCTGCTGCTTTGAAGCAGCTGATTGATCATCCTTGTGTTGTCAAGCAGTTGTACACTCATTTTAACCTCTCCTAAAATGTCATTGCCCAGTTGTCACGGTATAAGAAAATGCAATACTTGTTTTGACAATTTTATCACGAAAGAGAATCATTCTCAAGGTTTTCCTTCACACTCGCGGAATAACCGCAGGCGGAATCAGCACATACCAGCTTATTTCCGCGGCGCACCATCAGCCCTCCGCACTTCGGGCAGGTTTCTTTCACGGGACGCGCCCAGCTCATAAATTCACATTCCGGATAATTGGCACACCCGTAATAGATCCTGCCTTTCTTCGTGCGTTTGACCACAATGTCTCCTCCGCATTTTGGGCAGGAAACGCCGGTTTTTTCAAGGTACGGTTTCGTGTTCCGGCACTCCGGGAAACCGGGACATGCCAGGAATTTTCCGTGGGGGCCGTATTTGATGACCATTCTGCGCCCGCAGAGATCACAGACTTCATCGCTTAATTCATCCGCGATCTTTACGCTCTCCAGGTTTTTCTCAGCTGCTTTCACCGCAGCTTCCAGATCCGGATAGAAGTTTTCCACGACTGTCTTCCAGGGGGTCTTTCCTTCGCCCACCGCGTCCAGCAGGAGTTCCAGGTTCGCCGTAAAGGTCTTGTCAACGATAGCCGGGAAGGACTCCACCATCATCCGGTTCACTACTTCACCGATCTCGGTGACATAGAGATTCTTCTGTTCCTTGGTGATATAGCGACGCGCCAGGATCGTGGTGATGGTCGGGGCATAGGTGCTGGGACGTCCGATCCCCTGCTCCTCCAGGGCTTTTACAAGGCTGGCCTCCGTGTAGTGCGCAGGCGGCTGGGTGAAATGCTGTTCTTTCTCCAGACCGGCAGAATACAGCTCCTGGCCTTCCTTCAGATTTACAAGCTGAGCGTTTCCTTCCGCCTTCTCCTCTTCGGAATCGGTATAGACGTTCAGGAATCCCGGGAATTTCAGCGAGGAACCGGAGAGCTGGAACGTGTGCTCCCCGCACCGGGTCTTTACGGAGGTCACGGCGTACACCGCAGGACGCATACGGCTGGCAGTGAAACGTTTCCAGATCAGCTGGTACAGGCGGAACTGGTCCCGCTGAAGGGAGGACTGTACCTGGGCAGGCGAAAGCTCCATGCTGACCGGGCGGATCGCTTCATGCGCGTCCTGGATCTTCTGCGCGTTTTTGGGTGCAGCGGCACGCTCCGCGACAAATTCTTCACCGAAGTGGGACGCAATGTACTCTCTTGCCGCAGCATCCGCCTCTTCCGCCACGCGGGTGCTGTCTGTTCTTAAATAGGTAATAAGAGCAATGGTGCCGTGGCCCTTGATCTCCACGCCTTCATAAAGCTGCTGGGCGATCCGCATGGTCTTCTGGGTAGAAAAATTCAGGACCTTGCTGGCTTCCTGCTGCAGCGTGGAAGTTGTAAAGGGAAGCGGCGCTTTCCGGACCCGCTCACTGTTCCTGATCTCTCGGACCGTGAAGGGCTTCCCGCTGCAGTCCCGGATCACTTCGTCGCAGACTTCTCCGGAGGGAAGTTCTCCCTTCTCCCCTTTCGGGCCGGCATAACGCGCCTTCATCGCGTTCTTTGCAGCTTTTCCGGGAGCGGTCAGGAGGGAAGCCTCCAGTGTCCAGTATTCCTCGGGAATAAAAGCCTCGATCTCCGCCTCACGGTCGCAGATCATGCGGAGCGCCACAGACTGCACACGTCCTGCTGACAGGCCGCGCTTTACTTTGGCCCAGAGCAGGGGGCTGATCATATATCCCACCATGCGGTCCAGGATCCTTCTTGTCTGCTGTGCGTCCACCAGATCCATATCGATCTCCCGGCGGTGCTTCAGGGATTCTTTGACTGCGTTCTTTGTGATCTCGTTGAAGGTGATCCGGCTGACTTTCTTGCCGCTCTCCTCCAGCTTCAGCGCTTTGGACAGGTGCCAGCTGATCGCTTCTCCTTCGCGGTCAGGGTCCGTTGCGAGGAAGATCTCATCTGCTTTCTTGACTTCCTTGCGGAGTTTTGCCAGGACATCTCCCTTTCCCCGGATCGTGATGTACTTCGGCTCGTAGTCGTGTTCCACATCGATCCCCAGCTGGGATTTCGGGAGGTCGCGGACATGGCCGTTGCTCGCATCCACCATATAGGAAGAGCCGAGGAATTTTTTTATGGTCTTCACCTTTGCAGGAGACTCAACAATAACAAGTTTTGATGCCATTATGCAGCAACTCTCCTTTCGAAAGAGTCTTCAACAATTTTCTGATAAAACGTGATTTAACATACAACAAATTCGTCAGATTTGCAAGGGTGACTTTACATGATATACTGTACAGGAATCACCGGCGGAAGCCGTACATACAGAAAGGATATTTTTTATGGCTCTTGACGGTATCGTCATTGCGAACCTCGTAAAAGAACTGCAGGACAGCCTGGCGGGCGGACATATCTCCAAGATCTCCATGCCTGAGAAGAACGAGCTGTTCCTTACAGTGAAAAATAATGCCAGGAACTATCGTCTCCTGATTTCTTCCGACGCCTCGCTTCCTCTGATCTATCTCACAGAACAGAACAAGACGGCGCCCCTCGTCGCTCCTGGCTTCTGCATGCTGCTGCGGAAGCACATCGGATCCGGAAAGATCACAGAGATCCGGCAGATGGGACTGGAGCGCATCATCCGCATTCAGACGGAGCAGCTGAACGAGCTGGGGGACCTGACGCAGAAACGTCTCTATATCGAACTGATGGGAAAGTATTCCAATATCATCTTTACCGATATGGAGGATACGATCATCGACAGCATGCGGCACGTGCCGTCTCATGTCAGCTCTCTCCGGGAAGTGCTGCCCGGGAGAAAATGGTTCCTTCCTGACCAGCTGAAAAAACTGGATCCGCTCCATATGACAGACTCGCAGTTTCTGGAAGCGTTCCGGGCGGCGGGAAATGTTCCGGTTCCAAAAGCTCTTTACACTTCTCTTACCGGGATCTCCCCGGTCGTGGCGGATGAGCTGACAGCCCTCGCGGGACTGGATCTCCGGCAGGACCAGGGGAGTCTCTCCAACGAGGATGTGCTCCGCCTGTTCCGGACTGTCGAGCACTGCATGGACCGTGTAAAGGACGGGGTGTTTGAACCCACGATGTACCTGAGAAAAGAGATCCCTCAGGAGTTCTCCTCTGTCCGTCTGAATCTGTTTGAGGCGGACGGGTACACGGCGAAGGCCTATGATTCTGTCAGCCTGCTGCTGAGCGATTATTATTCGCTGCGGGACAGTGCCATGAAGATCCGGCAGAAAAGTGCGGACCTGAGAAAGGTAGTCACGACAGCGCTGGAGCGGAGCTCCAGAAAGCTCATCCTCCAGGAACGGCAGATGAAGGATACGGAGAAAAAGGATAAATTCCGGGTCTGGGGAGATCTGCTGAACACCTACGGATATACATTGACTGGCGGCGAGAAGGAACTGGTCTGCGAGAATTACTACGATAATAATAAGGAAGTCCGTGTTCCTCTGGACGAGCAGCTTTCCTGGTCCCAGAATGCGAAAAAGTACTATGACCGCTACGCGAAGCTGAAGCGCACAGAGGAAGCTGTCGGCGCCGAGCTGGTGAAAACGCGTCAGGAAACGGAGCATCTCTCCAGTATTCTCACCGCGCTGGATCTGGCAACAGAGGAAAGCGATCTGAATCAGGTCAAGGAGGAGCTGACGGAGTACCGCTATATCCGCCGTCATCTGACAGGAAAGAAAGTGAAAAAGCCGGAATCCAGGCCGCTGCATTTCGTTTCCAGCGACGGGTTCGACATCTATGTAGGGAAGAACAACTATCAGAACGAGGAGATCACTTTTAAAATTGCTTCCGGCTCCGACTGGTGGTTCCACGCAAAGGGGATCCCCGGTTCCCATGTGGTGGTAAAATGCGGCCAGAAGGAACTTCCGGACCGGACATTTGAAGAGGCTGCCTCTCTCGCTGCCTACTATTCCAAAGGCCGCGCATCTGAGAAGGTGGAAGTGGATTACATCCAGCGCAGGTTCGTCAAAAAGACCACCGGCGGGCCGCCAGGATTCGTGATCTATCACTCCAACTGGTCCATGATGGCAAAACCCAGGGCCGAGGTGGGGAAATAAGAGTCGCGAACGAGTGCAGACTCGGAATTGCCCTTTCAGGTAAAATGAGAGCGCTTCGCTGCTTTGCAGCTCCCGCGCTCTCAGGAAATCATTCGCAATCCGCCGCCGCGCGGCTCCTTGCTCATGATTTCCTGACCGTCAAATAAAAAAGCTCAGAGATATGCAAGCATATCTCTGAGCTTTACTTATTAATATCACGGATCGTTCCGCGCTTCGCGCTCTCACGATCCTGCAAAACATTCGGAATTCGCGGGGCCCCGTCTACGCTCCGCTTCGGTCGGCGCTAAACGCGTGCCACTGGCACGCAGCGCCCCACTTCTTCCTCATGTTTTGGCGGGTCCCAAGCCCTTCCCTCCGCCGGCAAGTAAACTTGCCGCGGTGTCAGGGCTTTTGACCCTAATATTATCACATCATTCCGCCCATGCCGCCGCCTGCGGGCATTGCGGGTGCAGGCTCCTTGATGGTAGCGACGACGGACTCGGTGGTCAGCAGGGTGCTGGCAACGCTGGTCGCGTTCTGCAGTGCGGTTCTGGTCACCTTTGCCGGATCCAGAATGCCGCTCTTCACCATGTCGACATACTCCTCGTTGTAGGCGTCGAAGCCGGTTCCCTTCTTCGCTTCCTTGACTTTGTTGACGATCACTGCGCCCTCAAGGCCAGCGTTCTCAGCGATGTAGAACAGCGGAGCTTCCAGAGCCTTCATGACGATCTGCGCACCGGTCTTCTCATCACCCTCGAGCTTGTTGACAAGCTTTGCGACTTCCTTGCTTGCTGCGATGTATGCAGTGCCGCCGCCTGCGACGATACCTTCCTCGACAGCAGCTCTGGTTGCGTTCAGAGCATCCTCCATACGGAGCTTTGCTTCCTTCATCTCAGTCTCGGTCGCTGCGCCGACACGGATCACTGCGACACCGCCGGAAATCTTTGCAAGTCTTTCCTGGAGCTTCTCTTTGTCGAACTCGGAAGTGGTCTCTGCAAGCTGTGCTTTGATCTGAGCAGCACGGGCATCGATCTCAGCCTTGTCGCCGAGGCCGTCGACAATGACGGTGTTCTCCTTGGTGACCTTGACGGATTTTGCGCGGCCCAGCTGAGCCATTCTGGCATCCTTCAGTTCCAGACCAAGCTGGTCGCTGATCACGGTGCCGCCGGTCAGGATCGCGATATCCTGCAGCATGTCTTTTCTTCTGTCACCGTAGCCCGGAGCCTTGACAGCAACTACGTTGAAGGTGCCGCGCAGCTTGTTGACGATCAGAGTGGTCAGAGCCTCGCCCTCGACATCCTCAGCAATGATCAGGAGCTTTGCACCGCTCTTCACTACCTCTTCCAGAAGGGGAAGGATCTCCTGGATAGAGCTGATCTTCTTGTCGGTGATCAGGATGTACGGATCCTCAAGGTTAGCTTCCATCTTCTCCATATCTGTCGCCATGTAAGCGGAGATATAGCCTCTGTCGAACTGCATGCCTTCCACGAGATCCAGTTCGGTCTTCATGGTCTTGGACTCTTCAATGGTGATGACGCCGTTGTTGGTCACCTTCTCCATCGCGTCAGCGACCATCTCGCCGACTTCGTCGCTGGATGCGGAGATCGCCGCGACTCTGGAGATCTGCTTCTTGCCGCTGATCGGCTCGGACATGGCCGCGATCGCTTCGACAGCTTTGTCGCAGGCCTTCTTCATACCCTTTCTGAGGATGATGGGGTTGGAACCTGCAGCGATGTTCTTGATGCCTTCGTTGATCATTGCCTGTGCCAGAACAGTCGCGGTGGTGGTGCCGTCACCTGCGACGTCGTTGGTCTTGGTGGCAACTTCCTTCACGAGCTGGGCGCCCATGTTCTCAAAACCATCTTCAAGCTCGATCTCCTTGGCGATGGTCACACCATCGTTGGTGATCAGGGGAGCGCCGTAGGCTTTGTCCAGAACAACGTTCCTGCCCTTCGGGCCGATGGTAACTCTGACAGTATCCGCAAGGGCATTCACACCCTTCACCAGCGCTTCTCTTGCCTCTACGCCGTATTTGATTTCCTTAGCCATGGTATTATTCTCCTTTTCACTTCATAATTGCAAGAATGTCATTCTGCTTCAGAACGATGAACTTCTCGCCGTCGATCTCAATATCGGAACCTGCGTATTTGGAATACAGGACTTTGTCGCCC
>Ga0256407_10011975_pt1 | contig 11894 bp, 9 predicted proteins | sample RumenRJG_04DNA_FD_193489 | JGI IMG/M metagenome (GOLD analysis project Ga0256407, IMG submission 193489) | Bovine rumen microbial communities from Lethbridge, Alberta, Canada - RJG_04 | ecosystem: Host-associated > Mammals > Digestive system > Stomach > Rumen | place: Canada: Alberta | collected... | reverse complement strand
TTTTTGCAGGATTCAATTCCGACAGGAAGAGTGGCCGATGCAATAACAGTCGAAAGAATAAGAAAAAACTTCTTCATAAAAAAAATCCTCACCGAAAAAAATCGATGAGGACAGTTTAACACTAATTCAAAATGATTCAAAGAATAAATCAAGATAAGATATGTTTTTTTATAGCATATCCTTGCTTATTCTTTTGCTCCTGACGGACTAGGAATTTTCTAGCAGTTCAGGATGCTTTTCCGCGATTTTTCTTGCCCAATACAAGAATGGTGTATCAAGTACAGAAGTGACAAGGAAAATCAAATATCCGAAAATCAAAATCTGAATGAGTACTCTTGTCGGGAATACGCCTGCGAATGCGAGCAGATTGAACACAAGGACGTTAATCAGCTGGCTGACCATAGTTGAGCCGTTATTGCGCAGCCACAAGAATGTTTTTTTGTTGCCGAACTTTTTCTCGCTCCAGTTCCAGATGTGGTGATAAGCCCAAACGTCGTAAATCTCACAGACAGCGTATGCAAAAAGGCTTGAGAGCATGACCCGCGGAGTGTTTGCAAATACCGTGCGGATTGGTTCTGCCATTGTGTCTGATTCGGATGGAACATATAGGAACCAGCTCTGAGAAATCAAGATGAAAGTGATGTTAGCCGCGATTCCGAGCTTGACGCATTTGTTTGCTTCTTTTTTGCCGTAAATCTCGCTCATGATGTCAGTCGCGAGGAAGCTTGAAGCAAAAATTACGTTTCCCAAAGTTGTGTCCATGCCGTAAGCGTGAACAAGAATCAAAACTTCGATATTTGCCGCAATCGTGCAGATTACAGTCCATGCAAAGATACCGTTTTTCCCGAACAAGCGGAAAAAAGCCACAAGCCCGCCAAAAAATACAAATAGAGATGCGAGCAAAAGAATTTCATTCAAAAAGGGCATATTTATCTCCTGAAAAATTAAAGAATAGAGGCGTTTTTATTTTCGTCTGTCGATAGCAGAGAACAAGCGTGTTTTAGCGATTGTCTCGTACTCAGTGCCATGTTTTCCGTAGTTGGCAAAAGGGTAGATTGAAATACCGCCGCGTGGGGTAAAGATTCCCTCGACTTCAAGGTATTTTGGTTCGAGCAATTTTACCAAATCCTTCATGATGATGTTCACGCAGTCCTCATGGAAGTCGCCGTGGTTACGGAATGAGAAGAGATAAAGTTTGAGTGATTTTGATTCGACAAGAAATCCGTCTGGAATGTAATTGATTTTGATTTCTGCGAAGTCCGGCTGCCCGGTTTTTGGGCAAAGTGAAGTGAATTCTGGGCAGTTGAATGTGACCATGTAGTCGTTGCCCGGATGCTTGTTCGGAAATTTCTCTAGAATTTCCGGAGCGTAGTCGCTTGGGTACTTTGTGGCAGTGTTGCCGAGCAAAGTGACGCCCGCAAGTTCAGAATCTGAACGCATAGAAATGTCTCCCTAGTTTTGTTTTATGTCAGGATGGTTACGAACTGACGGGGGCATATTAGACAAAAATAGCTTTTTTTTCAATAGGATGGATATATAAAAATTGCCATGCGGGTCCCAGCGACGAGAAAAAGTAAGGACTCTCCCTTCTGAGGTTCCCCCTCACTTTTTCTCTGCGTCCCACATGGCAATTTTTTGAATCTTCTTCCATTGTAAAAAATTTATTTGCCTAATATTCAGTATAGAGAGGGGCGCTACCCTTCGGGTCGGGTGTTCCGCCCTTCGCTCACGCTCATAGCCTTCGGCTACTACGGGGCTACATACCCTAGCGCGGCGGGTCTTTCACTGACTAGCGTAGTTCCACCGACCACTCGCTTGCCGTGTCACCTAAGATTTTGCTCAGTTCCGGCAAAATTGCATTCATTTCTTCGTCCAGCTGGTATGGAAAATTCACTATGAACATTCCGCTTCCGTAGAGCGAGGCTAGCCCTGTCATGTCTTCTTTTCGCTTGATTTCCATCTGGATGTCGAGGATTTTTGGCTCAGTTGAATCAACGCTTGCCGCAATCCGCTCTTTCATCATTGAGATTTCGGCTGAGCGGTGCGCGACGAGGGGGTACCAGAGCGCGATAATTCCCGCCGCCCATTTTTTGTGAACTGCACTGATTACTTCGCCGCATTTTTCAAAGTCGCTAGCATCCTCAAAGCTTGGATCAACAACGCAAAGACCGCGCTTGATTTTTGGGGGAGTGACAGCTTTTAAAAGCTCGTAACCGTCTCGCTTGTGGATGGCCGGCTCCACGAAAACTTTTCCGCTTGAATTGCATTTTTTTCTTCTATTATAAAAGCAATTTTTCAGCTCTTCAAAGGCCGTAGGGTGGAGCTCACAAAGAATCTGCTCATCGCCCTTCCGCAAGAACATATTCTCAATCAAAGGAGAACCTGGATAAACGCCTTTTTCATAAAAATCGCGGACAACAGAAAAAAATCTTCCTGCATCGTCATTGCTTGTTGCTAGCTGCTCATTGCTAATTATTTTTGTAATTCCGCTTTTCGCTTCTTCGGTTTTTAATGCCCGCGAGTCATCGAGGTAATAAATCCCGCTTCCTGCATGAGTGTCGATGATAGTGAATGGTTTTTCTTTTTTGCAAAGATGTTCTAGAATCAGCGAAAGGGTGAGATGTTTAAGAATATCCGCATGATTGCCCGCATGATAGGCATGAATATATGAAAGCATAAGATGATTATATCAAAAAAAGGCACCGCAATCAAAAAAAATTGCACCGTATGGAGGCGGTGCTAAAAGCAAGGAGAGAAAATTCTGTTTGCCGAAGGTAGGGAGCGTTAAGAAAACTTGCGATGCAAGTTTTTAGCGATTCTCCGAAGAAGCTGTGCTTCTGAGGCGGGGAACAGAATTTTCTCGTTGGAATCCGAATTTACAGGATGTAATTTCGGTTCCTAGAACTGATATTTCGCTGTCATCTGCACGAATGCCTTGTCATGATGCTCGCTGTCTGCTGTGAAGTTGTAGAACTCACCGTTCTCGTTGTCACAGTGGAGGTAAACTCCGCGGAGAGCGAATGTAAGGCCTTCAGAAACATTGTACTCGATTTTTGGAGCAATCATGTAGCCTTTGTCTTCGATACAGTAGATTCCCTGAACTTCAGTTGTGAGTTTTTCATTCAGATACTTGTCAGAAACAAGAACGATGAGCTTGTTGTTGATGTATTTGTCATCTGAATTTGCGTTTACATCATAGTTCTTGCCAATCATAGTCCATGGAATATTCATTCCTGCGATAGACAGACCACCATTTTTGATTTTATCATTTTTGAGAATGTAAGTTCCTGTCTCCTGGAAGTTGATGTTGAGGTTGTGAATTGGAAGATCGATGTCAAAACCTGCGACCCATGCTACTGAATTGTTTTTTACCCAAGGATCGTCACCTGCAACGTCTTCTGTGAGGTTGTATGCAACTTCCCATCGAGTGTTGAGCTTCCATACAACGAATGCTGCCTCAAGACCGAATACCTGAAGTTGATCATAGTTGAGTGAAGGAAGAGGATTTACAGAAGATGCTAATGGCGCAATTGATGGCATTAACTGTGCTGCTTTGGAGATGATTGTTCCGTTCAAGTTTGCGCTTGGCTGTTTGTAATGACCGTAATAGTAACTTGCACCCCAGTCGATTCCAGCCGCAGTACCAGTAAGTCTCAAACCGCCCTGTGAGTATTTGAGAGTTTTGATATTATCTTCGTACAAACTGCTTGCTGAGAAACTTGACATTTCTTGGAGTCCATCGATAACTGCACCATAATTTTGATTAACAAGTGCGTCTTTTAAGCCAGCCTCAAATTTTGCTTTTACAATGCTCTCTACTTGGGTTGTAAGTTCCTTCTGTGCAGCTGGTACAAGATAACCACTGCTTGCGAAGCGGTCTGCTGTCATCCATGGAGTAAAGATACCTTCGAGCTTGATATTGTAATCCCATGAAAGGTTAGCCGTTGCCTTGAACATTACTTCACCGAGTCGGCGGTCAATGTAGTCAGGGAAGATGAAATCTGAGTAATCGTTTGCGTTGAAGTTGTCGAGGACGTGGACTTTGTCGCCTTTTCCCCAGACTTCCTTCATTTTGCCGGCTTTGAGCTGGAATTTACCTTCTTTGAAAGAACCGTTTGCATAAAGCTCATCGATTACGTCTTCATGATTCTCTGTGAGTGTGCTTGAATCGAGTTTGAGTTTGAGGTTTGCGCCTGTGTATTCGCCCTCATAGTTGAGTTCGAGATTTGCGTATGCGCCTGCATCAAGCTCTGTCTTGCTCAAGTCGTATGCGCCTTTGTAAGCTCTTGTGTCATATTTTTTTGTGTCTTTGTTTGGTGCGCCAATCCAAGCGCGTGTTTCAGCACCAACTTCGCCAGAGATTGTTACGGCTGGGGAACTGGATTCTTCAAAGCTGCTGCCACCAAAGCTGTCTCCTGAATCGCTAAAATCAAAATCCTGAGCAAAAGACAAAGAAGCGAGCGAAATAGCTGCTAATGTGAATAAAATCTTTTTCATAAAATTCTCCTTATTTTATTTAGCCTTACCAGTTGAAAGATACTGCTGTGTGAAGTATGCGTCTGACATTGGGCCGTCCATGATTGGCTCTTTAATCTCAAGAACAGTCTCTCGGCCGGTCTTGTTGTTTGCCATGCGAGCCTTCATGCGCATTGTGTATTTTTTGCCAGTTTTAGATGTAAGATAAATCCAGTCCTCAGTGGTGTAAGTCTTCATAATCTGGTTCTGGTTCTTTTTGTCGAAGTACTCGACTTTTGCAGGAAGATATGTCTCTTTGTCGATGTACTGGATGCGGTATGAGTATTCAACCTCGCTCTTTTTGAGTGGAATAGATTTGATTTTCCAGCACTGATATTTTTTGCCGCCAGGAACTGTGATAGAAACGTCTTTTTCGAGCATTTCGTGTTTGTCATCGTCTACGTGGCGGACAGCCATATCATTGTATGTAAACTCACAGCCTACGAACTGCTTGTATCGTTCACCCATTGGAATTCGGCGAACCTGCTTGAGTTTTGGCATGTAAATCCAGCGGTCATCTTCGCGCTTGCTTCGCTCCATCTGGAGAACGCGTGTGTCTTTTTTGCCTGCTGGTCCATGGATGTCGAATACAGTGTCGATGAGCCCCTGTTTATTGGTTCGACCATACTGTTTCATTGGCATTTCTTCGGTTTGTCCGCTTTTTTCGATGTTGTAAAGCATCATTGTTGCTGTAGATGTGTCCGGAGCCTTTAATGTAGATGATTTCTGGACGATATCATAAGCTTCGTCTGCGAATACGGCTGTACCAAGTGCAAGTGCAAATGAAGCCAACGCAAGTTTTTTTAGAATTTTCATAGATACTCCTTGATTAGGTTTCGATTTTAAGGTGAACACTGAAAAATGTTTCCTCAGATTTGAAAATTATAGCATAAGATTAAGTGTATTTCAACTTTCTTCTTCGGAAAGAATTTCTTCAATCGTTTCCATAAGAGCCTTCATTGGTATGAAAGCATCTTTTAGCCGCAATTTATAGAAGATTTGTGTGCCTCGCTTGATTGGTTCCACGATTCCTGCATCTTTGAGAACTTTAAGATGGTGTGAAATGGCCGGCCTTGAGAGAATTGTCTTCCCTGAGAGATCTGCGACGTTTATCCCTTCTGTACCAGCGGCTGCCAGATCCAGACAGATTTTTTGCCGTGTGCTGTCACCGAGGGCAAGAAAAATTTTCGAGCATGCCTTGAATTCTTCAAGGGCCTGTTCGATTTTCTTTGGGTCAATCATTTTTGAATTCCCCCCGTAAGATTTTGATTTTTCAAAAAATGCTTTATTTATCCTTAAAGCAAGTTTATAATTTTTTTAAGAACTTGCTTGACACATTTTGAACTTGTCTGTATATTTTGGTTTATCAGTTTAATTATTTGAACCAATCTTACATTATTCAAATGGATTCTGCAAGTGGTTCTTAAACATTTCAACAAGGAGAAGACTTAAAATGATTAAAAAAATGCTTAAGTGTTCTTGGCTCATTATCGGGCTTTGTGTTGTGCTTACGGTGTTTTTCGGCTGGCAGCTTCGAAACATTAAAATCGAGAACACAAGCCGTACCTTCATGCCTAAGGACGACGCTTCCTATCAGCTTATGCTTAAAACCGAGGATACTTTTGGCTCAATGCTTATGCTTGGAGTTTCGCTTGAGACAAACGGTCCTACGATTCTTACGCCGGAATATATCGATGTCGTAAAAAGAATCACGGAGCGCGTTGAAAGCGTTGAATATGTAGAGAATATTGATTCTCTTTCAAATATCGATTTCATTCATGGTGTCGTTGAAAACGGCGAGGGTACTCTAAAAGCTTCAAGCCTGCTCGGTGAGGACGATGAGTATACGGGAAGCAGCGAGGATATGCGCCTCATTAAGCTTAAAATCATTGACTGGCAGGAAATGTATAACCGTGTTATCGTAAATGATGATTTCCGTGCCACACAGATGATGATCACTATTACGGCTTCTGATGAGAACGGTGAGGAACTTTCTTCTGATATCCAGAATAAAATCCTTGCCGAAATCCAGCAAATCTGTAAGGAAGAGCTTGAAGGCTCAGATTTGGAAGTGCGCTACTTCGGTGACCCTGTAATGTCGCATGATGCTCGTGAGTTCCTTATGAGCGACCTTATGCACCTTATTCCATTCGTTGCGATTATCGTTCTTTTTTCACTTTATTTTTCATTTCATACATGGAGTGGTACTCTCTTTCCGCTCGTTACTGTTTTGGTCAGCACAGTTTGGTCTGTCGGCCTTCTTTGTCTGCTCGGATTTTCGTTCACGATTATCGGCAGCATGATTCCTGTCTGTCTTATTGCGTGTGGTTCGGCATACGGAATCCATGTCATGACGCATTATTATATCGGGCTTGATAAGATTCAGGGTGAAATCACAAAGGAAAAGCATGCGGAGGCAATTGCATTTGCTCTCAAAGACGTGTGGATTGCGGTTCTTCTTGCGGCTATCACTACTGTTGCTGGTTTTATTTCGAATGTCACAAGTCCGCTTCGTCCGTTGCGCTCATTCTCTATTTTTGCGGCTGCAGGCGTTGCGTTCGCGCTCATTCTTTCTGCGACTCTTATTCCTGCATTGCTTTATGTTACACCAAGCAAAATCGTTGGAAAACATTGGCGTAACAAGAATCGCCTTACTGCAAAAATCAAGATGCGTCTTCAGCAGGAATTTATCCGTCGTGGTGGAAAATCTCAGGAAGAGGCTAATGCTGGTACTTTGTACAACATTTATCACTTCTTTGCAGGTACAAGGCCTCGTCTGATTATTTTTGTTCTTACGGTTGTTGTTATTTCTGCTATCGGTGTCAAATTGCTCGTTGTAGATACTGCCATGGTCAATTATTTCCCAAAAACAAGCAAATTCCGTCAGGATTTGGCCTATGTTGATGAGAGCCTTTGTGGTTCAAATAGTATTTATGTCGTCGTAAAAGGCAAGGAAAAGCTTGCCGAAGATGCAGCACAGGCCGAGGAAACTGATTTCGGGGATTTTGATTTCAGTGGTTTTGATACTCCTGCTGTTGGTTCTGATATGGCAGATTCATCTGGCTCTGATATGGGCGAAATGGATGGCTTTGATTTCTCAAGCTTTGAGGACAGCTCTTCTGTTGCTGCGGATGCCGAGGCTGAGCCTGTCAAGCAGTATTATTCTTTGACCGACCCAGAAATCCTTAGGGATATCGATGAACTTCAGAACTATCTTCTTGCACGTCATCCTGAAATCGGAAAAATCGTTTCATTCACTACATTTATCAAGCGAATGAATCAGGTTATGCATGTTCCTGTTGAGGGCGCGAGCGGAATTGAATCTGAGCACATCAAAACTCTTGATTCATTTGCTTCTGTCAAGGAAATCCTTACTATGATGAACGCAGCTTATGCTGCTGCCGGTGGTGAAAAGGCTACTCCGAACGAAATTGTGCACGAAATTGAACGAAGCCTCAATTTCAATGGTTTGGCATATTATGAAATTCCTTATGATGTCGAAAAATATCCTGTTGACCGCCGTGAAGAGCTGTCGGATCTCGTTACACAGTATCTCTATCTTCTTTCTAGCGATGCAATTACTCGTTATGCAGACGATATGACGAATCCAAAGGCAATCCGAATTCAGATTCCTCTAAGAACGCACAGCACTGTTGATACTGGTAAGCTTATCGATGACATCAATTATTATGTTGCAAAATTCTTCTCGACAGATAAGTATACTGTTGAGCCTACAGGAAGTGCAGCTCTTGAATATACGATGAGCAATCTTGTAATCAACAGCCAGATGGTTTCAATAGTATTCTCTCTTGTGATGGTGTTTGTGATTATCGCGCTTTCGTTCAAATCTGGCTGGGCAGGTCTTATCGGTGCAATTCCTCTCGGTCTCGTAATATTCCTTAACTTCATGGTTATGGGATTTGCCGGAATCAGGCTTGACTTGTGTACGAGCATTGTTTCTTCAATTGCAATCGGTGTTGGTATCGACTATACGATTCACTTTATGGAAACTTATCAGAATGAGCGACGTCGTTCTTACGAATCTAAAAAAGCCGACGATGATGTTGCCGATTTGGAGGAAGTTGCACGACATACATTCAGCACCAGCGGAAAAGGCATCGTAACGAATGCTCTTGCAGTTGGTCTTGGATTCCTTGTTCTTGTTTTCAGTAAGTTCATTATCTTGCGATACATTGGTATCTTGGTCGCAGTGGTAATGTTCACCAGTTCTATGCTCTCAATGACGATTATTCCTGGTGTGCTTAACGCTTTTGATCCTAAATTCATGTGGTCAAAGGAAGAGAAAGAAGCATACAAAAAGAAGATCGCAGAGGATAAATAAATTTATAGTCAGCTTGGAGGTTTTTATGAAAATGACAAAAAAAATTGCGTCATTCGCAATCGCTATCATGATGGGTGCTTCGGCATTCGCAATTGACGGAACTGAGATTATGCAGAAGGTCTATGATCGACAGAAACCTGATTTCACTCAGGCTGCTGTTCAGCTCACTCTCACAAAGGGCGGCAAGGTCGAGGAAACTCGAAATGTCGGAGAATATGGCCGATGCAAGAACAATCTTACGGACATAACTATGGTTTTCATGTCTCCAGCAACTGTCAAAGGCACTCGCTTCCTCGTAAAAGAAAATGAGGGCAAGGACGATGACAAATGGATTTATCTTCCGTCTCTCAAAACTACACGTCGAATTGCGGCAAGCGACGGTGAGAAGCCATTCGTAGGAACTGATTTTTCTTATGACGATATGAGCAGCCGAAAGGTTGAGGAAGATACTCACAAGCTGCTTAAAAACAGTGAGGACAAGGGAAATTTCAAGGATTTGTATGTTGTAGAGTCAATTCCAAAAGATCCGAAATCAAGCCAGTACTCAAAGAGAATTTCTTGGGTGACAAAAGATTCTTGGATTCCGACTTATATCGAGCTTTATGATAAAAAGGGCAGTCTTCTCAAAGTCAACGAGATTAAGTCAATTCAGAAAATGCCTGGTTCTAACGGACGCTCATACAATATTCCGACTGAGAATATCATGACAAATGTTCAGAAAGACCATGCTACTATAATGAAGCTTGGCGGAATCAAAGTCGATCAGCCGCTTGCAGATCGATATTTCACAACAGATTTCTTGAATACAGGCAAATAAGTCATAAAAACAGGTTTTGTACAAGGTTGCAAAAAAAACTGAACTGTGGGACGCAGAGAAAAAGTGAGGGGGTACCCTGTGAAGGGAAAGTCCTTGCTTTTTCTCGTCGCTGGGACCCGCAGGGCAGTTTTTTTTGTTTTTGCACATGAATTGCTTTTTATGATATACTTCCCGCATGGAAAAAATTCGTGCTGTGCTTTTTGATATGGATGGCGTTTTGCTTGATACTGAGACGGTCTGTGAGGTCTGCTGGGCCAAGGCCGCTGATGAAATCGGGCTTTCTAATATTCATGAGATTTTTATGCAGTGTGTCGGACGAAGCAGAACTGACACGGAGAAGCTTCTTGAAAAATATCTTCCAGACGAAGGTGCGGCCGTAAAATTTCGTAACAGAACCAGCGAGCTATTTAGTGTTGTCGAAAAGGAACAGGGGCTTAATAAAATGCCTTTCGTTCTTGAGTGTCTTGAATCGCTCAAAAAGGCTGGCTTTCGTCTGGCGGTGGCAAGTTCCACCAGAGGGTCAAAGGTTCATCCCCAGCTAACCAATGCCGGAATCCACGATTATTTTGAGACTTTTACGACAGGCGATACCGTGACCCATTCAAAGCCTGACCCGGAGATTTATCTCAAGGCAGCGGCATCCTTAAATTTACGGCCTGAAGAATGTGTCGCAATTGAGGACAGCCCTAACGGAGTCCGTTCTGCCACAAATGCCGGGATAAAATGTATTATGGTTCCTGATTTGATTCAGCCTGATTCTGAAATGAAAGAAAAGGCTTGGAATATTTTTGAGAATCTCAAGGAAACTGCGGATTTTTTGACTTCGGTGGGATAATGTGAAGACAAATAAATATTTTCTTGCTGCTTTTGTTTTCTGTGTTCTGCTGAGTTTTTTTTGCTTGGCGGTGGCATGGAGTTCTTCTCCTTCAAAATCTGATTTTTCTGTCGTTCGGCTTGCAAATGATGTTTCTTCGGAAATGCTCAAATCTTCTTTTTGGATTTCACGGACAAAAAAACCGTTCAAAGTCAAAATGACCCGTGAAGAAATTGCAAGATGGAACCGTGAGAACCAAAAAATCAGCCTTTCTGCTAGCAATTTTTATATTTCCAATGATTTAAGAAGATTCGATTCTGTTATTTCATCTGCAGAGCTTAGAAGTGAGCTTTTACGCTATAAGGGCAAAGTCAGATGGTTCAAAAAAATCATCTCTAAAAATGTAGAGAGCCAGCGTGAATTGAGTTTAAAAGATTGGCATAAAATCTACGATGCGATGAATTATTCCAGACTCGGCACGTTCAATTATTTTTCTGGCGGAAATCTTAATTCCGAAGAATACGAAAATGATTTTCCTGTGCGAAAAGCAATCTGCGTTAAGCGAACGAACATGAGGCTTGTGCCTGACTCGACTTTTTACACTGACGACGAAAATTACTGGTACGATGATATAGCGCAAAATTCTGGGATTTTGATGAACGAGCCTGTTCTTGTCTTGTGGGAAAGTAAGGGGGGGGAATGGCTTTTCGTGAAAGCTTCTTTTTGCACGGGGTGGGTTAGGGCGAGCGACCTTGCTTTTTGCTCCGACGATGAATTTTTGCGTTATTTTGACTATGCCGAAAAATCCCCTGAATCTTTTGTGACAATTACCGAAGAGCGGTTCAATCTGCCTTCTGATTATACGCTTCCTTGTGAGGACGAGGAATTTTTAGGCTTCCCTGAGCTTTTCATGGGGACTTTTCTTTTTACCGTGAGTCAAAGTCAGCAGGAAGAGATTTCGGACATATTTCCTGAGCGGGAGCCTCATTCAAGTTTTCTGGTTGAAATCCCTTACCGCAAAAAAGACGGCTCTCTTGCTTTTGCTTATGCTTCGATTCCTTCCGGTAAGTGCAGCCTCGGTCTTCTTGATTATACAAGTGCGAATGTTATTTCTCTTGCATTTAAGTCGCTCGGAGTTCGTTACGGATGGGGTGGCATGGCGGATTCTAGGGATTGCTCGGAATATCTCAAAGATATTTTCCGCTGTTTTGGCTTCAATTTGGCGCGTAACAGTCGATCTCAGCTTGCGATGGCTGGTAAAAACATTGATTTTGAAAAAAAGTCCTTGTCGTCAAAAAAGTCTGCCGTTTCTTCACTTGAACCTGGCACTCTCATGGGCTTTCCGGGGCATGTTTTTATGTATCTCGGAAAGGTCAATGGAAAACATTACGTAATCAGTGCTCTCG
>Ga0256407_10011973_pt1 | contig 11895 bp, 17 predicted proteins | sample RumenRJG_04DNA_FD_193489 | JGI IMG/M metagenome (GOLD analysis project Ga0256407, IMG submission 193489) | Bovine rumen microbial communities from Lethbridge, Alberta, Canada - RJG_04 | ecosystem: Host-associated > Mammals > Digestive system > Stomach > Rumen | place: Canada: Alberta... | reverse complement strand
CCTTTTATTTAAAATTGGGCGAGAATAGGAATGATGGCTATACTATATTATGGGACTTTATGACGTTAATTTAAAGAAAACTAATATCGGTTATCAGTTTGACCGTAATGTGTATATTGGTGTCCAGACGAATGATAATCGTGTGGTTACTTTCAAAGACCTTGGTAATGCCATTATTGCGAGCGGCGGCTCTGGTGGCGGTGGCGGCAGTAGTGAAGATATTCAACTAGACGTTTCGAGTATTGCATCTCTTGGCTCTTCTCAGTATTTCGCCGACCATATTGCTTTTAAACGTGATGGTACAGATGTTGCTTATGATATTTTGCCACAATATGTTCGCGCCGCAGATGCCGCAAATTTAACTGACGCCGAATTTCAGAGTGCAAAAGCTTGCTTATTAGTGCCGGTACTTGATATGAGCAATAATGTAATTGGTTATAAAATTTACTATGCCGATGCCACTGCTTTGCCGACATTACAAATGCTCGTGCATGGTAAAAATTATACTTACGATGGCACGCAGGCTCTGGCGGTTGATTTTTCCAACAAGGATCTTAGTATCCGTGCCAACGGTACATGGTATTATTATAACGGCTCATCTGCGGTTACGATTACCTTAGGTATTGGTGGCATATCTACTTCGGGTACTGGTAACGCCGTAACGAGCATTACCTACAGTAGTAGCAACCACACTCTAACAGTAACTAGCGGAAGAACATTTTTAACTACCGTTTTATCAGGAAGTGGCATTTCAGTGACCGGCAGCGGCGCAACGCGTACAATAGCATTGAATGCGACATTTGGCTCCGCTACACTAACATTTGGTGGAAGTGCTTCTTATGCAATTGTTGCTGGTGTAACACACAATATTCAACTCCCCGCTCTACCCAATTTTACGGTAATGGGGCAGCAATTAGATACTAGTACGCATACCGTTAGCGCTGGTGCTGGTTTAACAGTGACTACTAGTAGCAACACCTCGACTGTATCGTTAGACGCTTCATTTAACGACACCACTCTTGATTGGGATGCGCCAGTACCTTATATGACAGTGGGTGGCACTACACATTATCTATCGCTTCCGCAAATTCCAATTACTACAACAGTTGATAGTTCATCTACCGCAGCGCAAATACCAACAGCACAGGCTGTTTATAATGCTATTACTAGTAACATTAGTGCGGCGTTCAGTTATGACGCAGTCACCGGTACGTTAACTATTGATATAAACTAAAGGAGCTATAACTTGACTCCTTTTTTATTAAACGGCATACTAATATATGGCAATAAAATTTGGAACCAATAACGTTAATGACGTCATATGGAAAGACGCGAATAATGATGATAGAACCGTTACTGCCGTTAAATTAAACGGCGTTTTTGTTTATGCGCGTCAAGGTACTTATAACACTGGAACCCCTCCACTTGGGGTAAGTGCACTGGTTGCTACTCGTACTACAACGATTGAACCTACAGCTACTACTGACGTAACTATACCAACGAACGGAGCCGTGTTTCATGGCGATACATTAAGTTTCTCTGCTACTCCGTCTAGCAATTTATGGACTGTAACTTGCACGAATCCGACTGTTACATTAAATTTTTTAGCCACTACAACCGCTGATGGAGTAAACCTGTCTGGTGTAACTAGTGTCCCAAAATCTCGTACAATTCATGTTGTAACAGATGCTCACGCACAGTACACTACAGTTGATTATTACTTGGGCACTAATCCACAATCCATCACTTATACAGAGAACACCATTGACGATCTAATTGTTGATGCGCCTTATGACGTGTCTTGGCAGACTACTTATGAAACAGACTGGGCCGGCACTACCTCCGGTACAATTATAGCTGGTTTAGATACAGAAACTATTAATGTCGCCTCAAGTAGCATTATCCAGGACTAACACGGGCTTACCAGTAAACATATTTGACATTCCCGTTATATTTCCGTCACAATAAATAGGGTCAATTGAATTTTACATTTAATTTTAAATTTAAGGTGAAGTCTATGAAGTTAAGCACACTCTTTCATCAATGTGCATTTGATATACAATATCAAACGATCGGTAATGATGTTAACTACGCTTTTGTAGAAAGCGGTGATCTTCTTTATATCTACTTTCAAGGTAGCTCTTCTGTTACTGATTGGATTCGCAACTTCCTTTTCCCTGCTTGTCCATATAAAGATATGGCTATACCATATCGCGTTCATCGTGGATTCTTGGCCGCTTGGAAAGAGGTCGAAGATGTTATTATTGCCAAAATCTCAGAAGTCGATACAGATGGGTATCGTTGGAAACAAATAGTAGTTGTCGGCTATTCTCATGGTGGCGCACTTGCTACTTTCTGTCATGAATGTGTTTGGTATTACCGTCCCGATTTACGCGAGCACGGCTTAGTTGGCTTTGGCTTTGAAGCCCCGCGCATTTTCTTCGGCTGGCACCTCAAGAAAGAGTTGCGTGAACGCTGGAAACACTTTCGTATCATTCGTAACAAAAATGATATTGTAACTCATGTGCCGCCCGTGCTATTTATATATCGCCACGTTGCTGAAATTCTACATATTGGCAAAGGCGTATCTACTAAAAACTATCATTGGCCGCATTGTATCGGAGCGCATTATCCTGAAGCGGTTTATGAAAGTCTTCTCGCTTATGAAGAAAGGAATGAAGAATAATGGAAAAACATGTAACACTTTACACCACGCACTGCCCTGCTTGCAATGCTATGGTTCTACTTTTAAAAAAGAATGGCTATACTTGGACTGAAAACACTGATATCGAACTTATGCGTTCTAAAGGCTTCAAAGCCGTGCCCTGGATCGAGTTTGAAGACGGCACGCTCATGAACCTTGGTCAAGCTAAGGAATTTTTCGCGGCCGCCAAAAACCAACAAACGCAAAATTAACTTGCTTATTTCAAAACATTTATCTATAATAAAACTAGCACGATAGTGTTAGTTTTTTTATTAGGAGTTTTATGACAATAGACGAAAAACTACGATTTATGGAGGAGTATCGTGGCGCCCGTAATGCGGCAACCGGCTCTGAAGTAGACCCCAACGCGAACGTAACGGAAAAGAATATCGCCACCCTTGCCGTCGAACTTAACAAGGCCGACCATATTCTGCTTCAGCGCGCCGTTATGAAGAACTATTTAACTAAGTATTTTGGCGCTGAATTGGCGGCTCAGTATGAGGAGGACTTGAACCATCACATTATCTATCGACATGACGAAACTACCGGTGCAGGCGGCTTCCCATATTGCGTCGCTATGACCATGTATCCCTTCTTATTGGATGGACTTACCAAAGTTGGCGGCGGCAGTACCGCACCTAAGCATATAGAGGAGTTCTGCGGCGGCTTCATCAACCTTCTCTTCATTGTTGCCGCGCAATTTGCTGGCGCAGTAGCAACACCCGAGTTCCTTACTTATTTCGATCACTTTATGCGTATTGATTATGGTCAGGACTACTACCTTCATCTTGATGACGTCATTGAACCGAGTCGCGGCATGACGTTGCGCAATAAAATCGAGAAGCATTTCGGGCAAATTATTTATAGCATTAACCAGCCCGCCGCCGCTCGTGGCAACCAATCCATTTTCTGGAATATTGCCTACTTCGACCGCTACTACTTTGAATCCATCTTTGATGGCTTCTTCTTCCCCGATGGCGATGAACCGTGCTGGGAATCCACTAAAGTATTGCAAAAGCTCTTTATGAAGTGGTTCAACAATGAACGTCTCCGCACCATTCTCACCTTCCCTGTTGAAACTGCAAACATTCTTGTTGAGGACGGTCACTATAAGGATGAGGAAATGGCCAACTTCTTCTCTGAAATGTGGGCAGAAGGTGCTTCCTTCTTCATGTATCAAAGCGATTCTGTCGACGCCCTCAGTTCTTGCTGCCGTTTACGTAATGCAGTAGAAAAACAGCCGTTCTCTTATACATTGGGCGCTGGTGGTGTTGAAACTGGTTCTAAAGCTGTTATCACCATGAATCTTAATCGCGTAGTGCAGGATTGGGATAGAGCGGGACGTGCCGTCCCACTCGCTCGTTACATCGAAGATGTAACTTCGCGTATTCATAAATATTTAACCGCATTCAATCATAAACTTTGGGATGACTATAATGAAGGTTTGTTAACTATCTTCAAGGCTGGTTTTATTGAATTAGATAAGCAATATCTAACTGTTGGTGTAAACGGGTTTGTTGAAGCCGCCGAATATCTCGGTATTAAAATTAATCCATTCGTTAAAGAATATAAAGAATTTGCACACGATATACTTAATACGATTGAAAAACTCAATCAAGCGGAACGCACTGATCACGAGCGCTTTAACTTGGAATTCGTGCCTAGCCATTTCTGTGGGCACTTGCGTAACAAAATCTCTTCTAATTTCTCGAAAACCCGTGTGTGGCAACAACATGGACAACGAGGGGCAAGGGTAGAGCTAGCCTGAACGACTAAATGAAGAGACCTGAAAAGGGATGCAATAGTCTGAACACTATGGTAACATAGTGAACATATTTGAAAGAATATGTCGCCAATTATTCCACATATGAAGAATGTACGTGGAGAAGAAAAAAATATTGGTCATCAAAGTAACAGAATGGCAGAAAACGTTGCCGTTAAATTATATAATTGGGATAAGCGTGACGGCTATTCCGTGCCGAGCAGCCGCAACTGCTATAATTCCTACTTCTACATTGTTGAAGATAATATCGACCCCGTTCTCCGCTTCTATTATCAAGGCACCGGATTTGCGGATCAATGCAGTGGCGGTGTTGCTCTCCACAACAACCTTGAAGAGCATTTGGACGCCGCAACTTACCGTAAACTCATGGATGTTGCAGTAGACGCTGGTTGTAACTATTTTACTTACAACATCCGTAATACCATTTGTAATGATTGCGGTTACATTAGCAAGCATACTCTTGACGAATGCCCGCGTTGCCATAGCAAGCATCTTGACTATGCTACGCGCGTAATAGGATTAACATACCAGTCCCCCTCAGCGGCGACGTTGAGGTAAACATAACATTAACGACTCGATCAGTCGGTGTCGCCATATGGCGGCTAACGGTTAAACTCCTCATTTGAGGACAATCCCGTGCCAAGCGAAAGCCGGTGTAACGACTATCCGAAAGGAGTAGGGTGGAGCTTGATCACCACTCGAAAATGTTACAACTCTGTGAGTTGAAGATATAGTCTACTCCCCCAACAAATATCGGGTAACCGAGGGTATACAGGATTTAAAACGCATCTCTAATTTTAGTCAAGCTCGTCAAGATGAGGCTGAACGGCGTAGTTATACACGTCCGAATATTTTGGACTAATCTTGCTTTGCTGCTCGAGTGATTGGTATACTATCTTAGAGGTAGATAGTATGGCTAAATTTAAAACAAAAAACTTTGAGGAAATGCAAGAGCATTATCCTGAGTTTGATATTAATCTTTCGCGTAACCGTAATAGTATTAAACAATTATATAATCAAAAATTTAAACATTTAACAGCATTATACCCAACACATCATAATAAACAATTGTGTTGGGTATGTCGTTGTGATTGTGGTACTTATACAGTATACTCTACTGACAAGTTAATAAGTGGTGAGGCTACAACATGTGGACCGTCTTGTCCTTACAAAAAATCAAAGCTTCATGATTTAACTGGACAAACTTTCGGTCGATTAACAGTTATACAAAGATGTGGAGTTACTAATGATGGTCATGCACTATGGGAGTGCAAATGTGAGTGTGGTAATATAACAAAAGTTAACGGTCGTTATTTAGAGCATGGACAAATCAATAGTTGTGGAAAATGTCCAACTTGGTCAACACATTCTAAGGGTGAAACAGCGATTGCGAATTGGTTAACGCAGCACAGTATTGTCTTTGAGAGAGAAAAACGTTTTAAAGACTGTAATAGAGGCAGCGCTCCATTTCGTTTTGATTTCTTTTTACCCCAACAAAATTTACTTATTGAATATCAAGGTATACAACATTTTTATCCCACAGGCGGTTGGTTTAACTCTGAAACTGTAAGAGATTGTCAAGAAAAAGACCAAATAAAAGCGAATTATGCTTTAAATAATGGGTATCAATTACTAATTATCACTTATTGCGATAATGTCGCTGAAAAACTGGAGGACGCATTATGTTAACTTTCACCGATTACGAAGTCGATTTACGCTCCATTCCCGGTGAAATTTGTTTAACTTTCTATATCTGTGACTGCCCCTGCCATTGCCACGGCTGCTCTAGTCCGTGGCTGTGGGAGCGCGGCAAATATGAATTAACCGTTGAAAAGCTAACAAAAGCCGTTAAACTTTACCCCTATATCACCTGCGTTCTACTAATGGGCGGAGATAATGACCATGTTGAGATCGCACGACTTGCCGACTGGATTCGTCAGCTCAATCGTAAGGCCGCCTTCTATAGCGGCATGGATAATTGGGATCTCAACCTTCAGTCTCACCTGGACTATTATAAAATTGGCCACTGGGATGAAAGTCGTGGTCCGCTTAATGCCCGCACCACTAATCAGGTCCTATTCCGCCGCGATTCACAAAACCACTTCATCAACATTACTTCGATGTTTTGGACGAAGGAGAATGAGTGGAAGCCGCAACAGGAAGAGCAAATTAAGGCAGATCGGGCTGAGTGGTTACAAGGGCTTGGGGCGGCCGACGCAAAAAGGAGCTAACATGAAAATTTTACGAATCGATAAAAACGGGGCCGCCGAAGCTGTGCGCCAAAACGACGGCTATTGCCCCTGTAAATTAGAAAAGTGCCCGGACACTAAGTGCATGTGCCGCCAATTCCGTGAACAGGTGGCGCGGCAAGAGCCGGGCGAATGTGAGTGCGGTTTATATGAAGTGGTTGACTAAGCGCCGTGAAATGAAAATGTTAATGAACGGCTCGGTGCGGCTTAAATATTTATTGCATTTATTGCCGGACCGTATTATGGTTCAAGTCGATCAATTTCACGGCACTATGAACCGCGCCAAGGCCGCCGACAAATATGGAGAATATTTTGTTTGGTTTATTCAGCCGCGCGGTTATGATATCGAAGTTATATTGCATGAGCAATCGAAAGGAGCAAAATAATGCATTTTGAACTAGTTAGACCTGAAGAAAAAGTGGCACTACCAGTGCGCGCGACCGCCGGTAGCTGCGGCTATGATTTCTTTTTGCCGACCGATGTGGTTGTGCCGGCGCATCAAGCCGTTGCCATTTCTACCAATGTAACGGTGGCGCATGATGACTGGGATGCATATCGTTGGGTACTACACCTCTATCCGCGCTCTTCCCTCGGCACTAAAAAGCATTTAATGTTGGCGAATACGACAGGAGTAATCGATTCAGACTATTGCGGGTTTGAAATTCGCGTATTCCTCTACAATTACGGCGAAGAAGATGTAAGTCTTAAGGCAGGAGATCGCTTCTGCCAAGGCGTATTTGTACCTTACTTAATTACTAGTGACGACACCGCCGTTGGAGACCGCACTGGCGGCTTCGGTTCGACGGGCAACTAAATTACGTGGGCTGCAACAGTTCCTTGTAACTGTCAGCCCATTTTTTATTGACTTTAACACTATTCATACGTATAATAATATTAAAGATAAGAAAGGACTAACCTTATGGATGAGCAGGAACGTAATGCTCTATGTCATGGAGCCGTGGACCTTAGTAATTATGCTACGCGTATGCTGATTAATGGTGAAAAGTTAAGTACAGATTGTATGGTTCGGTATGGTGGTGCGTATTTTACGTTAGATATAAATAAAGCAATAGAACTAGGATTGTTAATCAAGGAGAATTAAACGATGAGTCAATGGACACATGTAATTGGAGTTGTTCAGCTTCACCCTGTCACACAGGAAGAAGTTGAAAATGCGTTTGGAATACCGAAAACGTGGCATGATATGTGGCATGGTACTGAACGCTTTTTTCGTCATGCTAATAGTGCTGTTAAAATTCCGGCCGGGTCGGAGGGCAGCGTAGTCTGGCATTTGCAGGATACTACTGAAAAATCCGATGAGGATGATGCATGGCATGTTCTTGGTGAAGGTTCAATCATTTCTATTGAAGGTGACTTGCGCGATTTTGGCGAAACAGACGAAGATGTGCAAGAAATTGCTGAGTGGTTTATTGACGGTTGCAAGAAACTTAACCCACGCTGGGCAACCTTATCCATTGAGGTCGAGTTTGGTAACTCGTATATGATTGACGTTATGTTGAATCGATATATTATTCACAAAGTTGATCGTAACCAGACATTAACGATTACTGACTTAACAACACATGAAAGGAAGTAAATTATGCGAACTATTGATGACTTTGCTCTAATGGAGCCGATGAAATATTACGACAATCCGGAGCCGAAAACCGCCACTCTGCAGCAAAAGCGGCAAGATATTATTAATAATAAAGGTAATGAATATATTGCCTCAGTCAAACATGATGGAGATTGGGGGTGTTTTATTCATTACTCCAAAGGACATAACCTAATTCGTAGTCGCTCCATTAGTAAAATTACCGGTGTGTATGGCGATTATACAGCAAAGTTGCCAACTGCTATCGAAGTTATGGATAAGTGGCCTGACAATACGGTCATTTTGGCCGAAATCTGTGTGGATGGTGAGGGTGTTAATGCCAACACTATTGGTACTATTTTGCGCTGCCTGCCGGAAAAAGCAGTAGAACGTCAGAAAACCACCAAGGTTAAGTTTTGGGGCTTTGACTTATTGATGTGGAACGGCGAGGATCTTACCGAAACACCATATCTCGTTCGTATCATGGAATTAGAAGCGTTGTTAAACGACAGGTTCGCCGAACACTACTATGGTGCTAACCATTTCTGTTGCACAACAGTGTTTGCAGACGGCTTCGACTTTGCTGAAGAAGCCGACCGTATTATTGCGGCCGGCGGTGAAGGTTTGGTTATTCAAAAAAAGGACAACCATTATTGGCCCGGCACACGTACTGCGTGGAAAACGTTGAAGTTAAAACAACGTTTACCAGAAATGGAGCTTTTGGTAACCGATATATTAGAGCCAACTAAAGAATACACCGGTAAAGAAATTGAAACCTGGCCGTATTGGTTGGCGGAGCCGGACGATGGCGACTATCCAACTATGCATAATTTTAGAGGCGCCACTGAAGCGCTTGAATATGAGAAAAACTTCAATGAAAAACACAGTGAGGACCTTGGCTATACTGTCAAAGTTAAAGCCGTTACAAAACCTTATTTCTACGGTTGGAAAAGTGGTATCACGGTATTATATAATAGTGTTAGAGTAGATGTTGCTAGCGGTCTTACTGATGATGATCGGGCATGGCTAGCAACACGTGAAGCGTACGAACTCGTTCATGGCACGGCTCTATATGCGGTTGTGCGGGGAATGAGTACAAATGATAAAGGAGCAATCCGACATCCAGTATTTGTGCGCTTCCGCTACCCCGAGGAGCACTAATGTATCAAATTGTAGAAGAATGTAGCTGTCAACTTAAAGTATTGGGGAGTTATCAAAGTTGGTCCGAGGCTGAGGAAGCCGCTGCAATATTAGAACAATGTGGCATCCAAACTCGTATTATACACACATCCAAAGATAAGGAGAATTATGAAGAAAAGTAATCTTGGAATTTTAGCCGCTGCGGCATTATTACTTGGGTCTTGTGGATCTCAATCTTCCATTCCGCCCGTTGAGTCTAAAACAACTATAGAGTCTAGCTCTGTCTCAAGTTCAAGTGAAAGTGTTGCTGAAAAGTCGAATGAAAGCTCTGTGATTTCGAGCGAAGAGCCTATTGTCTCAAGTACGGAATCCGTTATTTCAAGTCAAGAACCTGTTGTCTCAAGTAAAGAGCCCATTGTCTCAAGTGAAGAACCTGTTGTCACAAGCAACGAGTCTGTGATTTCGAGTGAAGAACCTGTTGTTTCTAGCGAAGAATCGGTATTTTCAAGCAAAGAGCCTGTAGTCTCCAGTGAAGAGTCTATCGTTTCTAGTGAGGAATCCATTGTTTCTAGTGAGGAATCCATTGTTTCTAGCAAAAACCCTATCATTTCCAGTGAAGAGTCGATAATCTCTAGTGAAGAATCCATTATTTCCAGTGAAGAGTCTATCATTTCCAGTGAAGAACCCATTATTTCTAGTGAAGAATCTATTATTTCTAGCGAGGAGTCCACAATCTCTAGTGAAGAGGTTATAGTCTCCAGCGAAGAATCAGTAGTTTCCAGTGAAGAATCCATGGTTTCCAGTGAAGAACCCGTAATCTCCAGTGAGGAACCTATAATTTCAAGCGAAGAATCAATTCCCTCTAGTGCTCCCGTTGTTATCAACCCCATCGTCATTACTCCGATCAGCCTATTAAATTATAATAATAAAAACATCGCGTACGCAGATGGTGAAGCCACCATTGATGGCATCAATTTTAATTATGAAGAGCTCTCTTGTTACGACAGCGGCTTACAAATGCGTCATGCCTCCAAGAGTAAAAATAAGAAGTCCTCTTCTTTCTGGAACGTTACTGTTTTACCCGGTGAGTTAAAATCTATTGACATTGTGTTTAATGCAAATAAGAACACCTATGATAACGCTGGAGCCTTTGTATTCTCATTTGGTGCGACTGAAGACTTAGGCACTGATGTTGTGTTCGACACTGTTGCGGGAGAAAAGCAATATAGCATTCAAGTCCCCGAGGGCATGACGTTTATGAAAATGACGGTCAATCTTGCATACAGCTTCTATGTAGACTCCTTCACTCTTAATTTTTAAGGAGTAAATCATGAACGCTTACCTAGCAGGATCAATATTCTACTACGGTGATGTGCTACGAAATACGGAATGGGCGGCCAAAATACGAGCCGCCTTTCCGTCTATTAACCTGTACTCGCCGATTGAGAATACCGAAATTAACGGTGCCGAAGGAAAGAAAAAGTGCGCCGGTTCACGAGCAATAGTCGAAGGGGATAATGCGCGTTTAGATAAAACGGACATATTAATTGTTTGTATTGATGGAGATATTTTGCCATCTGGTTCTTGCGCTGAAATTGGATATATGGCAGCTCGCTGCGAGTTCTTGCACTCAAACCAGCACATTGTTGGCATTTGTACAGACAATCGTCAGTGTTACTTAACTCATAGCATTGAAAAAGACAATGCTGGCGCCGCAGAACTTGGTGAACAACAATATAGCTATCAAAATCTGTACGTCACCGGGCTTATCAAGAAGTATGGCGCGCTCTTCAGTAATATCGACGACGCCATTGAATACATAAGGAGTTTAAATGTCTAGTTTACGTTACAACATCTCTGACAAGCTTGGCATCGGCAATACTATTCTCTATTCTATCCAGCATTGTCTTGCCATGTTCGTCGCAAATGCTCTTATCGCTATTATTATATATAGCGGTTATGGGTATAACATGGTTCCGGCCGCGCTTATGTCTGCGGGTGTCGGCACTATTATCTATTTACTTATAACGCGATTTAAGAGTCCAGTATTCCTCGGCTCCAGCGCGGCGCTCATCCCCGTTATGTCCACTTGCTTGGCAATGGGTGGCGTAGTTCACGGTAACTTTATCGCCGTCATTATTGGCCTTGGGATTGTTGGTCTTATTTATGCAATTCTTGCAATAGTAACTCACTTTGTGGGCACTAAATGGTTAATGAAACTGTTGCCGCCCGTCGTAGTTGGTCCGGTTGTTGCCATTATCGGTCTTAATTTAGCCGCCTTCGCCACTAATTGGTCGATGTTTAATAACGGCGCTGATTGGAATGGTTGGGCTCTCGGCATTGCATTGGTTACCATGCTTGGTATTGCATTAATCTCACACTATGCAAAAGGAAAGTTAAGTACCTTACCCTTCTTGGTCGGCAT
>Ga0256407_10011972_pt1 | contig 11897 bp, 8 predicted proteins | sample RumenRJG_04DNA_FD_193489 | JGI IMG/M metagenome (GOLD analysis project Ga0256407, IMG submission 193489) | Bovine rumen microbial communities from Lethbridge, Alberta, Canada - RJG_04 | ecosystem: Host-associated > Mammals > Digestive system > Stomach > Rumen | place: Canada: Alberta | collected... | reverse complement strand
CTTCGATGACACCTCCTGTTTCCATTGCTTCTCCCTTTGCAGGTTCTCCTCGTCACGCTTGCGGATGTCCGCCATGATGTAGTTGATGGGTTGTGAGATACAGTCCTTACCGGCACCAGTACCAGCCATCAGCACGTTCATCAGCGTAGCCTCATGCAGCACGTTGTCGATGTAGCGGAACCTCACCTTATACAGATGCGCCGCCAAGGCAGGGAACACCGCATGGGCAACGGCAGGTTTGTAGACATCTGGTGTCCTTGATATCAGCAGCTGAATCAACTTCGGAAGTTTCTTCGGCATCTCTGGAGGCGTCTCAGGTTCGTCATCCATGATATTCCTTTCCTCCATCAAGTCCTTCACAATCACTTTCAGCAGATAGGTAAAATCCTTTGGCTTCTCTTTGCAAGCCGATTCCACGAGATGCCGCACCTCATCCTCAGAGAGTCCTAAGCGGGGGATAACTTCCAATATCCTTTGAGGTTCATTCTCCATGATGGCACGGAGATTGACGGCAAGTTTATGAAGTCTCACGTTACGTTCCCCATCCACAGGCTCACCGCCAGTTCTGCGCCAATACTCATTAATGATATCTTCAAATGGGATTCCCTTGTATGATGACTGGTTGTTGATGGTTGACGGCTGACATCTTACATCTTCCGTCTTACATCTTCCATCTTCCGTCTTACATCTTCCATCTCTGTACTGCTCCCCAAACATCTTCTCATACTCCTCATTCTGGTACTCAAAGATGTTGTCATTGATATAGAGAATCTCGTCCTCCTGCGGAGCGAACGACGCACGGCTGGCATCCTTGCATGCCTCGTCAGGCTCCACGCCCAGCAGTTTCGCAAAGGCGTGTTGGTTGGCACTGAGGTCACCCGTCTCCGCATCTGCCTTGAAGACCACACGCAGTCCTTTGCCCGATGGGGTGACGTGTACCAACATCACCTGATTCTTAACACCATCCTCGAATAACTCTCTGGGTATGTGCATAAAGACAGTACCGGGGTGGTCAATATGGTCGATGTCGAGCATCACCAGACCATTCAGACGTGCTGCCTCCTGCTTGCGCCAAGCAGCCTTGGAACCGTTCTTCGATGTTGTCTCACCGAAGGTTGCTTGATAGATGAAGATGGGCAGTGACCGTTTCTTGGCATCAGCCTCCTTGTCGTTGCCCTCCGCTTTGAGTTTGCGGAACTCGGCAATCTTGTTTTTCACACGGTCAGAGCTGACCACTTTGTAAAAGTCCTCTTTCGTACAGAGCTTCGTAGGAAGAGGTAAGTTATATTGCAAACTAAACATCTGTCACCTCCTTCCTTTTAGTGTTTGAAATTGATGACACCACCTTCCTCTTCCAAGCCTTGGCGGTACAGATGACCCGTCATCTCCCCACTCTCAATCTCCAGCATATTGGCTGCCTTGCACATCCCCATGGTCTTGGGAACACTGACCCACATCCTGTAACGCTGGCGACTCTCTTTCAGATGTCCGCAGGCAGTCTGATAGAGCATCTTGTCTGGCTCACTGATACCTGTAGCTTTCTTCTGATGGTTGTAGGCTCGGAACATCAGACCTTCCTTTGTCTTGCGGATAGAGCCGTCCACGCACTTGCCCTTCATGAGGGCGTTCACGATCTCTTCGTCGATTAAAATGTATTTTTTCATTTAAAGTTGGTTTTGTGAGAGAAGTATCAGGAAGGTGGCCACCTTTACAATCTCGATTCCCCTCAACTCCAACTCGGGTTTATAAAAATTATTTCTTGATAATGCTGCGAATGAAGTCCAAACCCTTTGGTGTCCACACCAAATATTCATTGTCTTTCAATTCACCCTCTAAAGAGAAGTGTATGCAGTGCCGTGTCATTGCCAATCCCATACCCCTGTATTTTGAGGTAAGCAACGGACGACCTTTCGGCATGAATACACCGATGTCACGAAGGAATGAGATAAAATCCTTTCTTGGCATTTTGTACATCTTAGCTATCTCACTGGTAGTGACACAACCAACAGTCTTTTCATTTTGACGTTTCGCCTTTACCAGACTCTCTACGTCTAAAAGTAAGTTTTCCATTTTTTTAATTTTGAATTGGTAAATATAAAATTGTACGCACGTGTGTGAGAGTTCCATTTCGACAGTCTATACCCAGCAGTTTCGTTTTTGTTTCAACATTTCAAAGATCGCATCAACGAGCGAAAAGCGAAAGCTTGCTTTCTGGCTTTTCCGAGTGCCAAAGGTTTTCGAGGCGCTGCCTCAAAGATCGCTGTCATTTTCCCGTTTCCGTTCGTTGACAGTGCAAAGGTACAGCATCAAAAAAAGAAAAACCCCCTACGTAGGGGGTACGCGTAGGGGGTACGGATTAATCTAAGTAATTGATAATCAGTCTAAAATATTTTTCAACTTATCTTGAAAATCTAAAGACTTTCTTTGATCAAGTGCTTTGTTATAATAATTTCTTAGTGTTTCTGGTCGTACTTGCCATAGTTTGCCGAACACCTGCCAGACATCTTTTATCTCCAGTCTTTCACTTATAACTCTTGCTAATATTGCCTGTTCGGGTTTACTAAGGTCAATAGGCTGCAACTCTTCTGTAAGTAGCCTGTTATAGATAAAGTTACCCAAAACATCTTTTGCCTCATCGGTCTTTAATAGCTCTGGTATCTCTATCCCCTTCACTTCCTCTGCCTCTACATATTCACCCTTCCCAACATAGACATTAGTAGGGTGATCATAATAATGCATGATCGGTGCATTGAAATGCATGATGGTGGTACCTCTATCCTTGTCCATAACAATCCTCCTTTCCTGCACAATTTACGTTATTTACTGGAGCGTTGTTGATAATATAGTTATTAATGATAACTAAATTAGCTTTTGACAGTCTCTCACGAAGAAGAGTCAATAATTGATTTTCTTTTATAAAATCCATAATTTGATTAATTTGATTAATTTGAAATAAATAATTGATAGTTACTTATAGAAACGGAACGTGGAGTTCTGTTTTCTTGGTGGCGCCTATTACGCCCTACGACGTGTTGATGAACTTTTTCATTGTGATTAAGGTTTTAGTTAATTTAGAATTAAGAGAAAACTCAATGTCATGCAAAGGTACAAAATTTGTTACAATTTGCAAATACTTTTACAACTTTTATGATAAAAGGAAAACAAATAAAAATGGTTCCTCACATCTCACGACGCAAGGAACCCAATAATTACTTATTATCAACTATTCGATTGCAAAGATAATAATTAAAATTTAATTATCCAAATAATCATGCTAAATAAAGAATCCCATAAGCTTGATTATATTGCTGACTTATATGTGAACAACTCATTATCATCCAAGTCTGGGCGTTTTGTCACCTCTCTTACGTAGTCACGTACCAGATGCCGCCACTCATTAGGTTTCATGCTAAAATACCTCTCTTGAAATTCACGTATGCACTCCAGATAAATGGTCTCAATGGTTGTGCCATCTTCCAGTTCCATCATGTTGTGAATCAGCTTACGAACATCATTATCATCAGGTATGTTGGCTAACATTGAACCAGACGCAATGAAACGAACCTCATCAGCTTTCTTGCCTCGCTTTGACGGTGGAGCGACTTTCATTGTTGGTTGTGAAACATCTGGACTAATGCTCTCACCATTGCCAACCCTCACTAAGTCATGTATCTCATTCACATAGTTACGCACTGCTATGAAGTTCTTACCAAACGTATCAATCCATTCATATTGTGCAAACGGTTCTTCTTCCATCAACGTATTTGGGGTTATGTCACCGTTGTCACAAACGTATGTTATGATACTCTTTATATATTCCTCTTGCAAAGAGTTAAGTGTGGTATCAGATAGAAACTGTGAGAAACGTTCCATTGCGATATGACGGTCAACACCTATCTGTGAGCGTATAAACGCACCCACGCTGTCACCACATATCATATTGCTCTTGGCAATGAATTTCTCATAATCCTCTTTAGTGCCTAGTTCCTTCCAACAAATCTTTTCCAGTTCGCTAATGTCAGCAGATGTTAGTTTCTCCATGTTGACAATCTTCTGGATAACTGGCAGTTCTTTATTCTCTGCTAGGAAATCCATTACTCGCTGTTTGTATGAGGTCTGCAATGGCACATCTTTGGGTGTCCCTTTGGTTTCTACAGTGTCCTTAATGTTGATGGTAAACTTCTGATTGGTGATACCAGTTATGAACTGTACCAAATCCCTAATCTCCTTACGGACATACTCAAGTTTATCAAGTGAGGCAGTTTCCCAGAAATCGTGCTTGGATAACTGTTTAATCAATGTCATCTTGTCATTCACTTGCTTGATGCTGGCTTTCTCCTGCAACTTATTGGCAATCTTCTCCACCACTTGCTTTGACTTGTCACCATTGACAGCCTCATCAATCTGGGACAACTCAATGTTAAGCATCAGAATGTCGAACTTGGTTGCGCCCATGTTAGTTGTACTGCTAACTAGTAATGGTGCTATAACGTCTTTCAGTTCTATGCCATCTGTGTTTGACAGATATACCCAAGTATCTTTCTTTCTGTATTTATCAACAATATCCCAATGCTCACGTACAGAGATATGTTTATCATTCAATTCCTTAACTTGACCTATCAGAATGGCTTTGGTCTCATCATGCAAGGCTTTGGCTACCTCATCATTCTGGAACTGCTCATGTTGCAATGCTATTGCCAAATCTACACGTAGGTCAAACAGTCTCTGAGTAAGTGATATGGATTTCATCGGTTCAAACCCCTTGGGATTATCACCAAAGAACTCAAAGTTACCACACCAGTCAAAGATATAGAAGAACTTCTTGGCTCTGTCCTCTGGTGTTTCCCCTTCATCAAATATCTCTTCCGACAGTCGTGTACCTCTACCTATCATCTGTAGGAACTTGATTTTAGAACGCACTTGCTTGAAGAAAACCAGATTCAATATGTCTGGCACGTCAATACCAGTATCAAGCATATCAACAGAAACGGCAATCTGTGGCATCTTTCCTCTTACTTCAAAGGTGTCAATGAGGCTCTGAGCATAATTAACGGTATTGTCAATCAATTGGCAGAAATCATCACCTAGGGCTGGGTATAGATGCTTGAATCGCTCGACTATAAGCACTGCATGATTGTGATTATAAGCAAAGATGATGGTCTTTCCGATGGTATCACCTCCGTTTATCTTCAAGCCGTTATCCATCAAGTCTATGATAACCTTATCTATGGTATCTTGATTGAAAATATAACTGAATAGTTCATCATGCTCTATATTGCGTCTATACAGTTCATCATCTGGAATGTTGAGTTTGGCTTTCTCATATTTCCAGATGCTTTCCATCTGTTTCTTCTCATCCTCAGATAGCTTGTCATACTTGATGCCATTCTTCAAAATGTCTGTTGTGCGAGACAGCACCACTTTGTCAACCAGATAACCGTCACTGACAGCCTCATCTAGTAGGTACTCGAAATTTGGCTCTCCACTCTCTCGTTCAAACAGTTCATACGTGCTTCTATCATCATCTTCTCTTGGTGTGGCGGTCAATCCAACCATCAAGGCATCGAAGTAACTCAGAATAGAAGTGTATTTGCCAAAGATGCTACGGTGTACCTCATCAATCACAATCAAATCAAACCTACCAATTGAGAACTCTTTAAGTTCTGTATCAATATAGTTTATCATGGTCTGATAGGTGCTGAACAGTATGCGAGCCTTCATCACGCTTTCCTTATCCGTTGGCTTGAAATCATCCAATCTGGCTGTGGTGGCACTTGGCAGTAACTTGGTGAAATTCTTATGTGCTTGCTTCACCAATGCTGTACGGTCTGCAAGGAACAGAATATTCTTAGCCCATCCATTGCGCATCAGCACATCACATAGAGAAATGGCTACACGTGTCTTACCAGTACCAGTAGCCATCACCAACAGTCCCCTTCGGTGCATACCATTGAAATTCTCACAGATTGCCTTAACTGCTTGCTTCTGGTATGCTCGATTGGTTATTTCATCGTTTATTTTGAGGTCTGTGATTCCGTTCCTTCCACGTCTCTGAATCAATACCAACAAATCTTCTTCTGTGTGGAATCCATGAACTCGCCTAGCAGGATAGCCCAATCCGTCAATAATGAAGGTCTTGAATCCATTGGTATAGTATATGACTGGTCTAACACCGTATTGTCTTTCAAGGCAATCTGCATACAATATGGCTTGTTGTCTTCCTACCTCTGGTGATTTCGTTGTACGCTTGGCTTCCACTACTGCAAGGGGCTTACCGTTAGCACCAAACAGCACATAGTCAACATAGCCCACACCTGCACTGTTAGGCATGCCAGTGACTTCAATCTCTATGCAAGCCTTACTTGGTACTATTGCACCTTCTTTATCCAGAACCTCCCACTTGGCTTCTTCCAGCAGCAAGTCTATGAATAATTTGCGTGTCTCTGCCTCGCTGTAGTCTATCTTATCTGTAATATCTTGAGGTGCTTCTATAGTTTCCTTCGGTACACTCTCAATAAACTGTACTGTTGCTGTTGGTACAGTATTAGTAGGTACTACAGTTAATGAAGGTGACTTTGGTATAAGCTCTTTGCGGAATGGTGCAAGGCTTGTGATAACACCAAGTTTAAGTAATATGCCACCTACAACATTATAGATGTTCAACAGTGTAAAGTAGGCTTCACCACCCTTCACACCTCCATCATGCGCTGCCTTATTACCTATCTTGCGAACATAATGAGCCGCCATCATCAGTTTATCATCATCACCGATGAACTGGGTAAACGGCTCACTAGACATCATTTCAAGCAGATTGGTACGCTTCTCTATCTCTATGCCTTTGAGAGTATAGATTGCCTTAACTATCCACTCCAAGGCTCTGCGACCATTCAACGCACACACATCATAGTTGGTCTGTTGTGTGTCCTCCGCTGCACTGCAAAAGCCGTATAGGTCTTTCAGTGCCTCAATATCCTTTAGATAGTCAAAGTTCTTCATACGTTAATTGAAATAATAATCCATGCGGCTGTTAAACAGCGTTTCAACCTCCTTGATGGACTTCTGGATAAGTTCTTTTTGATGCTCAATGGCTTCTATCTTGGAGGCAAATTGTTGCTGGAGGGAAAGAGGGGGGATAATAATAGGAAACTCCCTAAGTGAAGACAATCCAACAGTTTTCTGTGCTATTCCTGTAGCAACATCATCAGCTAAATATTTTATACTCTTACATAAAGCCCAGTAGCATAAATAGCAAGGGCTTACTAAATGTTTATTAGGTCTCAACAATGCTATGTGCCTTTGAAAGCAAAAGTTTCTATCTTCTTTTACGATGATTGGAATACCATATGAACCTGTTACAGTATAAAGCACATCATCAATTTGAGCTTTTCGTTCTTTATTTATACTATCATAATAGCTTTGAGGAACAAAGAACGTATCTCTAAAATCAATCTCTCTATTTTGTTTATCAATGTTAGATATTGTTATGAAAGGTATTCCTTTGTCTACTTTTGGAGGAGGCATATGATCCCCATCTGTAATGCAAGTACATGCCTCTTTAAGTTTCTTCACCTCCCAACCTTTCTCATTGGTGATAGGGTCGCCAAACATTTCATAGAAGAGAGACTGCGCCAGATTATCCAACTCTTTTATCTGGGCTTTCTTCTTTTCAATGATGGAACTTAGCAAGTCCAACTCATCAACAATATGCTGCTGCTCAGAGAGAGAGGGGATAGCAATCTTCTTTGGTGCTAAAGACTGTCTAGTAATTTGCGGTTGGGCGGCTCCAGTAATTACATCGGATAAATCTAAACCTTTTAATAGGTAAAAAAGAAAGTTTTGAGATAATATATTATGTTGTGGATGAACAACCATAGCGTTGCCGTTTATCCATGAATATGGTTTGGAAACATTGATAGTTCCACATGTAGCACCTCTACATGTCATAAGAACTTCGCTGCTCTCGTGGTTGTAAGAGTTATATTTTCCAATCACTCCATTTGCACCATAAACGAGGTATTTACCATCTTCAACCAACTCTTTAGATGATAATGTTTTGGGCTGATAGATGTTGCACACTTCACCTAACCTCTTATATTCCCAACCTTCTTTCATACTTCTTCCTCCTTTACAATCTCCCAGTAACCAGTCTTGTCACTTCCTTTTCTGGCGATAATTCCAAGGTCGCGGAACTTCTTTAGTTGTTTCTCTATACCACGCTTAGTTAATCCTATCTGTTCTGCGATGTCTCCAGCAGACAAAGACGGATTGGATGCCAAAAGTAACAAAACCTTCTTTTCGTTTACACCGAACTTTACACCGAACTTTACACCGAACTCTTTGCCGAACTTTTCATCGAACTCGTCTTCTGTATTTGGCAAAGGATTCCCCTGATGCGCTTTCAGCGTCTTGTAAATCTCGCCCAGCATAAAGTCTATGAACGGACCAGATTGCCCTGCACTCGTGCTGGCAGAGATGGCATCATAATACTGCTGCTGATTACTATACACCATGTTCTCTACAGGCAGATGCTCAAACAGCGGATGCAGCTTGCCCAATATCAGCGACTGCCACAAGCGTCCCATTCGTCCATTACCATCGATAAAGGGATGGATATACTCAAACTCGAAATGGAACACGCAGGAACGGATGAGAAGATGGTCCTTAGAGCGCTTCAGCCAATCAAAAAGGTCGCCCATCAGCATAGGAACACGAGCAGCAGGAGGGGCAAGATGTACTAAGCCTTTCTCACCAAACACGCCCACACCACCTTGCCGATAGTGACCTGCTTTGTCAACCAATGCCTGCATCATCACACCATGCGCCTTCAGCAAATCCTTCTCCTTGAAGGCATCGAGCATAGGATACAATTCATAGGTCTTGATGGCATTCTTCACCTCCTGAATCTGACGGATAGGTGCCACCACATTCTTGCCATCGATAATGTCACGCACCTCATCCTCAGAGAGTGTATTACCCTCAATGGCCAGTGAGGAATGAATGGTCTTAATGCGGTTCGCCTTACGGAGTCGCAAACCATCCTCCTGTTCCAGACGGATGGCATAACGCTCTATCTGGGCAGAAATATCCGCTATCAGGTTGATAGCCTCAGAACTTACTGTGAATGGTGGTACGTAGCTCATTGTAGTCTTGCCTTTAGGTCATTGAATGCTGCTGCTATTTCGTTCTCCAACTGGCCGATGCGAGCCATGATAACCTCCGTAGGCTCGTACTCAACCTTCTCACGTTCAACCTCCTTATACTTGTTGATGGAAAGAACGTAGTCATTGCTCCGTATCTCATCAACTGGAACTAAGAAAGACTTATCTTTGCGTGTACGTTGCTCTTCTGCCTTTAGGTTATTGTAACGTGCCACAACGTCTGGAATATCGTTTTCTTCGACTTCTGTACGCTTCTGGTCAAGTGAATACCCATCCGCTTGCATATCGTAAAACCAAACCTTATCTGTGCCACCAGCACCAGTCTTGGTGAAGATAAGGATGGCTGTAGATACACCAGAATAGGGTTGGAACACACCGCTTGGCATTGAAATAACAGCCCTTAACGTATGATTATCTACCAACTCTTTACGCAATGCCACATGAGCATTGGAGTTACCAAACAGCACACCATCTGGGACAATGCTTGCACAACGTCCACCAGTCTGCAACATACGAACAAACAGAGAGACAAACAGCAATTCCGTTTTCTTGGTGTTGGTGACAGCTAGTAAGGATTTATTAATGTCCTCACTATCTACACTGCCTGCAAATGGTGGGTTGGCTAGACAAAGAGTATATTTCTCAGTGTCATTATTGCTTGATGATAGACTGTCACGGTATGCCACATCAGGCTCTTCAACACCATGCAGCATCAAGTTCATTGCACCAATGCGCAACATGGTACTATCTGTGTCGAATCCATGAAACATGCTACCCTTAAACCTCTTTGCATTATCCTTCTTTAGAAGTTCTTGTTTGTAGTTGTCGGCAATATACTTGGCACTCTCGACAATGAAGCCAGCACTACCCATTGCAGGGTCACATATATCATCCTTCAACGTGGGTTGCATCAGCTCAACCATCATGCGGATAATGTGCCTTGGTGTACGGAATTGACCATTATTGCCACTTGCCGCCATCTTGCCAAGAATATACTCATACACATCACCCATTGCATCACGGTTATTCATATCCAACGCATCAACGCCATCAACGATTTTGGTAAGTGTACGTGGATTCTGAATGAGGAATACAGCATCACGCATGAAACGACTGTAGGCAGAAGATTTGCCCTCATTGAGATTCTTGATGAATGAGAAAGCATCATTGCGGATGGTGTTAAACATGGCTGTTGCTTCCATGTTCTTGAACACATGCCAACGTAGGTTATTGTAGGGAACATCTGCATCCGTATCGGGATTATGCCACATTCCTTCTTTGAACGTTGGATTAGGAACACTTACCCCCAATATGTTGGCTTCTGCTTCCTTCTTTAACTGTGCATCATCTATCATCTTCATAAAGAAGAGGTAGGTCATTTGTTCCAGTACGGACATCGGATTTGTAATTCCACCAACCCAATAAGTGTCCCAAATTGAATCTATGCGGTTTTTAATATCTCCAGTAATCATCTGTAGAAATAGGTTTGAATTTAACCACAAAGTTAGCCAATTTATAGCTAATTCCAAAACTTGATATTCAAAAATGTTATGAAAATGAATGTTTTTAGATTTAATTAAGATGAAATGAAGAATGATTGCGCAAACTAGCGCAATCAATTAATCAAAATTCTAGGAGGTCATAGGTGTCTAACAACTGAGATTCTGTAATGCCTAAATAAGTAAATAAAAACAGATGATAAGTAAACAATATCCGTATGAAGTCTACGTTCTTAGGAAAAAGTCAACCAACTCAGCGATAGTCGTCAATCAATCCCAGTAGAACAAGACAACCTTTTCCGTATGGATAGACAATATTAAGGCAAAGTAACTAAACAGAGAACAGAGAACAGAGAACAGTAAGAAAAGTGAAATAAGTGAAATAAATAAGTGAAGAATAAATTTTATATTATATATATATTATATATAATATATATATAATATAAAGCACATTTGTAGTATAAAATGAAAAAACTTTACTGTTCTCTGTTCTCTGTTCGCACGATCCCCAATCTGTTGTCAATATTGCAGCACCCCGTAAGAAACGTCTCCTATAGGCTAAAGGAATATCTCCCATACACCACGGCAGATATTAGAGTGAAGCATGGGAGATATTAGAATGAAGCAAAGGAGATATTAGAGTGAAAATAGCCCCTATTCGTTAACTTGTATTAACAATAATTCTTCGTTTTATTAACATATTTTTACACGATTTTTCCTCCAAACTATTGACATCGCATGTTAAATGTAGTACCTTCGCATTGTCAATCAGAAGTTGCAACGACGAAAGACACACAACCAATTTTTCATTAACCTTTTAAAACACACAAAGAATTATGAGTCAGAAATTTATCAAGTCAAAGAACAACAACATGCGTTCAAACGCTTTCGGCAAGTTTTTCGCCAAGGCAGTCTACGACAAGGCTTTCATCGGAACCAAGCAGTTGGCGGAGTTCATCCAGACCCAAGCATCGGTCAAGCGTTCGGACATCATCGCCGTCCTCGACGAGCTGGGCAGTGCCATGAAGCACTTCTTCGAGCTGGGACAGAAGGTGCAGCTGGACGGCATCGGCATCTTCAAGGTGGGCTTCTCCAGCATCGGTGTCGAGAAGCCAGAGGACTGCGGTGCTCAGAACATCACCACCCGCCGTGTGCTGTTCACCCCAGAGACCACCCGTGTGGTGACCGGTCAGCAGCGCCGTGCCGACGGCACCGTCAAGCAGAAGTATTCCATCGCCAA
>Ga0256407_10011971_pt1 | contig 11898 bp, 10 predicted proteins | sample RumenRJG_04DNA_FD_193489 | JGI IMG/M metagenome (GOLD analysis project Ga0256407, IMG submission 193489) | Bovine rumen microbial communities from Lethbridge, Alberta, Canada - RJG_04 | ecosystem: Host-associated > Mammals > Digestive system > Stomach > Rumen | place: Canada: Alberta... | reverse complement strand
GTTGAGGAAAATTCATATTCTAAAGAATTACAATCCATTATAAATGTCAATGACCTATTCATCTAATTTTGTTTATAAAAATGTATCATTTAATCATTGTTTTATAAATGTAAGTAGATCTGTTTAAAGATTTAAATCGTTTGACTAAGTGTGGAACAGTTGAGACGGTATGTCAGCTTTAATGGGAAAAATAAGTCTACGAATTATAGAAAGAGTGAATTTTAATTCACTTTTGTTCCTATTATGATATAATTTAATACGAAATTGGAGGAATATTATGGGACAGATTTTAACAAAACAAATTCAATTAAACGAAAAGTTCAGCTTTAAGCAATTAATGGATAAAGTACAAAAGATGGATGGAGTATTTGATATAAGAAGATGCGAATATATCGAAAATAATAAATTTTTAATTAATTTTGCATATAAGGATATGGTTGTAGAAAATACTGGTCTTTTCCGTACAACATCCTTTGCTAGATTTCAAATTATATTTACACAAGTAGACGAAAGAACCATTCAGCTAGCTACAGAATATGGATTCATTGGTAGTGCATCTGATTTAAATCATGCAACAAAAATGAATCATATTATTGAGGAGTATTTAACTAAGAATGATAGTAATGTAGTTGATGCAGAATTTAGTGATGCTCCTGTTGAAACAGAACCATGTGATTTTATTTCTAATGCAGATAAGCTACTTAAGGCAAAGGAATTATACGATAAGGGTGCAATATCCTTTGATGAATATGATCAAATTAAGCAAAAATTCATGCGTGAGGCACTAAAGTAATGCAAAACGTTCCTGGCGCAACCTTTAATGCTTGCTTCTACACATTATTAAGCAAGCTTTGGCCAAGTGGTGAAATACCTTCGAATATCATCGAAGACGATGATACCGCAAGGCTATTTTTAGATAAAACCTTTGACGCTATAGCATTCTTGTCTAAAATTACAGTACCAGAAGCCTATAGAAGCCTATATATGAAAAGCTATAAGGATTCCTTTGGTGCTTTCTTATATATTGAGCTTCCGGATTGCAAGATGGATAGCGATGCTAAAATTATAGTGATGATGAGGGCTTCCAATGAGAATAAATTCTATACTGTAGAAAAGTTTGGTAATGAGCTTAAAATGTTTGAATATACCAAATCCTCTAAATCTGGTACAGGATTTATGATAGAGGATTATAGCGATGCATTAGAATTATATTCCTTCTATAGTGGTGGAAGTAATAATTTAACAAGCTAACAAGATAAACACAAAATGAAGTAGGATACATATTTCAATTTTGTGTTTATTTTTTGTTTTAAAGTAATAGAAGAAAAACGTGTAGTATGTTAAAATAGTTTAAAGGGGTTGGTTTTATGAGGTTAGGTGTAGGCGAGTATATATCCGCAGGATTATATATAGCTACAGCAATTGCTTGTCTCGCTTTTATTATTTTTAGAATACAAAAGCACTATAGAAGAAGTAAAGAGCATACGATAATGACATACCTTTTATGGAATTTAGTCATTACCGGAATTGTTGAAGCTACCAAAATAATATTAGCACACTACAATGCGCCAAATTTGATTGAATGGCAAAGAGTAGGCTCATATCTATATTTCATCATACATACGACCCTATCCCCTGCCTTTGTTTTATATGTATTATTAATTAATGGTGCCGCAAAGAATAAAGGCAAAAGATTTTTTAATATTCTATTTTCTACAATGCTCATTCCTGAGTTACTTGTCTTAACAAATCCAATGACAAAATTGTATATTATTACAATGTAGAGGATGGATTCATTACCTATCATAGAGGATGGGCTATGTGGATATTATATGTTGTTGCGGCGGCATATTTAGCCTATGGTATTGTATTTTTGGTAAAATCTTGGAATGTATTAAAGAATAATTACATGAAGGGCTATGCCTTCTTCTTAATTATGATTGTACTTGGTATTTTAATACAGTTAGTTTCTAAATCCTTATTTGGTGAAACCTATGAGGTTGAGGCATTCTTTGAAACTATAGCCTTACTTGGCTTACTTGTTACTGTAGATTGTAATGATTCCTTAATTGATCGAGATACGAAATTAAGAAATAATATCATATATGAAATTAATGTAAAATTATATAAGAAATATAATTATAAATATACAACCATTTATGTTAAATTTGCGAATTTAGCTTATTATAAGAATGTATTACAAGAGGATTCCTATGATTCCTTAATTGATTTTATTACGAATCGTTTAACCTATGTATTCAATAAGGAAGAAATCTATAGATATGATAATTCTACCTTTGTTGCTCTACTTCCTAAGCATCCACTTTGTGAAAAGTGGATGCTTAGGAAGTAAAGGAAATCTTTGAAAAGCCAATCGATATTCATAATTCTCCAATCTTCTTACAAACGGTAATTACAGTTGCGAAGGTACCAAATGATATTGATACCCTAGAGGAGCATAGAAGAATTATGAATGTAAAGCCAGATGGAGATAATGTAGTAACCATTCGTTTGGGTGAGGATTTAAAATTCTTAAAGAGGCACTCGTTAGTGGATGAGGCTATTCATAGAGCGATTAAGGATAAAAGCTTTATGGTATATTATCAGCCAATATGGTCTAAGGATACAAATAGTATTGTATCCTGTGAGGCCTTATGTAGATTAAATGATAAGGAATTAGGATTTATTCCTCCATCTGAATTTATACCTATTGCAGAGGAAACAGGAAGTATTATTGCCTTAGGTGAAATCGTAATTGAGAAGGTGTGCGAGGATATTAGTGAATTAAGATTCCAAGAGCTTGGAATCCATTATGTAGAATTAAATTTATCCCTTTATCAATTAAGAAGTAAGAATTTAGTTTCCATCATTACAGAAAACCTAAAAAGATATAATGTACCATCCTCTATGCTGAATTTAGAGATTACAGAATCTAGAGATTTAGAGGATACACTAGAATTAACCAATTTAATTAGCACATTAACGGATAAGGGATTTTCCTTCTCTCTTGATGATTATGGTACAGCATATTCCAATTTAACAAATGTTATATCCATCAATTATAAAAATATTAAAATTGATGCATCGATCCTATGGAAATCTATTACAGATTTCAATACGAGACAATTATTAGAATTAACCATTAAAACATTTAGAAACTTTGGTAATAATATTATTCAAGAGGGTGTAGAAACTAAGGAGCAATTAGATTTAGTTACGAATGCTGGTGCGAATTTAATTCAGGGATATTATTTTTCTAAGCCTTTGCCAAGGCTTGAATTTGTTGAATTTGTAAAGAATTTTAAAAATGAATGAGGTATAAAAAATGGAGAATGTTTTTGTAAGAATTATAGAAGGCTCTAATCTATCCGACAAGGAAGCTATGGAATTATTTCACTGTAGTGAGACTGAGCTTAAGCAAATTAAAAAGGGTACAATAAAGCCTAATGCAGAAGGCGTATATGCCATTTGTAAAAGGTTTGGTGTATCTATGGATTATGTCATGACAGGTAAGCCTACTATGATTTCTGATAGAAGATTAGAATTCCTATATGAAAAGAAAAAGGCTAAGGACAATCAAGAGATTGCCCTAATCGAATATGAGGAATATCTACTTGAAAATGATATTAGACCATCAAAGGCAATGATATCTGCCTTTGATAAGGGCAAAAGAATATTAAATACATACCAGGTATTAGCAATCAATAATTATAAATATATTGAGGTATTATCCAAATCTAGCTATACACCACTAGGTGGATATAAGGCATCTCCATTTAAGGAAGCAAATGAGAATTTAATTACTACATGGGATAATTTAAAGAAGGCTGCAGGAAAGCTTTATGTATCGGATGTTTTAACAGATGATGGCTTTGCAGAATATGCTCTACTTGAGGATGCACCGGTGAACGCAAGGAAGATCTTACTTGAGATTTCTAATGGTACTAGAAAATGGAATCCAGAATTAATCTTAAAATTAATTCAAAAGGGTGCTTGTGTACAAAAGGCATATAAGATTGATAATCAAGGTAAATTAGTTTTCCAGGATGATTTTGTAGCAACAAAATTATTAGAAAAGCTATGTAAGGAAGAAATAAAGAAGTAAACGAAGGGGCTGTTAAGAAACTAAAAATCTTAACAGCCCCTTCTAATATCTTTATGGCGTTTTCGATGCTATTCAAACGCACGACACTCGCTTAGGGCGCAAGAAAAATGACAAAATAGCTTTTATAGTGCCAAATGTCTTCCATAGATTATATATCTTCTTGTATAACGTCTATATCTTTTATTTCATTTTTGTGGAAAATTTGTTTGTGAAAAATGGGTGTAGTAAGTGAAACTCCAACTTTATGGGAAAAATATATTAACAAAATTGTTTCGCAAATGTGATAAAATGAGTTTGAAAGAAGTTCGCAAATGTGATAAAATGAGGTTGGAAGAGGTTCGCAAATGTGGAGGAATTGTTATGGATGAGCAATTAGATATTGAATTTAAAAGAAAAGCATATGATAAAATACTAGAATGGAAAGAAAAAAGAGCGCCTGATTATGCTTTATTTTTGAAGGGGGCAAGACGTGTTGGTAAATCAACACTCGCAGAAAAGATAGGAAAAGATAAATACAAATCATATATATTAATAAGATTTGATAAGGCTCCAGATGAAATAAAAAATCTTTTTGTCAATTCGTTGGAAGATTTAGATAATCTATTTAATACCTTACAAGTTTTTTATAAGAAAAAATTATATGAGAGAGAATCGTTAATAATTTTAGATGAAATCCAATTATTTCCTTTAGCTAGACAAGCCTTAAAAACTCTTTTAGAAGATAAGAGATATGATTATATTGAAACCGGGTCTCTTGCAACAATAAAGAAAAAATCTAAGAAAATCCTAATTCCCTCAGAGGAATATGCATTAAACATATATCCTATGGACTTTGAAGAATTTTTATGGGCAAAAGGTGATTCGTTTTCTTATGAATTAATAAAAGACCATTATAATAAATTAAAACCAATAGGAACTGCTCATAGAGCATTAATGAGAGCATATAGAGAATATATGCTAGTGGGTGGTATGCCTCAGGCTGTCTATAAGTATATAAAAACTTCTGATTATGGTGAGGTTGATTTCGTTAAACAAGGAATATTAAATCTATATGAATCAGATATAGATGAACAAGAAGAAGAAAACCCAGAATATGTCAAAAATGTTTTTTGGCATATTCCATCTGAATTATCAAAGCATGACAAGAGATATAATTTATCGCATGTTGATACGAATGCCAGACTAAGAGAATATAAAGGCCCTATCAACTGGTTAATTGAGTCAATGACAGTTAATGTTGCTGAAAATGTTAGTGATCCAAGTGCTGCATTCAATCTTTCAACTATTGATCCAGCATTTAAATGTTATATGGGTGATACTGGCCTATTAATATCATTAGCATATAAGAATCAAGATTATTTAAACAATGAATTGTACAAGGCAATATTATTAGATAGATTACATGTTAACGAGGGAATGATAATAGAAAATATTACTGCCCAAGAATTAAGAAAAAACGGGGACAACTTATATTATTATAAAAAAACAGATAAAGAAAAGAAACAAACTATTATGGAAATAGATTTTTTAATTAGGCGAGATAATAAATTAATACCTATTGAAGTAAAATCATCTGAGGCGTATTCTTTGTCTTCGCTAAAGCAATTTAAAAAATGTTTTAGTGGCAAAGTTGGTTTACAATATGTTTTATATGATGGAGATATAAAAAGGGAAGAAGAAATTATCTATTTGCCATATTATATGGCTTCAGTTCTTTGATTTTATCTTATAATATTAAAAAAACAGCTTCAGATTTTATAGCTCTGAAGCTGTTTTAATATCTTAATGACGTTCCCGATGTGATTCGAACGCACGACACTCGCTTAGGAGTTAAGACTTCATGTTAGATTATCTTCTATATCGTCAAATATCTTCCATATCTTGCATATTTTCGTTCAATATCTTTCTCAGAAATTTGGTGTAATATTTATGTAAAATTTTGTGATGTAAATTATGTAAATTTATTTAATGGTCAAAAATTATGATTCGAAAAGCGGTCAAAATTGTTGCATTTTTATTGTTGAAAAAAGTAATTTGGGAATTATTTCTTAATCTGTAAAAATCGAAAAACGTGCAATTAATAGCCTGTTTTATATTGTAAAAACGTGCAATTAATAGAAATATCTTGTGTATCTTTTATAAAAATGATTATCATCTCGTTGACTACATGGTGACTATTTTTATGGTGACTAATATAATTTTATGGTAATTTGCTTATGTTTTTTGTGCAAAAAGCGAAATGTATGTAAAAAGGTGCAATTTATGGTGATGATATGGAAAGAAAATATTTAATAGACTTAGTTAATTGGATGAATGATGAGGATAAAAAAAATTTACTTGTTACAGGCACAAGACAAGTTGGTAAGACTTATTTGATTACTTTTAAAGATCCATCATATTTGTAACTAATTGTTTATTTTGTTATAGAATTGCTCTATTTGTATGCAAATATATTGCAATTTGCATACATTTACTTTAAACTATAATTAGAGGTGATTAATGTGGCAAATACTGCAACTGTTTATGCTAGAATTGAACCTAAATTAAAGGAAGAGGTTGATTCTATATTAAATGAATTAGGAGTTACACCTTCGTCTTTAATTCAAATGTTATATAGTCAAATAAAATTAACTAAAAGAATTCCATTTGATATCTCAATTCCTAAAAAATCTATTTTTATCGAAGATTTAACTAAGGAAGAGCTTAATTATGAATTATTAAAGGGAGTAAGTGATATAGAGAATAATAACGTTAAATCTTCTGCTCAAGTAGATAAAATACTAAAGGATAAATTTAATATCTAATGAATTACAAAATTAATTATTCAAATGAGGCAATTAATGATTTAATTCAAATACATGATTATATTGCAAATGAAGCTAATGAACCTAAAAATGCGAATGATTTAATCAATGATATTAGAAATGCAATCAGACTGCTTGATACTTTTCCTTTAAGATTCCCTGTTGTATCTTTTTCTCCATGGAAGACTCTTAATATGAGGTACTTCACGATTAAAAATCAAATTATTTTCTATTTAGTTAATGAAAGTAATTTAACAGTTAACATTGTTAGAATTTATAGTTCAAAACGTGACATAAACAAAATACTCAAATAATTGGGGCAATAGCTCCAATTTTTTTGATTTATTTTGTTATTGAAAAACATATAAATAAAAAAGAATATTAAATTAAGTGGCTCTATTCGTGCGTATCGGTGGCTCCCAAAAAACACATCGTGTGCACTCACATCGCGTAATAATCACTTGTGGAAAATGGGTGTAGTAAGTAAAACTCCAATTTTATGGCAAAAATATATCAATATAATTGTTTTCGCAAATGTGATAAAATGAGTTTGAAAGAAGCTCGCAAATGTGGAGGAATTGCTATGGATGAGCAATTAGATATTGAATTTAAAAGAAAAGCATATGATAAAATACTAGAATGGTTTCTTGTAGTCTTTTTTCATTGTTTTTTATTAAATATTACTTTTGTTCTGAAATTATTAGTAAGCATATAGTCTGAATTAATATTGCCACAGTGAAATATAGAGGGTTGTTTCTTAACAACGTAGTTGTTATTGGCGTAAATAGACGAAAAAAGAAGCTGTTAAGATCTTTAGTTTCTTAACAGCCCTATTCATATAGATTTTTATTTTTATCCTTTGTAACGAAAATATAGAAGATTACGGCAAGCATCATAGATAAGCCCCAACCAATAGGCCAAGAAAGCCATATTCCATTAGAACCTAAATGGAATACATAAGGGAATAAGAAGGCAAGGCCTACACGAAGCCCTAAATCTAAGAAGGTATCTGTCATGAATAGTCCCATTTTGGCATATCCTCTTATTACACCATCCGCAATTAATTTTGTCGCAACCAAAATATAGAATGGCGCGATAATTCTTAAGAAATTATTTGCAACCTCTATAGCTTCATCTGATGTACCTTCCTTTAAGAAGATTTGTACAATATATTTACCAAAGAAGAAATAGATAATGGAAAATGGAATAATTAAAATTAATGTTAGCTTAAAGCCAGAGATAAACCCTGGTCTTATACGCTCTATTTTGCCTCTACCTAGGTTTTGTGCAGTGTAATTTGAAATGCCATTACTTAGGGTAGTAAGCCCAGTAACGACCAAATTTTGTAGTTTAATTACGGCACTATACCCAGCCATAGTTGCCTCACCAAAGGAATTAATTACAGATTGAATTAGAATATTTCCTATAGAGACAAAGGATTGCTGTAAAATTGATGGAATTGCTATAATAAGCATAGTTTTAAGTAGCCTAAAATCAAATGGCTTTACCGTATCTATTTCATTTTCAAATGGCTTTATTTTTTTAATTCTATATAAAACAATAACAAAGGATAGAATGCTAGATACACCCTGGCAAATGAAGGTTGCCCAGGCAACACCTGCAATACCCATTTGAAATACCTTAACAAATAAGATATCCATAAATACATTAGCTATAGAAGAAATAGCTAAGAATATGAATGGCGTTTTGGAATCGCCAAAGGCACTAAATATTCCTGTACATAAATTATATATAAATACAAATAATAAGCCATAGGTATAAATATCTAAATATAGCTTAGAATCCGCCATTAGGCTCTCTGGAGTTTTAATTAATCTTAATATCGTCTCTCCTAGGGTTAATCCTAAAACCATCAGGATTAGGCATGTAGCTGTCGTTGTAATTAAAGCAGTGTAAATAGAGGTTTTGGCTTTGTTTATTGCCTTTTGCCCAAAGAATCTTGAAACAATGACGGAGCACCCCATATTACAGCCAAAGGCAAACGCTAAATAAACTAAGGTAATCTCATAGGAATTACCAATCGCTGCTATGGCAGATTCTCCATTCTCGATAAAATTTCCCGCAACCAAGGAATCTGCAACATTATATAATTGTTGAAAAATTACGGATGCGAAAAGTGGAAGACAAAACGTGAAAATCACTTTACTTGGCTTACCGCATGTTAAATCCTTTGTCATAGTATCACCATAAGGAGTATAGCACATTTTAGGCTATAAGCCTGTAACAAAACGTTTTCCGGTTATAAAATATATTATTAAAATAATTTCCCTTCTCTAGAATTCATTAATGAATTCTATTATAATGAATATAATAAAAAATAAAACTTTTTTTATTTTAGACACGAATAATGTCAAAATAAGCTATATTATTCTCTTGCAAAAGGAATATATTTCGATATATAGATAGTGATTTCGAATAAGGAGGTTATTCTATGCAATATACAAAAAAATTTATTGAAGATAGTACTGTTGATTTAGATACATTAGTTGACCTACCACTAGATTGGGATCTTTTGCAGTTGGATAAGGAGGAAGAAATAGAAGAGGTCCATGCAGAATCTGCAGGAGATGGTCTTTTATATTCTTTAAAGAATTTAGGTAAGGTAGATATTGAATATATATCTAAAATTACAGGCATTTCCTTAGAGGATTGTATTAAAAGATTAAGGGGTTCTATATTTCAAGATCCTACCTTATTTAACGGCATATATTATAAGGGCTTCTTAACGAGCGAGGAATACCTATCTGGTAATCTTTTAACAAAATTAAGAAGTGCTCAAGAAGCCAATAAAATCTATAATGGTGCATTTCAGGATAATATTGATGCCATTTTAAAAATATTGCCTAAAGGTGTAGATATCGATCAAATCTATTATAAGCTATCCTCCCCTTGGATTCCTGAGGATATCATTAGAAACTTTATTTGTTCTATTTTAGGTAAAATAGATTCCACAAAGGAAATGATTTTACATGATACCATTACAGGTATTTGGGAGATTCCTGATTATTTAGCAAGCTATCGCTATAATTTAAGCTATGGAACCTCTAGAGTTAAGGTAACTCAAATTTTAGAGCGACTATTAAATAGTAAAAAGCTAACTGTATATGATATTAGCAGAAATTATGATAATAATGGTAAATTAAAAACGGTAAGCATCCTAAATAAGGAAGAAACCCTTCTTTTACAGGAAAAGGCTCGTGCAATGGAAGAAAAATTCCATCAGTGGATTGATGAAAGGTATGAATACAAGGATAAGCTTGTAGAAGCCTATAATAAACTATTTGGCTACAATGTATCTAGAATCTTTAATGGTAATTTTATTGATTTTAAGGGTATTAACCCTAAGGTTACCCTATTTGATTACCAAAAGAATGCCGTCGCAAGAATTCTTTTAACCAAAAATACCTATCTTGCACATAATGTAGGTGCAGGTAAAACCTACGAAATGATTGCGGGTGGCGAGGAATTACTTAGAACGAATCAATCCAAAAAGAATTTATTTGTGGTTCCGAATACCATTACAGGAGAGTGGGCAGAGGCCTATTCTTATTTATATCCTAATGCGAAATTCTTAAGCCTAAAATCAACAGATTTTTCAACACAAAAGAGAAGAAAAACATTAGAGCTTATAAGAGATTCCGAATATAAATCGATTATTATTCCTCATTCCTCCTTTGATTCTATACCCTTATCCTTTAAGGAAAAGAAATTGAATTTGGAAAAACAAATTCAAGATATTTTAAACCTTCAAGCCCAGGATCCAAAATATAAAACCTCTACCCTAGCCAACCATTTAAGCTCCTTACAGAAAAAGCTTAGCGATTTAATCAAGGAAGGAGAGGATAGTGATGAGGATATTTCCTTCGACAAATTAGGTATTACAAGATTATTTGTCGATGAGGCACATAATTATAAGAATATCCCATTAGTATCTCATATGGGTGAAATTGCAGGCTTAAATACCCAAGGCTCTAAGAAATGTATGCATATGCTTGAGGTTATTGATTATTTAAATAAAAATAATGGTGGTATCATTTTAGCATCCGGTACTCCAATAACGAATTCCGTTACGGATTGCTATGCGATACAGCGCTATTTACAAAATTCAGAATTAAAGCTATTAGATATTGATACCTTTGATAATTGGAGTAGCCAATTTGCTGAAGCTCACGAGGAGCTTGAAATAGATTTAGATACCCAAGGCTATAGAGTAAATACAAGATTCTCAAGATTTCATAATCTACCTGAATTAACGCAAATATTAGCTGAGGTTTGTGATTTCTATTACACAAAGAATAGTGATGAGCTACCTAAATTTGATGCTTATACCGATACAATTATTAAAAAAACACAAAGCTTTAGAGATTATTTAGCGAATATTTCTATAAGAGTGGATGATATAAGAAATCATAGAATATCTAGGAAGGATGATAATCTACTTAAGGTTACAACCGATGGTAGAAAGGCAGCTCTAGATATGAGATTAATTGATGAGGTTACCTATAAGAATGAAAATAAGGGTAAAATATATGCCTGCTGTCAAAATATATTAAAGGATTATTTGACAACAAATTCATTTAAGGGTACGCAATTAGTTTTCTCTGATATTGGTACGCCTAAGGATGGATTTAATGTATATGATGAGGTAAAAAGATTACTTGTTCAATTCGGTATTAAGGATAGCGAAATTGAATATATACATAATGCTACAACTGAGGCAAAAAGAACTAAGCTATTTAAAAAGGTAAGAGATGGAGAGGTAAGAGTATTAATCGGTTCAACCGAAAAGCTTGGTACAGGTGTAAATGTACAGGATAGGCTATATTCCATTCACCATCTATCGATTCCTTGGAGACCATCCGATATGCAGCAAAGAGAAGGAAGAATTATAAGACAGAAGAATCAGAATAAGGAGGTCTTTATTCATAGATATATCTTAGAAGGCTCCTTTGATGCATATTCTTGGCA
>Ga0256407_10011970_pt1 | contig 11898 bp, 10 predicted proteins | sample RumenRJG_04DNA_FD_193489 | JGI IMG/M metagenome (GOLD analysis project Ga0256407, IMG submission 193489) | Bovine rumen microbial communities from Lethbridge, Alberta, Canada - RJG_04 | ecosystem: Host-associated > Mammals > Digestive system > Stomach > Rumen | place: Canada: Alberta... | reverse complement strand
GGAGCATCCTTTCCGCATAGTCAAGTGCTTGTTCGGCTATCGGAAAGTAGCATATAAGGGACTGGCAAAGAACGAGAACCGGCTGTATGCACTCTTTGCCAGCGCTAATCTATACGCGTTGGCCAGCCGAGGACGAACACTCGCCGCAGCATGGTAAGGGGTTATTGCGCCCTTTTTCGTGGAAAACGCGAAAGTTTTCCACAACAAGACGAGATACAACGGCATTTTTAGCCTTCAGCGGCAAGTTTTGCTTTCAAAAAATGCCCGGACTGAGCGCTTTGCTCAACATATGCGATTTATTCAGCGGTTCCTTAGCGTTTCCTGCGGCCGCGATAGCCGCTGTATTGACCGGAGCCGCCGCGCCTGCCGCCGTAGCGCCGTGAGCGTGAACCGAAAGCAAGGCGAAGCACAGTGATGCCGACCGCTGCCACGCCCACGCCGATGGCGGCGAGGCGCACCCAGGACTGGGCAAAGAATTTCTGAACGTCGCGCTGCTTGGTCAGCAGCCACGACGCAGAGACGTCGTTGAGCGCGATCAGCTCTGCGGAGCCGTACTCCACACCGTTGTAGGAGACGGTCATCCGTCCCAGCGCGTCGCCCTCGGCGACAGGCGCTTCCACGCTCTCGGCATACAGCTCGATCGTCCGCTCCATCGTTTCGGCTGTGAGATCGGCGGGCACCATGCGATACAGCTCAGTGGCGGGGTGGACGATGACATAATTCGTCTCGCTGGACAGCTCCACCGGAACCTCGCAGACAAACTCCGACGTATCAATGAGATTCATGCTCCGGAAATCGTTGAAGCCGTGCTCCAGCAGCTTGACGGATTCAGTAAAGCTGCGGGTTTCCAGCGTACCGTCCGGGAGCGTGACGCGTTCCGCGCCCAGCACGACGGAGATGAGAGTGCGGCCGCCATGCTCGGCATTGGCGACCAGACAATAGCCCGCCTCCGGCGTCGAACCGGTCTTGATGCCGCGGGCGTTTTCATAGTAATATCCCGGCCAGCCCGTGCGCCAGGTGGAGATCAGATAGTTGGTGGAGTGCAGTGTGCGGGCCTTGGAGACATTGGTTGCCGGCACGTCGTAGGCCTTGCGGCCCACGATCTCGCGGAACTCGTCATGCTTGAGCGCTTCACTGGTGATGAGATAAATATCCCATGCGCTGGTGTAGTGCCGTTCGTTGTGGAGACCGGAGGGATTGGCGAAGTGGGTGTTCGTGCAGCCCAACTCCCCGGCGCGCTGGTTCATCATCGCAACAAAGCTGTCAATGTCGCCGGCCACGGCTTCGGCGAGAATGTGGGCGGCCTCGTTGGCGGAGACGATCAGCAGGCAGTTGAGCAGATTCTCCACGCTCATGGTCTCGCCTGCCTTGATGTTGGCGGTGCTGCCGTCGGCTGCCAGATTTTCAAAGGCGCTCTCCTGCGCGGTGATCTCCTGCTCAAAGCCAAGACGCCCGGCGTCCACAGCCTCGAGCGTCAGCAGCGCGGTCATGACCTTGGTGATGCTGGCGGGATAGTTGCGCGCATGGGCGTTCAAATCGTACAGCGCTTCGCCCGTCCCCACGTCAATGAGCAGCGCGGCGCGCGCGTCCACCTCGAAGCTGTTTTTGGCAAAGGCGGCGGGGGTGAAAGAAGCGAACAGGACGAGGATCAAAAAAAGCGATAAAAACCGTTCTTTTTTCATGGAAAAATACCTCGTGGTATGTTATAGTAATCCAATGATGGAATCGTACGTCTGAAATCGCGGGTAAATGACATATTTTTTCCAGTATAGCAGAGAAGCGGAGGGAACGCAACCATGGAACGGGCAAAAATGTTCAGCGGGGCATATTTTTTCATGTTTTTGCTGACCCTTGCCTTCCTCGGCTCCCTTGCCTACCTCGCGCTCCGGGGTGAAGACATCACCGAAACGGACGATTATACGGTGGCGGTGGAGCGCAGCGTTCCGGCGGAGGAGATCGTGCCGGAGAAAAAGCTGCTGGACATCAACTCCGCCACGGCGGAGGAGCTGCAGCAGCTCATGGGCATCGGGCCGGTGCTGGCACAGGCCATCGTGGACTATCGCGCGGAGCACGGCGCCTTCGCTTCTATCGACGAGCTGCTGGAAATCAGCGGCATCGGAGAGAGCAAACTGGACAACATACGAAGCGACATCACACTCGGAGGGGAGGACGCGGCATGAGGATACTGGTCGTGGATGACGAGCAGGTGCTGGTCAAGGGCCTCAAATTCAATCTGGAAAACGAGGGCTACACCGTGGAGACCGCCTATGACGGCGCGACGGCGGTAGAGCTGGCGCGAAACGGCAATTTTGATCTGATCCTTCTGGATCTGATGATGCCGGAGGTGGATGGTCTGAGCGCCTGTATGCAGATTCGGGAATTCTCCAATGTGCCAATTATTATGTTGACCGCTCGCGGAGAAGATACGGATAAATTGCTTGGTTTTGAATATGGCGCGGATGATTATGTCACCAAGCCGTTCAACATTTTGGAGCTTAAGGCGCGTATTCGGGCGCTGCTGCGCCGCTCCGGCGGCGCGATGCAACAGGAGGACAGGCGGGAGCTGATCACCGCGGGGGAGATCTCCGTGGATCCCGCCCAGCGCGTCGCGCTGCGCCGCGGCGAGGTGGTGGAGCTGACGGCGAAGGAATACGACCTCATCGAGCTGCTCATCAAAAACCCGCGCCGTGTCTACAGCCGCGAGAGCCTGATGGATCTTGTCTGGGGCTACACCTACGCCGGCGACTATCGCACGGTGGACGTACACATCCGCAAGCTGCGCGAGAAGTTGGAAAAGAATCCTGCCGAGCCGGAGTATATCCTGACCAAGTGGGGCGTGGGCTACTACTTCAAGGGCTGAGCGGCACGATCCGACAAAGCGAGAGGGGGGAGCGTCATCAAGCATGTGAGTTTGCAGGTGCAGTTTGGCCTGAGTTACATCGCGATCATCATCGCGGTGCTGGTGCTGATGAACACCTATCCCCTGACCGCGTCGGAGGAGTTGGTGTTCCGCTCCAAGGAATCGACCCTCAAAAACAGCGTCTCCGTCATGACCACGGCGCTCACCGGGCTTGAGACGCTCAACGAGGAAAACGTGGCCTCCGCCATGACGGTGACGGAGGAGACGGGCATCTCCCGGATCCTTGTTACGGACGCCGCGGGACGCATCCTCTACGACACCCGCGAGACGGACAGCGCGCTGGGCCGCTACGCGTTCTACACCGAGATCGTGCAGGCACTGCACGGCAACGACGTGTTCTTTGCCGCTTTTGACGACGGCGCGTTCCACAGCCGCTGCGCATCCCCGGTCATCTACCGCAGCCAGACCATCGGCGCGGTCTACGCCTATGAGTACGACACCGAGCAGGCCACGCTGCTGCGCAACCTGCAAAGCACGCTGCTGCACATCTCCGAGGCGATTTTGGCATTCGTTGTGGCGCTGAGCCTGCTGCTGTCCCGGATTTTGACGCGGCGCTTTGGCCTGTTGGCGGCCGCCATCCGCCAGATGCGGGAGGGCGATTACGGCCAGCGGGCCTCCGTGGGAGGCAACGATGAGATCGCCGAGATCGCGGAGGAATTCAACAGCCTTGCCGATCGCCTCCAAACCACGGAGGAGGTGCGCCGCCGCTTCGTGGCGGACGCCTCCCATGAGTTGAAAACCCCGCTGGCGGGCATCCGGCTGCTGTCCGACTCCATTTTGCAGACCGAGGACATGGACAGCGCGATGGTGCGTGAGTTCGTCGGCGACATTGAGCAGGAGTCCGAGCGTCTGACGCGCATTACGGAGGATCTGCTGCGCCTGACGCGCCTGGACAGCGGTGCGGTGGAGGCGGCGGAGGTCGTGGACGTTGCGCCGGTCATCGAGCGCGCGGTGCATATGCTGCGCATGGTGGCGGAGGAGCGCGAGGTGGCGCTTTCCTATGAGATCGAGCGGAAGGGCGCGGTACTTGCCAGCCCCGGCGACCTCCATCAAGTGATCTACAACCTGACCGAAAACGGCATCAAATACAACCATCCCGGCGGCTTTGTCCGCGTGAAGCTCACGGGCGACGACGCAAGCTGCGTCGTCACGGTGGAGGACAACGGCATTGGCATCCCGGAGGCAGACCTGCCGCGGGTCTTTGATCGCTTCTATCGGGTGGACAAGATGCGCTCCCGCGCCTACGGCGGCACGGGCCTCGGCCTCGCCATCGTGTCCGATACAGTGCGCCGCCGCGGCGGCACCGTGGAGGCGGCGGCCCGGGAGGGCGGCGGCAGCGTGTTCACGATACGTCTGCCGAGAGCGGAGGGAGGCGCGGAGGCATGAGACGGCTGCTTGTGCTGCTCGCGGCGCTTGCCCTGCTGCTCGCGGCCTGCGCCGCGCCGCCGGAGGAGCGCTCCGGCGACGGCTATACGCTCTATCTCGCCGCACGGTTGGAGGACAGCGACGGCGGAGACGCCATCCGTACCCGCACCTGCCGTGTGGATGGCGGCGATACCATGACCACGGCGGCGCTGGCGGCGGCGCTGGTGACGGAGCTTTTGGAGAGCCGTGACGAATTGGAGCTGCGCTCGCCGTTCCCGCCGGGAACGGCGCTGCAAAAGCTCACGGTGGCGGGCGGACGCGCGCTTGTCGATCTTTCTGAGTCCTATGCGCGGCTCTCGGGTATCGACCTGTCCATCGCCGACGCCTGCCTGACGCTGACGCTGACGCAGTTAGACGGCATCTATGCCGTCCGCATCACCGCCAACGGGCGGGAGCTGCCCTATCGGCAGACCCAGCTGCTCACGGCGGCGGACGCGCTGCTCTCCAGCGGTGAGGACGTGATCCGACCCATTGACGTGTCGCTCTGGTTCCTCGATACGGCGACGAACGAGCTGCGCTCCCAGCAGCAGACGCTGGCGCTCTATGAGGGCCAGTCCCGCGTCAGCGCCGTGGCGGACGCGCTCAAGCGCGGCCCGGCGGGGGACGACACGCTGCGTACGCTGCTGCCGGAGGATTTTTCCATCCTGTCCGCGCGAACCGAGGACGGGACGTGCTATGTAAACTTAAATGAACGCGCGCCGCTGTCCATTGACGAGGCGTCCCGCGCACAGGCGATGGAGTCGCTTTCCCGCTCAATCCTCTCGCTCTCGGGCGTGGAGGAGGTACAGTACCTTGTGGACGGAGAACCCATGCCCCAGTGGACGATGACCCTTGCCGCGGGGGAGAGCCCGGCGGGCTGAGACGAAGGAGACAGGCTTATGAAACTGATGGTGATCGACGGAAACTCGATCCTCAACCGCGCATTTTACGGCATCCGCCCGCTGACCACGCGGGAGGGGTTCTATACCCATGCCATCTACGGCTTTTTGTCTACGATGAAGCGACTGACGGATGAGGAGCAGCCGGACGCGCTGTGCGTCACCTTTGACCGGCGGGAGCCCACCTTCCGCCATCTGGAATTTCCGGAGTACAAGGCGCAGCGAAAAGGAATGCCGGAGGAGCTGGCGATGCAGCTGCCGGTGATGAAGGACGTGCTGGACGCCATGAACATCCCCCGCTATGAGCTGGCGGGCTACGAGGCGGACGACCTGATCGGCACGATCTCCCGCAAATGCGAGGCGGCGGAATGGGACTGCGTCATCGTCACGGGCGACAAGGACAGCTTGCAGCTGGTCACCGACCGCACGACGGTGAAGCTGGTCTCGACCCGCATGGGTCAGACCACGACCAAGGATATGACGCCGGAGGCGTTTCGCGCCGAGTACGGCTTCGCGCCCATTCACATCATCGACCTGAAGGCCCTGATGGGCGACAGCAGCGACAACTATCCCGGTGTGCCGGGCATTGGCGAAAAGACGGCCATGGATCTCATCCAAAAATACAGAACCATCGACGCGATCTATGACAAGCTGCCAGACATTGAGGCCAAGCCCGCCGCAATCAAAAAGCTGGTCGAGGGCGAGCAGAGCGCGAGGCAGTCCCATCATCTGGCGACGATCCTCACCGACGCGCCGCTGGCATTCGATCCGCGGGACAATCTGCGCAAAGCGCCGTCCGAGGCGCTGTACCCGCTGTTTTTGAAGCTGGAATTCAACAAGTTCATTGAGACATACAAGCTGACGCCGCCCGCCGACCTCCCACGGGCGGAGGAAAAAGAGGCGGACTTCACGGTGACGGCGGAGACCGTGATGAGCGAGGCGCGGGCAAACGAGCTGCTCTCGCTCTGGCGTGGGGCCGATCATGTGACGCTGCTGGCGCTGAGCGATCTGTCCGCGATCTTCGTGGACTGTCAGGCGAGCGAGACGGAGGCGGTCGCCGCCGAGCTGTTTTTCTCCCGCTATGAGGGGGACTGGAACGCGCTGCTGCGCGCGCTGTTTTCGGCGGATATCCGAAAGGTGACCCACAACGCAAAGGATCTCATGCGCACGCTGCTGGAAAACAATATGCCCATCGAGGGCTTTGTGTTCGATACCGCGCTCGCCGCCTATCTGGTGGACGCCACGGCGGGAAGCTATGAGATCGACAAGCTGTTTGTCTCCTACTTCCGCCATGAGCTGCCCAAGGCGGTGCATCTCGCCCCGGACGCGTTCTCGATGCTGGGCGATACGGCGACGGCGGAGGCGGCGTTCCACAGCTATACCGTGGCCGTGGGCGCGCTGTATGAGGCGTTAAAGCCCGCCGTTGAGGAGCGGCAGCTCCATGAGCTGTATTACGACGTCGAGCTGCCGCTCTGCGCGGTGCTGGCGCGGATGGAGTACGCGGGCGTGTTGGTCGACCGCAAGGCGCTGGCGGATTTCGGCGCGGTGATGGAACAGCGCACCCGTGAGCTGGAACAGCGCATTTATGACGCGGCGGGGGAGACGTTCAACATCAATTCCCCCAAGCAGCTGGGGACGATCCTCTTTGAAAAGCTGGAGCTGCCCCACGGCAAAAAGACCAAGACCGGCTGGAGCACCAACGCCGACGTGCTGGAAAAGCTGCGCTGGGAAACGCCCATTGTGGCGGACGTGCTGGAATACCGCCAGTACGCGAAGTTCAAGTCCACCTACTGCGACGGGCTGCTGAAGGTCATCGCCCCGGACGGGCGCATCCACACCAGCTTTCAGATGACTGTGACAGCCACGGGACGGCTTTCGTCCACGGAGCCGAATTTGCAGAACATCCCCACCCGTACGGAACTGGGCAGCGAGTTTCGCCGTATGTTTGTTCCCGCCGACGGCTGCGTACTGGTGGATGCGGACTACTCGCAGATCGAGCTGCGGCTGTTGGCGCACATCGCGGACGACAAAACCATGCAGGAGGCGTTCCGAAGCGGTGAGGACATTCACACCGTCACCGCTTCCCAGGCGTTCGGCGTGCCGCTTGAGCAGGTGACGAAGCAGATGCGCTCCCACGCGAAGGCGGTCAACTTCGGCATCGTGTACGGCATCTCCGCCTTTTCGCTCGCGCAGGACATCGGCGTCACGGTGGCGGAGGCCAAGGCGTATATCGAGAACTATCTCGCCCGCTTCTCCGGCGTACGGAACTATATGACGAACGTGGTGGAGCAGGCGAAGGCGGCGGGCTACGTCGAGACGCTGATGCACCGCCGCAGAGCGCTGCCTGAACTGGCGGCCAGCAATTTCCAGACCCGCTCCTTCGGCGAGCGCGTGGCGCTCAACATGCCCATTCAGGGCACGGCGGCGGACATCATCAAGCTGGCCATGGTGCGGGTGGACGAACGGCTCAAAAAAGAGGGGCTGCAAGGCAGACTCATTTTGCAGGTACACGACGAGCTGATCGTCGAGTGCCCCGAAGCCGAGGCGGAGCGGACGGCGAAGCTGCTGGAGGACGAGATGGAGCGTGTGATGACGCTCTCCGTCCCGCTGACCGCCGAGGCCCACTGGGGGAAAAACTGGCTGGAGGCCAAGGGATGAAGAACTTATTTGGGGGCTTTTTCAAGTCGAAGAAAGACAGAGACAAAAAGAAAAAGACGGAGACGCCCGCGCCGCCTGAACAGAAGCGCGAGCCGCAGATCATGGAGTCTGTGTCGCCGATCCCGGAGCCGAAGGTGCGGCGGGAGAGGGCGTATACCACCTACAGCGACGAGGAGCGCGAGTACATCGAACGCTATATCGCCGACGCGTTCGGCCCTATCGTCCGGACGTATTATGACGCCGACGGCGAGGGGATGCGGGTGGACATCGCCGTGACGGAGCCGACGCCCGACCGGCGCTATTACACGCTGGCCACCATCGGCATGGGCGCGAACCGGATGCGCGTACCGAAGGAGATGGAGGAGCGGAACGCGGCTTTTGCCGAGCTTTCCGTCTGCCTGCCGGCGGACTGGGATTTTGTGAACGACAGCTGGCCGTTCCACATGCTCAAAATGACGGCGCGCTTCCCGTTTGACAACCATGATATGCTGGGTGTCGGCAACGCCTATCACGGCTCAATCGTTCGCGGCAGCGAGTTTGCCGGGACGTTTGTGATCCCCGCCGCCACGCGGGGCAGAGTGTCCACGCGCCTCATGCTGCCAAACGGCAAGATCGTCAACTACTATCTATTGTTGCCGCTGTACGAGGACGAGTGGCAATACATCACGACGCGGCACGACTCCGTGTCGTTCTGGGAGCGTTACTCCGAGCGCATCGGCAGCATCGTGGTGGACACGGAGCGTGAGAGCTGCGTGAGCGACGTGGAGATCGAAGAGGAAGACGAATGGAACATCTGAAAAAACAAGTGCGCATCGTGCCGATGACCCATGAGCATCTGGACGAGGTGGCGGCGCTGGAACGCGTCTGCTTCTCCACGCCCTGGTCGCGGAACATGCTCAGCGAGGAGCTGGATAACGCCATGTCCGCCTACCTTGTGGCGCTGGACACCGAGGACGGCAGCGTCGTGGGCTACGCGGGGCTGCTGGTGGTGGCGGACGAGGGCTACATCACCAACGTCGCCGTGCGGCCGGAATCCCGCCGCGGCGGCGTGGCGGGGCAGCTGCTGGACGTGTTCGTGAACTTTGCCGAGGGAAACGAGCTGGCGTTTCTGACGCTGGAAGTCCGCGCGTCCAACTACGGCGCCATCGCGCTCTATGGCAGCCGCGGTTTTCGCGGCGTCGGGCGCCGCGCCAATTACTATGAGCATCCCAAGGAGGATGCGATCATCATGACAAGGGAGTTTGCCGATGCTGGAAATGAGGCTGCCGACGGAGGCGCAGCTGAGTGAGATCTACAAGCGAGACTTGAAGCCGTCGTTTCCGCCGGCGGAGCTCAAGCCCCTGCGGGAGATGAAACAGGAGATGAAGCGGGGCGAGTACCGCCCGTGGTGCCTGTTCGACGGCGGCGAGATCGTGGGCGAGGCCTTTGTGTGGACGCATGTCCCGGGCTTTGCGCTGTTCGACTACCTCTGCGTGACGGAAGAGCGCCGCAACGACGGCCTCGGCTCCACGCTGATCCATAAGCTGGTGGAGTCGGAGCGGGGAAACGTGGTGTTCGGCGAGTCCGAGATCCCGGACTATGCTCCCGATCCCGCCATGGCGGAGCGGCGGCTGGCGTTTTACAAGCGCAACGGCGCACAACAGGCGGGCTACGACAGCTGCGTGTTCGGTGTGCCGTACCGCACACTTTACTGGGCGGAGCGCACGGTCAGCGACGAGGAGATCTGCGCCGCCCACGCGGCGTGTTACCGCAGCTCGATGCCGAAGCTGATCTACAAGAAATACATTCAGATCCCATGGGAGCCGTCGATGGGCGTCCCAAAGAAGATACCTTGGATTGGACAGGACACATGAAGATTTTAGCGTTTGAATCCTCCTGCGACGAGACCGCGGTCGCGGTCGTCGAGGACGGAAGAAGCATATTATCTGACGCTATCGCCTCTCAGGCGGATATGCACGCGCTCTACGGCGGCGTGGTGCCGGAGATCGCGTCCCGCAAGCACGTGGAGGCCATCGCGGCGCTGTGTGATCAGGCGCTCGCCGACGCAAACATAACGAAATCAGACGTTGACGCGGTGGCGGCGACCTACGCGCCGGGTCTCATCGGCGCGGTGCTGGTGGGGCTCAATTACGCCAAGTCCGTTGCCTACGCGCTGCACGTGCCGCTCATCCCGGTGCACCATATCCGCGGGCACATCGCTGCGAACTATCTGGCGTTCCCGGACTTGGAACCGCCGTTTTTGGCGCTGTGTATGTCCGGCGGGAACACCCTGCTTGTCGATGTGGCAGGCTACACCGATTTCAAGCTCGTCGGCGCGACGCGGGACGACGCGGCGGGGGAGTGCTTCGACAAGGCGGCGCGCGTGCTGGGCCTGCCCTACCCCGGCGGCAAGCCCATGGACGAGCTGGCGCACGGCAGCGCGGGCGGCGTATATGAGCTGCCCCGGGCGAAGATCGAGGGCCATGAGCTGGATATGAGCTTTTCAGGACTCAAGACCGCCGTGGTGAACCTTGCCCACAACGCCGAGCAGACGGGCAAGCCTCTTGACCGCGCGGCGCTGGCGCGGGACTTTACCCAGGCGGTGTCCGACGAACTGGTGCCGCGCACGATCCGCGCGGCGGAGCTGTGCGGGCGCAAGACCGTCGTCGCCGCGGGCGGCGTGGCGGCGAACTCGTTTCTCCGCGCCGATCTGCAAGCGGCGTGTGACAAGGCGGGCTGCAAGCTGTACCTCCCGCCGCTGTCGCTGTGCGGCGACAACGGCGCCATGATCGGCGCGCAGGGGTACTACGAGTACATGGCGGGCGCGAGGGCCGACTGGTCGCTCAACGCCTATGCAACGCGTGAGATCGACGATCCGATCGTCGCTTACGATAGATAAAGAGAGTTAGGAAGGAAGAAAATCATGAAACCCAAAGCAAATCCGCGCGCGCTCCTGCCCGTACTGGTATTTCTGGTGCTCTACCTCGGCATGGGCATCCTGTTTGAGTATGTGCTGAAGATCCCGATGGGCTTCTACTCCATCCCCATTGTGGTCGTGTTTCTGGTGGCGCTGCTGGTGGCCTGTCTCCAGAACAGGGCGCTAAAGTTCGACGACAAGATGGAGGTCATGGCCAAGGGCGTTGGTGACAAAAACATCATGACGATGATCCTGATCTTCCTCGCCGCCGGCGTGTTTGTCGGCGTGACGGGACGTTCCAGCGCCGAGGCAGTGGCCTACGCTTTGCTGTCGGTGACGCCCGCCCGCGCGGCGGTGGCGGTGCTGTTTGTCGCGGCCTGCTTCGTTTCCACCGCCATGGGCACCTCCGTGGGCACGATCTCGCTCATTACCCCGATTGCCGTCGCTGTGTCGCAGATCTCCGGCTTCTCGCTGCCGCTTTGCATCGGCTCGGTCATGGGCGGCGCCATGTTCGGCGACAACCTTTCGTTCATCTCCGATACCACCATCGCCGCCTGCAACACCCAGGGCTGCGAAATGCGCGACAAGTTCCGCGCGAACTTCAAGATCGCGCTGCCCGCGGCGCTTCTCACGCTGGTGCTGATCCTTATTTCGGGCAGCTCCGGCCTCGCGCAGATCGAGATACCGGATTATAACCTGCTGCTGCTCGTGCCCTATGTGCTGGTGCTCATCGGCGGCGTCATCGGTATGAACGTTTTCGTCGTGCTGTTGGTCGGCATCCTCTCCGGCTGCGTCATCACGCTCTCCACCGGCACCGTCGGGGCGCTGGACCTGCTGGGCAACATGGGCGGCGGCGCGTCCGGCATGTTTGAGACCATCATGGTCACGCTGCTGGTCTCCGCGCTCTGCGGCCTCATGCGCGAGTACGGCGGCTTTGAGGCGCTGCTCTCCTTCATCCGCCGCACGTTCAGGGGCGCGGTGGGCGGACGCCTCGGCGTAGGTCTGCTGGTCGGCGCGATGGACATTGCCACCGCCAACAACACCGTCGCCATTGTCATGGCCGGCCCTATCGCCAAGCAGATCAGCGACGAGTATGACATCACGCCCAAGGAGTCCGCGTC
>Ga0256407_10011966_pt1 | contig 11902 bp, 7 predicted proteins | sample RumenRJG_04DNA_FD_193489 | JGI IMG/M metagenome (GOLD analysis project Ga0256407, IMG submission 193489) | Bovine rumen microbial communities from Lethbridge, Alberta, Canada - RJG_04 | ecosystem: Host-associated > Mammals > Digestive system > Stomach > Rumen | place: Canada: Alberta | collected... | reverse complement strand
GCTTTCTTCTTCTTCTTGATGTTGAAGAGGTCGCGCAAGCCATTGAAGTCTTTCTTCATGATGAGTCCAATGCCCTGCGTGTTGAGTGACGAACGAGTGAAATAGCGGTCGTTGGTCTGATTGTACACCTTCACGGCCAGGTTGCCGCTGGGGAAGAGCAGGTAGCGGATATCAAAGTCGCCGATGAACGATGGCGTAGCGGTGGTCTTGCTGTCGCGATAGCCGAACTGTCCGTTGATGAGCAGGCGGTTGTTGAGCAGACGGCCGCTGATGAGTCCTTCGTATTCGGCATTGTTCCAACCCTCGTCGCCAGTCGAGATATTGGCACCGAAGTTCCAGTTGTTGCTCTTGATGACCTGCGACAACATCGTGTTCAGTTGTCCGCTGAGAGTGCCTGAGAGCAGGCTCTGCATGGCCAGCGAGGTGTTACTGCGCTGTGTCTCGCTCTCGTTGGCATTGTTGGCTCCTTGCGGATAGAAACGTCCTACTGCCAACAGATAGATGACCTGCTGGCGCATCTCCTCCTGACCGTTGATAATGCTGCGTAGCATTTGTTTCTCGTCGCTGTTGACATTCAGAATGTCGAGGTCGAAGTCCAAGATAGGAGCCCGTGGCTGTCCTGTGATATTCATCAGGCAGTTTACCCTGACGGTGCTCGAGAACGAACCTCCGATGTTCAAGTCGCTGAGCGATACGCCGCTGACGATGTGTTGCGCCTGCATGTCAATCTGGGCATCGTAGGGATCGCCGCTGAAGACTATGGTGCCTCCCTCCTGGAAGATGAAGTTCTTCTTGATGATATTCTGAATGGTGATGTTGTAAGTTCCGTTGCTGACTTCGTAGGTTCCGAACATGTTGAAGCCGCCTTTGTTGTAGTAGGTGGCATGTATGTCGCCACTTCCGCGCAGGGTGATGTAGTCGCCGGTGTGCATGTCCATAAGCAGGCGGATGGTGGCGTCGGGCGTCGCATTGATCCTCAGGCGCATGGTAAGGTCTGAGCGGAATTCGTTGTTTCTGCTCATTGGCACGACGCTTTGAATGGTGTCGTACAGTTCGCCTTTCGTTCCCCATTGAATGAATTCCTGATCTGTGATGACGTCAGGGGTAGAGGCATTGTATACGAACACAGAATTCTTCAGGGGCGTGACGTCAGCTTCTATCCGTACCTCGCTGTCGCCTCCATGAATAGTCGCCTGCCCGTTGGCATAGACAGTGCCATAGAAGGTCTCGTCGCCAAAGTCTGGAAAGTCGTAGACCAGCATTTTCTGGGTGTTCACATTGATGTCATAGGTCAGATGGGTCAGCTCCTTGTGATGTATGCCGCCAGTCAGCATGCCTTCGTTGCCATAGATGTCGTAGATAGAGCAGTGGACGAACTCAATCTCGTTAGGTACCATGCGCAGTGTGTCGTTTCGCAATTCGTAGGTGCAACCTAAGGTCTTGACATGAGCAGTACCGTTCAGAACCAGTTCGCCCGTCAGATTGATGGCATCAAGAGGACCGATGAGGCGTACGGCTCCAGAACCGTGGCCGTCTATCTTGCTGATGAAGCTTTTCGTAAACGACTGTGCAAAATCAAGATAGGTTCCGTCAGCACGGATGCCCAAGTCTATATAGTTGCGTTCGGGCGACACATAGCCGTCAACGTACGTCTTGGCTTTTTCTCCATCGTCCGCTATGGCGTGAATGTCTATCTGCTTCTCCTTTTTGTTCCACTTCGCCTCGGCATAGAGCATACCCATTCGTCCGTGCTGGAACTCAAACTCTCTGACACCCAGGCGCGCGTCGGCCTGAATGTCGCCGAAAACAGCGCGGAGCGAGACAGGTCCTGAGGCATAGCCGTTGAAGTCTACCGCATCGAAATTCACCAGTTGCAGAATGTAGGCTACGTCAACGTCTGCGAGGTCGGCATTTAAAGAGTCTAATGGGCTCTCTGAGGCTACTCCGTTGACTATGATGTGCTGTTGGCCGTGGCGGATGGTGAAGTTCTTGACATGAACGTATTTCTTGGAATAGGTAATATAAGCGGGATCAACAATCCAGTCCGAGTTGTGCACATTGATGACCGAGGGCAGAATGTGGATGTTGGCTATTTGCTTGTTGTCCAGCGATGTGGTAAAGTTACTGACGATGTTCAGTTGTCCTTTCATGACCTCTTCTTGCTGGTGGTTGTCCCAAGCCAGCGAGGTGTGCAGGTTGTTGTTGGCTGCTTTCCCAAAGAGGTGCAAGTCAATAGGCATGTTGTCTTCGTTAAGCTTGGCAATGCGCAAGTCGTAGCGTATCGAGTCGCTGGGGGCTGAGATGCTGAGATGTCCTTTCTGATATCTGCTCTCGTTGTAAGTGAAGTGTGGAATTTGTATTTCCAGCGCCACGTTGCGTGTGGGGTCGTCAATCATGCCCTCCAATATCAGCGTGTCCTGCAGCGTGACGGGAACCATCAGAAGTTTCTGCAGCCAGTCGCTCTTGTTGATGTGTGCATTGATGACAAAACTGTTTCTGCTGTTGGGGTTCACTTTGGGCAGTCCAGGCAGGGTGGGGAGGTTGGCTGCAATGAAGTTGGTGAAGCTCTGCGTCAGCGTTTCGTAGTCAAAGTCACCGGTGATGTCAACATCCCCAAAGTCGCTGTTCAGGCGTACGAAGTGGATTTCTTCCTCGTAGCCCGACTCTATATGCAGGGTATCCAGCTGGTAGTCGTCATTGGGCGCTGTCATGGTCAGTCCCGTCATGTCAATGGTACCAACGGCATCGTTCAGCGACTTGGCTTTGAAGTTTGCCACGATGTTTGCGTCAAAGCGGGCTTCGCCCCATTGGTCAGACAGGTGGATGGCCTGTGGAGAGAAGTGGTCGAGGCCAGCCTTGAGGTTGACTATGTTGGTATTGTTTTCCCTGTCTACGCTACCTTCTATCTGCAGCCCCAGGTTGGGGTCGTCAATGGTCAGCAGGCCTGTTATCAAGGATGCACTGTAGGAACCGTTAATGTCGATGTTGTTGAACAGATACTTGTTGTACTCAAATCGTTGCACCTGTCCTTTGGCATTGACTACGGGGCTGCCGTCGGCAGGCAGTCTGCCTTCTATGTTGATGTCGGTGGCCAGCAAGCCGAATTTGTCATCGGCAAGCAGCTTCTGCAGATTGATGCCTTGGGTGTTGATGTATCCTTTGAAGGCCCGTTGCTTGTTCATCTCGAAATTGAGCCCGACCTTACCGATGTCGGCATTAAGTTGACTGTGTATGTCAAAGTATCCCGTTCCTTCACCCTTGGCGATGCCCATCAGGTGCATATTGCCTATACGGCTGACCACCTCGGGCAATTCTGCCCGTTCGCCTTTCAGGTTTTGGGAGATGAAATCCAAGGTCTTCGCCGATAAGTTCAGGTTGTTGATGTTTGCCTGCCATTTGGGCTCGCGTGCAGTCAACTCATCCACCCATCCGTCAATGTTGACATCAATGTCACCCGTGGTGGAGCTGATGGAAAGGTTGGGAACCGCTAACTTTTCTCCTTTCCCTTCAATGGATGACGAGATGGTCAGCGTGCTGTTGAACGACTTGAGTGACGGAAGGAAACACGCTAGGTCTGAGAGTGTTATGTGTGATGGCTCGATGCTTCCACTGTAGTAGAGCGATGGCGTTACCAACTTTCCGTCGCGCATGATGTATGTAGCTTGGCAGTCGCCTAACTGGAAGTCGGTTCCTGGCATTTGCAGCTTGAAGCCCGACAGCTTGCTGCTATGCTGCCCTCCTATGAACTTGAACGACAGCCTGTTCATCTTCAGACCTGATTGCTCCATGAAGGTCAGTCGTTTGACATTAACATTCAGTGAGTCGTCTGTCAACGCTTTCAGTATGACATGGGCACTGATGTCCGACACTTTCAAGTGGTTGGGGTTCAGCGTTCCGATGGTCTGTGGAAGATCGTGGCGGTCAAACGAGACACTGGTCTGACGGACTATCAGCGAGTTGATGCGCAAGTTAAGTGGAGTGGTGCTGGTGGTGTCTTTGGACGCCAGTGAATCCAGGACAAACTGGAAGTTAGGCTTGCTGATGGAGTCTTGCTGGTAGAGTCGTGCATGTGCGCTAAACAGTTGTGCGCTGGCGATTGATATCCTACCTTCCAGCAGCGGTATGAGCTCAACTTTTGCAGCAATGTGGCGCACTTTCAGCATGTCCTTGCCTTGCTGGTCCTTGATCAGCACGTCGTTCAGGCTTAGGTAGCTGGGGATGCGGTATTCGGCTTTCTTGATTTTCACATCGGTGCCCAGTTTCTCGGCTAGTAGGCTTGCTATTTGCCGCCCGGCAAACTCTTGGGTGGCTGGTAGCTGAAAGGTGAGAATGAACAAAAGGTACAGCCCCAGGAGAGTCCATACGATGATGTTCAATATGTATTTCAATAGCTTCAAAACTGACAGCTTGGGTTGGCAAAATGTGGTGCCCGCCCACAATTCAGCCACAAAATTACATCAAAAAGTTGTGATTCGAGCTATTTTTATCCATTTTTTCTTTATCATCTATCTATTTTTTAGTAATTTTGCACTCATTCAAGCAAAACTATTCAAATTCATTATCAATAATGGCGAATGTAATCAAGTTACGCAAAGGCTTGGACATTAACCTTCAAGGTAAGGCAGAAGAGAAACTGATTCAGTTGAAGTCAAAGGGGCAGTATGCGCTGGTTCCTGATGATTTCGAGGGAGTCACTCCGAAAGTCCTTGTGAAGGAAGGTGATCATGTCAAGGCCGGGGATGCCTTGTTTGTCAACAAGCAATATCCCGAAGTGAAGTTTGCCTCCCCCGTCAGCGGTACAGTCAGTGCCGTGGTGCGTGGCGAACGAAGGAAAGTGCTCTGCGTGAAGGTGGATGCCGATGCCCAGCAGGAGCAAGTAGATTTCGGCAAAAAGGACGTTGCAAAGTTGGATGGCCAGGCAGTCATCAACGCATTGCTGGAGGCCGGAATCTTCGGCTATATCAACCAGCTGCCGTATGCTGTGTCAACCAATCCTTCAGTGCTTCCCAAGGCTATTTTTGTGTCTGCTCTGCGCGACAAGCCCCTTGCAGCCGACTTCCAGTTTGAGGCAAAAGGCCAGGAGCTGGATTTCGTGACAGGTATCATGGCATTGTCGAAGATTGCCAAGACGCATGTGGGTCTGGGTATCCAACCCGACTTCCAGGCGGAGATTCGCAAGCTGGGCATTGACCAGTATGCAGAGTTGAACATCTTTGACGGCCCCTGTCCTGCAGGCAATGTCGGTGTTCAGGTCAATCATGTCGCTCCCGTCAATAAGGGCGAGGTGGTTTGGACTATTGGCGACCCCACAGTAGTGCTGTTCATCGGCCGTCTGTTCAATACCGGCAAGGTAGACCTGCGCCGTCGCGTGGCTCTCTGCGGCAGCGAGGTGAAGTCACCTGCCTATGTTGACATGCTGGTGGGTGAGGAGTTGTCGACGCTGCTTTCTAACAGCTACGATGCCAGCCATGGCGTGCGCATCATCAACGGCAACGTGCTTACAGGCCGTCCTACGACGAAGGAGGGTTTCCTGGGTGCACATGCCTCTGAGATTACCGTAATTCCCGAGGGCGACCATGCTGACGAAGTGCTGGGCTGGATACTGCCTCGCTTCTCGCAGTTCTCGGTCAGCCGCAGCTACTTCTCGTGGCTGCAGGGCAGTAAGAAGTACGCGCTGGATGCCCGTATCAAGGGTGGTGAGCGCCACATGATCATGAGTGGCGAGTATGACAAGGTGCTGCCAATGGACATCTATGGCGAATACCTCATCAAGGCAATCATCGCCGGTGATATCGATCGTCAGGAAGCTTTGGGCATCTACGAGGTTTCTCCAGAGGACTTTGCCCTGGCAGAGTTTGTTGACAGCTCGAAGCTGGAATTGCAGCGCATTGTCCGTGAGGGCTTGAACATACTTCGTAAGGAAAATGCTTAAATAGTAGAAGGTAAAATTGTAAATTACGATTATGAGCGCAATAAGAAAGATTTTTGATAAAATGAGGCCAAGTTTCGAAGAAGGTGGCAAGTTACATGCCTTCCGTTCGGTTTTTGACGGCTTTGAAACCTTCGCGCTTGTGCCCAATGATACTTCGAAGAGCGGTGTCAACATCCATGACGCCATAGACTCGAAGCGCATTATGAGTATGGTGGTCATCGCTTTGGTGCCTGCCATGCTGTTTGGTATGTACAATATCGGCTATCAGAACTATCTGGCTGCAGGCACGTTGGCTACGGCATCGTTCTTCGAGGTGTTCTTCTTCGGATTCCTCGCCGTGCTGCCCAAGATTCTGGTGAGCTACATCGTCGGTCTGGGCATCGAGTTTGCATGGGCACAGTGGAAGGGTGAGGAGATTCAGGAGGGCTATCTTGTCTCTGGTTTCATCATCCCGCTGATTATTCCCATTGGCTGTCCGCTGTGGATGCTGGCTTTGGCATGTGCATTCAGCGTGATTTTCGTGAAGGAGATTTTCGGTGGTACGGGTATGAACCTCTTCAATCCCGCCATCGCAGCCCGTATGTTCCTCTTCTTTGCCTATCCGTCCAAGATGACGGGCGACCAGGTATGGGTGGCTCAGGACAGCATTTTCGGATTGGGCAACTCGCTGCCCGACGGCTTTACCGCCGCTACGCCGCTGGGTCAGGTGGCACAGGGCATTACCCCGGACACTTGCATCTGCGACATGATATTCGGCTTCATTCCCGGTTCTATTGGTGAGACCTCGGTCATCGCCATTGCTATCGGTGCCTTCATCCTGTTGTGGATGGGCATTGCCTCATGGCGCACTATGCTGAGCGTCTTCGTGGGTGGTGGCTTGATGGCTATCCTGTTTGAGCAGATGGGTACTACCAACATCGTTTGGTGGCATCACTTCGTGCTGGGTGGCTTTGCCTTCGGTGCCGTGTTCATGGCTACAGACCCTGTAACCTCCTGCCGCACCACTACGGGCCAGTTCATCTATGGTTTCATCATCGGTGCCATGGCTGTGATTATCCGTGTCAAGAATGCCGGTTACCCAGAGGGTATGATGCTGGCCATCTTCTTTGGAAACATGATTGCTCCTATGATTGACCACTTTATCGTGGAGCGTAACATTTCGAAACGCTTAAAGAGAGGAGGTACAAAATGAAACTGAATACAAACTCCAACACGTACATTATAATATATAGTACGATACTGGTGGTCATCGTGGCCTTCCTGTTGGCTTTCGTCTATCAGGCATTGAAGCCCATGCAGGACGCTAATGTGGCCCTCGACGTGAAGAAGCAGATTCTTTACTCGCTGAACATCCGCGGCTTGGACGGTGCCGAAGCTGAAGCCAAGTATGCCGAGGTGGTGAAGGACGAGAAGGAAGAGAACGGCTTGAAATACTATGTCTGCGAGGTTGATGGTCAGCAGAAGTATGTGTTCCCCTTGAAGGGCATGGGCCTTTGGGGTGGCATCTCGGCTTTTGTCTCTGTCAATGACGATCTGAACACCATCAATGGTGCCTACTTCAACCACGAGTCGGAGACGGCTGGTCTGGGTGCAGAAATCAAGGACTCACAGGCTTGGCAGGAGAAGTTCCAGGGCAAGAAGATTCAGGACGAGCAGGGCAACATAGCCATTGCTGTTGTCAAGAAGGTTGAGAACCCTGTCTCTGAAGTCGATTGTGTCACGGGAGCCACGCTGACCTCTAATGGTGTCAGCGATATGCTTCGCGACGGATTGAAACCTTACATCAACCTGCTGAGAAATAAATAGTAAATTGTAAATGTGTAAATCGTAAATTACTATTATGGCATTATTCAGTAAACAAAATAAGGAGGTTTTTACCAACCCGTTGAACCTCGACCATCCTATCCTCGGACAGGTGCTGGGCATCTGCTCAGCGCTGGCTGTGACCTCACAGCTCAAGCCTGCCATCGTGATGGGACTCGCTGTGACGGTTATCACCGCTTTTGCGAATGTGATTATTTCGATTATCCGCAACACGATACCTAACCGTATCCGCATCGTGGTGCAGCTGGTGGTGGTGGCTGCTCTGGTAACCATTGTCAGCCAGATTCTGAAGGCGTTCGCCTATGATGTCAGCGTCGAGCTGAGTGTGTATGTCGGTCTGATTATCACCAACTGTATCCTGATGGGCCGTTTGGAGGCCTTCGCCATGCAGAACAAGCCCTGGCCTTCGTTCCTTGACGGTGTGGGCAACGGACTGGGCTACGCCATGATCCTGGTCATCGTGGGTGCCTTCCGTGAGTTCTTCGGACGTGGCTCGTTGCTGGGTTTCCAGATTATTCCCGATGCCTGCTACGACTTTGGCTATGTTAATAACGGTATGATGACCATGCCCGCCATGGCGCTGATTCTCGTGGGATGTGTCATCTGGATTCATCGTGCATATTTTTATAAGGAGAAGTAATCTATGGAACACGCAATATCATTACTGTTTAGGTCCATCTTTGTGGACAATATGATTTTCGCTTTCTTCCTCGGCATGTGTTCCTACCTTGCCGTGTCGAAGACCGTGAAGACCTCGCTGGGACTCGGACTTGCCGTGACCTTCGTGCTCACCGTGACCGTTCCCGTCAACTATCTGTTGCAGACTAAGGTGCTGGGTCCCGACTGCCTCGTTGCAGGTGTTGACCTCAGTTACCTGTCGTTCATCCTCTTCATCGCAGTCATTGCAGGTATGGTGCAGCTGGTTGAGATGACCGTCGAGAAGTACTCACCGTCGCTCTATGCTGCCCTGGGCATCTTCCTCCCGCTGATTGCCGTCAACTGCGCTATCATGGGTGCCTCGCTGTTCATGCAGCAGCGCATTCTGATGGCCCCCTCCAACTCGCAGGCTGTCACCTCCGTGTGGGATGCCATAGTCTACGGTTTCGGTTCCGGCCTTGGCTGGACACTGGCTATCGTGGCCTTGGGTGCCATTCGCGAGAAGATGCAGTACTCGGACGTACCCCGTCCGCTGCAGGGACTCGGCATAGTTTTCATCACCGTGGGTCTGATGGCCATGGCCATGATGTGTTTCTCAGGACTTAACATTTAATAGAAGGTATGGGACAGTTTATAGCATATAGTATCGGAGTATTCCTCATCGTAATACTCTTGCTCGTGATCATCCTGCTGGTGGCCAAGAAGTATCTCAGCCCCTCAGGCAACGTGAATATCGAAATCAATGGCGACCGTACCATCTCTGTTGCACAGGGTAACAGCCTCATGTCCACCCTTAACGAGAACGGTGTCTTCCTGCCCAGTGCTTGTGGCGGTAAGGCCTCTTGCGGACAGTGCAAGGTGCAGGTGCTTGAGGGTGGGGGCGAGATTCTCGACTCTGAGAAGCCTCACTTCACGCGTAAGGAAATCAAGCAGGGCTGGCGCCTGGGTTGCCAGTGCAAGGTCAAGGGCAACCTCAAGATTCATGTCGACGAAAGCATCCTTGGCGTCAAGGAGTACGAGTGTACCGTCATTTCCAACAAGAATGTGGCTACGTTCATCAAGGAGTTCAAGGTGCAGTTGCCTGCCGGAGCCCACATGGACTTCCTGCCTGGCTCTTACGCTCAGATTAAGATTCCTGCCTTCGACTGCATCGACTACAACTCGTACGACCGCGACCTCATCACGCCCGAGTATGTACCCTCTTGGGAGAAGTTCAAGATGTTCGACCTGAAGTGTAAGAACCCCGAGCCCACCATCCGTGCCTACTCCATGGCCAACTATCCTGCCGAGGGCGATGTGTTCATGCTGACGGTGCGTATTGCCACGCCACCGTTCAAGCCTGACCGCTCGGGCTTCATGGAGGTGAATCCTGGTATTGCCTCGTCGTACATCTTCTCGCTGAAGCCGGGCGACAAGGTTATCATGTCAGGCCCCTATGGTGACTTCCACCCACACTTCGACTCTAAGAAGGAGATGATCTGGGTCGGTGGTGGTGCCGGCATGGCTCCGCTGCGTGCACAGATTATGCACATGACTAAGACGCTGCACACCAAGGACCGCGAGATGCACTACTTCTATGGTGCCCGCGCGCTGAACGAGGTGTTCTATCTCGACGACTTCCTGGGGCTGGAAAAGGAGTATCCCAACTTCCACTTCCATCTGGCCTTGGACCGTCCCGACCCTGCAGCCGATGCTGCCGGCGTGAAGTACACCCCGGGCTTCGTCCATCAGGTCATGCTCAATACTTATCTGAAGGACCACGAGGCTCCCGAGGACATCGAGTACTACATGTGCGGCCCCGGTCCCATGTCAAAGGCTGTTGTCCAGATGCTCGACTCGCTGGGTGTAGAGCCCGAGAGCATTATGTATGATAACTTCGGAGGATAATAAAACGAAGGGGGGGCGATATGTGTGAAGCCCCCCTTTTTCTTTCAGCTATGCAACGATTAAGGAACATCATGTTTGTCGGCACCGGCAGCGACGTAGGCAAGAGCGTCATTGCCGCTGCCTTCTGTCGTATTTTCCGCCAGGACGGCTATCGGCCCGCACCCTTCAAGGCACAGAATATGTCACTCAACTCTTATGCCACCCCCGATGGTCTGGAGATAGGCCGTGCACAGGCTGTTCAGGCTGAGGCGGCAGGCATTGCTTGCCACACCGACATGAACCCCGTATTGCTGAAGCCCCAGTCGGACCATACGTCGCAGGTGGTGCTGAACGGGCGCCCTTCCGGCAACCAGTCGGCAGGCAGCTATTTCCGTCGCGAGGGTAGGGAGGAGTTGCGCCGGCTGGTGTGCGAAGCCTACGATAGGCTGGCGGCACGCTACAACCCCATCGTCATGGAGGGTGCAGGGAGCATTTCCGAACTGAACCTGCGCGATGTTGACATTGTCAATATGCCCATGGCGCTCCATGCCGATGCCGCTGTCATCCTGGTGGCCGACATCGATCGCGGCGGGGTCTTTGCCTCTGTCTATGGCAGCATCATGCTGTTGCCCGAAGAGGAGCGCCGCCACGTCAGGGGCATCATCATCAACAAGTTTCGTGGCGACCTGAAACTGTTTGACCGGGGACGCTCCATACTCGAAGAACTCTGCCACGTGCCCGTGCTGGGCGTCGTGCCGTACTTCACCGATATACACATCGAGGAGGAAGACAGCATGTCCCTGAGCACGAAGGAGATGCAGGCACAGCAGGGACGGGTCAATGTGGCCGTGGTGCTGTTGCGCCACATGAGCAACTTCACCGACTTCGACGTCCTGGAGCGCGATCCGCGCATCCACCTCTTCTATACCAGCAACCCCTCGGACATCGACCTGGCAGACATCGTTATCCTGCCCGGCTCCAAGTCTACCATCGACGACCTCTATCACCTGCGACGCAACGGTGTGGCTGAGGCCGTCATCAAGGCACGGCGCCGCGGAGCTGTCGTGCTGGGCATCTGTGGAGGCTATCAGATGATGGGACGTGAAGTGTGTGACCCGGACCATGTAGAGGGCGACGTGGAGCGCATGCCCGGACTGGGACTGCTGCCCGTCACCACCACCATGAGTGGCGAGAAGCAGACACGCCAGGTCTGCGGTTTGTGTGCAAAGGTTGGTGCAGAAGAGCTGAAAGGCTACGAAATCCACATGGGGGCCACCACGCCATTGGAGACTCCGTCACCCCTGCTGCAACTCAGCGACGGACGCCATGACGGCTTCTGGGTAGACCGACGCTGCATGGGTACCTATGTACATGGCATACTGGACAACCAGCCCTTCATTGACTACCTGTTGCAACCCTATGCCGGCAAGCTGCAGCAACAGCAGGCCTTTGACTACGCTGCCTACAAGCAGCAGCAGTACGACCTGCTGGCAGACCATGTGCGACGCTATGTTGACATCCCTGCCGTCTATCGTATTCTGGCTGAATAAAGTTTTTCCAAAAAACATTTGGCGGATTCGGAAAATAATCGTACCTTTGCATCCGCAAAACAGGAAAGTTCAT
>Ga0256407_10011963_pt1 | contig 11903 bp, 6 predicted proteins | sample RumenRJG_04DNA_FD_193489 | JGI IMG/M metagenome (GOLD analysis project Ga0256407, IMG submission 193489) | Bovine rumen microbial communities from Lethbridge, Alberta, Canada - RJG_04 | ecosystem: Host-associated > Mammals > Digestive system > Stomach > Rumen | place: Canada: Alberta | collected... | reverse complement strand
AGAACAAACTGAAGAAAAAAAATCAACAGAAGAAGTTAAAAAAGACGGTGAAAAGAAAAAAGAAGAATTTCGTGATCCAGATACAGGAGAAGTAATATCAAAATCAAAATATAAGCAAATAATGAAAATGAAGAAAAAAGCAGAAGATGAAGAAAAGAAAAAAAAGGAAAAAAAAGAGATAGAAGTATCAAACCCAGAAAAAAAATCCAAAAAAAACGTAGAAACCGAAGAAGAAATCGATCCAACAAAATATTTTGAGAATCGAAAAAAATGGATTTTAGAGGAAATGGCAAAAGGAAACAATCCATATCCACATAAATTTAATGTAACAATAAGCCTCCCTGACTTTATATCAAAATATAAAGACATAACAAAAAAAGGGGAATGGCTTCCTGAAACAGTACAAGTAGCAGGTCGTGTTCATTCAATAAGAAAATCAGGTTCATCTTTAATATTCTATGATATAAGAGGTGATGATGCTCAAATTCAAATTTATGTTGATGAACGTAATCATAAAGGTAAAAAAAGTTTTATTGAAACACATGCTAATGTAAGAAGAGGTGATTTTATTGGTGTTATTGGTCATCCTGGGAGAACTTCACCTAAAGGTAAAGAAGGAGAATTAAGTGTTTCTTGTGAAGATTTAATTTTACTTTCTTATTGTATGCATATGTTACCTAAAGTTGAAACTGGATTAAAAGATACTGAGACTAGATTTAGGAAAAGATATGTTGATTTGATTATTAATCCTAATGTCAAAAAAAATTTTATTATGAGGAATAATATTATTAATTTTATTAGACGTTTTTTATTAGATAGAAAATTTATTGAAGTTGAAACTCCTATGATGAATATGATTGCTGGTGGTGCTAATGCTAAACCTTTTATTACTCATCATAATGAATTAAATATGAATTTATTTTTAAGAATTGCTCCTGAATTGTATTTAAAAGAATTAGTTGTTGGAGGAATGGATCGTGTATTTGAAATTGGAAAACAATTTAGAAATGAAGGAATTGATTTAACTCATAATCCAGAATTTACTACTATTGAATTTTATATGGCTTATGCTGATTATTTTGATTTAATGGATTTAACAGAGGAAATGTTAAGTTCTATGGTTTATGAATTTTTCGGTACTTATAAAATTCAATATCATCCTGATGGTAAAGATGAAGAAGATGAAAAAGAAGAGAAATTAAAAGGAAAAGGTAAAGGAAAAGGAAAAGGAAAAAAAGAAGATGAAAAAGAAGAGGAAAAAAAAGAAGAAAAAAAAGAAAAAAAAAGAGTATTAGAAATAGACTTTAAACCACCATTTAAAAGAATATCATTAATTAAAGGATTAGAAGAGGAATTAAATGTTAAAATCCCAGAAAATTTAGACAGTGAAGAATGTAGGCAATTTTTAGAAAAGTTATGTGATGAAAAAAAAGTTGATTGTCCAGCACCAAAAACAACAGCAAGATTATTAGATAAATTAGTAGGAGAATTTATAGAACCAAAATGTATTTCCCCTACATTTATAATTGATCATCCTCAAATAATGAGTCCATTAACAAAATATCATAGATCAATTCCATATTTATCAGAAAGATTTGAATTATTTATTAATTGTCATGAAATTATTAATACTTATACTGAATTGAATGATCCTATTAAACAAAGAGAACTTTTTGTTAAACAAGCTGAAGCTAAAGCTTTAGGTGATGAAGAAGCTAATGATATTGATGAAACTTTCTTAAATGCTCTTGAATATGGTCTTCCTCCTACTGGAGGTTTTGGTATGGGAATTGATAGATTGACTATGATTTTAACTGATAATATTAATATTAAGGAAGTCATTTTATTCCCTGCTATGAAACCACAAGAAGATAAGAAAGATGATGAAAAGAAAGATGATGAAAAGAAAGATGATGATAAGAAAGATGATGAAAAGAAAGATGAGAATAAGAAAGATGATGAAAAAAAATAATAAAATGAATATTAGAATTTTTAACAATTAAATAGAATATCTAATTTTAGATATTAAAATATATTAAAGTAAAAATAATAAAAAAATTATTTCATATTATTTTTAATACTTTTTCTTTTATATATTTAATGAATATAAATTTAAAAAATTAAATGAATATTTATTAAATAATAAAAATGTCTTTTAATTTTAATATATTAAACAATTTATTTGATATTCATAAGACAGATAACAAAAGTACTGAATTAAATAAAGAAGAAAAGGCAGAAAAAACAATTACTAAATTAAAAGAGGGAGAAAAAATAGTATATCGTTCAGTTTCAAAAAAACATAAAGAATTACAAAAGATAATAGTTTTAAGTCAATTTGATGAAAATACAAAAACATTTATTATTTATGTTAATCCCTTTGAAAATTATTTAAAAATATCAAAAAAATCAGTATATCCTTTAAAATATTATTGTGAAGATTGTAACTTATATTTTAATAAAGATGAGGGTTTAATGCATTTAATTAATACAAAACATTTTGTAATAAAAGAAATAGAAAAAAAATGTGATATTCATAACAAAGAATTGATATATTTTGATTTAATAACATTTAAAATATGTTGTGAAGGATGTAGTAAATCAGGTACAATTCCTATATTATATAAACCATCTCATATTTTATATTCTAATTTAGACTCATATGCTGGACCTTTAAAAAATTTTAAAAAAGAAGGTAAAGGTACTTATATTTATGCTCCTTTTTCAATACTTAAAGCAAATTTTATAAATGATTTACCACAATTACCTTGTACTTATATGAATTTAGATTTGAAATTTGTTAATATTTCAGAAAAATGGGGTGATATAAGAGAATATAAAATAGTTGATTTTCATAAACCAAATTTTTTAAAAATTTTAAAAATTGTTCTTGATAAATATAAATTAAAAACAATATATTTATTAGATGATTTTGAAGTTAAAGTAAATATTTATTATGATATTCATAAAAACCCTTGGTATAAAGTTTATTTTTGTAATGTCTACTTTTTTACTAAAAGAGATACATATGAATTTTTAAAAGTTTTTCAAACAATAAATAAAATAGTTGAATCATGGCTTCTTCAATATTATCCTCATATAACAATTAATTTAATTATAAGGATGAAAAAAGGTTATTCATACAATTTTCATTTATTTATATTTTCAAAAATTGTTAAAAAAATAGATGAAACTTCAAATGAAAGTTTTTCATATACTCCATTTAAAATTGATAATAGTGATCAATATAAAATATTATTTTTTTTCGAATTTTCCGATAGAGATATTTCAAAAATCATTGAGACACAAAAAAAACTTGATTCTTTTAATAAGTTAAATTTTAACATTTTAAATGATTTTAAAATTTATTTTATTTATATGGAAAAAGATTTAAGTAAAAGAAATAAAATATCATCAACTATTTTTAAAAATGAATTAAATGTCAAAATTATTAATGCTTTTTTAGAACATAAAACATCTAAAAATGATCCTATAAATATATTTCAATATACAAAATATTTATTAAATGCATATTTTTTAATATTTAATGGAAAAAATTTTAAAATTTCAAAAATGGGTTTAATTGAATCTTTTGAAAGAAAATTTTTCGATTTTAAATTTCCTCCTGAAGAAAAAAAAGAAGGTTATATACAAAGAAAATTAGATTTAATGGATTTGATATATAATACTCAAAAAAAACTTGATTATTATACAAATTTAAGAGTATTAATTCCATTAAGATTATCAATAAAAGAATTAGGGAGTAAAGATAAAAATTATAAAATATTAGATTTAATTCCAGTACAAAAAACTAAATTATCTGTTATTGGTAGTCTTAAAGAAAATGATTTGTTAAATTTAAAAAATGAATTTACAAAATTTATTTTTGAAAAAGATATTAAAATAAAACAAATTATAACATTTCCTTTTGATATTGAAAATTTAGTAAAAGAATGTAATAATTGTAAAAGAATATTAAATGATAATGAGGAAATTTATGCTTGTTTTTGGTGCAAAATTGCATTTTGTGAAAAATGTGTAGAAGATAAAATAAATGATGAAAAAAATATTGGAAAAGAAAAATTAATTCATAAAGAACATAATTTATTATATTTTAAAACAAGAAACAAAGAAAAATTTTTAAATTTAGAAAAAAAAAAATTAGGGAATAATTTATTTCATTCTATTCCTGAAAAATTATGGACATTAAAACATAATATGATCTGTAATGGGTGTTTAAAAAGTAAACTTATTTCACCAAGATATTTATGTCTTACATGTAGACCAGGTGATGCTCTTAAAGGTGGATATGTTGATTTTTGTTATGAATGTATTAAACATTTAAGAAATAAAGATAGTAAAGGATTTGAATATGAAAATATTGAATGTAAAGAAAGTAAAAATTTGAAATGCCCTTTAATTAAATATAAACATAAACATAATGAGCATGTTTATTTATGTATTATTTTTAATGCAACTTTTAATTATTATCTTTTTTAAATATACTAACTGATTATAATTATTTATATATAATTTTATTAATAACATATCATTTAATGTAATTATATAATAAAATTTGATTTTTTGATTTATTATAAAATATCATTATTTATTTTACTTGAAAAACTTCAATTTCTTTTACTTCAAAATCTTTTTCTCCATTAGACAATTTTAAATCAGTTAAAAAACTACTAATTTCATTACATATAAATTTTCCTTTTTTCATATCATCCATAATAACAATATCACCATTTCCAAAAATAGGTCCTCTATTAATGTTTCCATTAATAGAATAATCATCTTTATTTTTTTCAATTTTATTAATTTTTTCCATATTATTTATAGAAAAAATAAAAGTATCATCATCAGTTTTAAATCCAGTATTGTCCCAATTTAAAGGTGTATATCCTCCAAATTTATATCCTTTTGTAGTTTCTATTAAAATTAAAGTTGCACCTTTTCTATCACATTTATTATGAAAATCTTTTGAATTTACTCCATCTTCACTCATTTTAAATAATAAAAAAAAATCGATTCCTTTTTCTGGATTTATCCAATTTCTTATTATTTTTTCTTTTTCATAATCTTTTTGGATTATTTGTGAGAATTTACTAAATGAATTTTTATAAGGGTTTTTTTCTTTCTTTTTTTTATTATTTAATATATTTTGTTGAATTATATCATTTTCTAAATAATTTAAATTTATTATTTTATTTTCTAAATTTTTAATTCTAATATTTTGCTCAATTATAATTTTATTTTGATTTTCAATTTTTTTTGTTAAGTCTTGAATCATAAAATATAATTGTAAATTATCAATTTTTTCTACTTTTATTTCTTTTAATTTAAATTGTACTTGATGAACTGTAACATGAGGAATTGGAATTATTAATATAATTTCATTTGTATTTTCTTTTATTTGTATTTTATTTAATAATAATATTGATTCTATCATAGCAAGAACTTCATTTATTGATTCACAATCACTAAAATATTGATTTAATTTAATATCTTGAAATGCAAATTTATTCTCATAAATTCTTATTAAATTAGTTTCTTTTGAAGAAGCTGTTATTAAAAGATAAAATGATTGATCAATTGAAAAATTTAATTCAAAAGTAATTTTTTTATCAGAAACAGATAAATATTTTTTTTCAGATAATGATGCATCCATAAATTATTAAAAACAAAATAGAAATTCTCATTTAAAAAAATAAAATTAAATAAAAAATAATAAAATAAAATTAAAAATGTCTAATCAATTTAACAATATGCAAAAAAATAAAAAAGAAGAAATAATAGGTAGAATTCATGTAAATCAATCATCGAATTTCCCAGGTAGAAGTATTCAAGTAAATGTAAAAAAAAGAGGAGTAAGTTCCAATCCTTCAAATATAAAAATAAAAAATAAAAATATAAATAACCAAAATACACAAAAAGAAAAAAAAAATAATGAAAAAAATCTCTCAAATATAATAACCCAAGTTCAAAAAGAAAAAACAGAAATTCCCTTATGTCAAAGTCAAAGAATAGAAAATAAACCATCATTTAAAAAATCACAAAAATCTCGTTCACATTCTCCAAATAGATTAATAAATTCAGGAATGAAAATAAATAATGGTCTCCTTCCTCCAAAAATATCAGATAAAAAAACTTTAGTATTAGATTTAGATGAGACATTAGTTCATAGTGGTTTTATACCATTTGATTGTCCTTCTGATGTAATAATTAAAATAGAATTAGATAATGAAATTCATGATATTCATGTTTTAGTTCGTCCTGGAGTAAAAGAATTTTTAGAAAAAATGGCAAAAAAATTTGAATTAGTTATTTTTACTGCATCATTAAGTAAATATGCAGATCCTCTTTTAGATATTATTGATAAACAAGGTTTTTGTCCTTTTCGTTTATTTAGAGAACATTGTACTTTAATTAATACTTCTTTTGTTAAAGATTTAAAAAGATTGGGAAGGGATTTAAAAGATATTATTATTGTTGATAATTCACCTATTTCATATGCTTTAAATCCTGATAATGGTTTACCTATTTTAAGTTGGTTTGATGATAAAGATGATAGGGAATTATATCATTTAACTCCTATTTTAGAATTTTTAGCTGATGTTCCTGATGTTAGGGAATATATTAAAAAAATTGTTGTTAATAATGAAATTGCTTATTCTAAAGCTTCATATATTATTAGTGTTTATAATTTAATGGTTAAAAAAAAGAAAATTAAAGAAATTGAAAGAGCTGAAAAGGAAAAAAAAGAAAAGGAAAAAAAAGAAAGAGAAGAAAAGGAAAAAAAAGAAAGGGAAGAAAAGGAAAGAATTGAAAAGGAAAAAGAAGAAGAGAAAGTAAAAGAAGAAGAAATGATAAAGGAAGAAAAAGAAAAGGAAGATAAGAATGATGAAATTGAAATAAAAAATAAAGAAATTCAAGAAAATGAGAATAATGAAGAAAAAATAAATATTAAAATTATTAATAATAATATTACAAATATTGTTTATGATGAAAATAATAAAAAAATAAATGAAAATGGAAAAAAAAATAATAATAATAATATTAATAGAGATAATCATCATCAAAGTTCTTCAATGCCTCAAGCAAAATATAATTTAATAAAAGCAAAACATAAAAGTCAAAAAAGTTTAAATTTTAATAATAATATAAATAACCTAAATAATAATTTAAAAATTTTTAGATTTAAAAAAGATAATAATATACCTCAAACAACAATTCATCAAAAAAATGGTTTTTTAAATACTGGTTATATTCAAAATGTTAAAACAACAAGACCAAATAATTTTAATAATCATAATACAAATAATAAACAAATAAATATAACTGGAATTGATTTTATGAAAACAAATAAACAAAAAAGTCAAATTAAATATTTAGGTTTTTCAAATAATAATATCTCAAATAGAGATAATAATATAACTCAATTTCAAGGTAAAAAAGATTATACTTTAGGTAAAAATAAATCAACAAATTATTTAATGTCAAATGATAATTCAAAAATAAATGAATTAAAAAATATTAATCATAATTCTAAAATTATTATATCAGGAAATAATACAGCAAAAAATTTTAATCATGGTAAAAGTCTTTCTTATAATTTTGATATTGGAAATTATACTCAAAATAGACCTAAAAGTTCTAAAAAAGCAATTTTTTTTAATAATAATAAAAATATTAAAAATACAAAAGATTTAAAAGTTGAATTAAATGAAATTTTACAAAGGAAAAATGATAGTAAAAGTTCTAGAGCAAATGATTTAAAAGGAGGATTTAAATATAATTTACAAAATCCATTAAATTCATCTTCAGGTTTTACAATAAAATATACTAATAAAATAATTAATGATAAAATTTCAACTAAGAATTAGTTTTTACTTTATATAGTACATATTTTTTTTCAAATTTAATTAAAAGTTTTATTAAAGAGATTATTTTGAATTTTATAAAAATTATAATTTTCATGAAATGATTTTATTTAAAAAAAACAAAAAAAAAAATTATTTTTTATATTTATTTTCTATTTTTATTTAATATTTTTATATTATTAATTAATATTAAACAATTAAATTTGAATATCTCAAAATTTAAATTAACTCAATTCCTCCAAATAAAAAAATAAAAAAAGAGCACATGTCAACACCCCAAACCCAAAACACAAATTTTCCTCAATTAAACCAAAGACCAAGAAGACCACAAACAAACCAAAATCAAAGACAATTTAATAGACCAAGAAGAAATAATTTTGGTTTCCAAAGAAGAAACTTTCAAAATAATAGAAGAGGTAGATTTCGTAATCAATTTAATCAAAGACGTAATTTAGGTTTTAGAAGATTTAACAATTTCGGAAGAACATCAAATTACAGAAGATTATATCTATCTAACCTTCCTCCTTTTTTAAGAAGACAAGAATTATATAATTTAATTAGACCATGTGGAAGATTAATGAGATGTATTATTCATTATAATCAAAATGGAACTTCTAGAAGAACCGGATTTTTACAATTCTTTTATCCTCAAGATGCAAGGAGAGCTTTGAGAAGATTTAATGGATATAATTATAGAGGATTTAATTTAAGAGTTAGTTATAGGAGATTTGGGTTTGGATTTGGATTGAGGAATAATAATATAAGGTTTAATAATAATTTTAATAGGAGAGGTGGACAAAGGAGAATTGTTTTTAGAAGAGATCCTAATAGAAGAACTGCTTTTAGAAGAAGAAGACAATAGAAAATTTATTAATTTTTTGGTTTAAAAAAAATTTTTGAAAAATTTTATTTAAATAATTACGTATTCTTTTTTTTAAAAAATAAGTAGATTGATGATAAAATCTCTTTAATAAAGTAATTTTCTTTTATTATTATTTTTATTTTAATTAATAAAAAAAATTAAAATAAAAATTAAAAAAATAATCAAAAAAAAAATCAAAAAATCAATTTCCAAAAATCACATTATTCTCAAAATATAAAAACCTATTAAATATGTTTTAAAAACAAAACAAAAAAAAATTTTAACGATATCTCCTAAGAACAACAGCATTTCTTCTTTTCCAATTAGCCCTTTGACTAGGTCTATTCTTATTATCTCTAACACCCTTCTTCCTAAGACCTCTATTTTTCTTTCCAGCAGAAGTCAAACCTCTTTGTTCTCTTCTCTTATGAGGTGGTTTAGCAATCCAATTAATCTTAGGATCTCTTCTAATAGCTTTATGAGCAGTATCAACTAAAATAACTTCAAAGAATTTATAAGTAGCATCTTGACCAACCCAATAAGAATTTAAAACTCTTAATCCATGAATTTTATTACCTACTCTTTGTTCTGCAATAACTTTTAATGATTTAGTTGCTTTGACACCAACAACTCCTTGATATTTTGGTTTACCATTTATTATTCCTTTTGCTACTGGTTTCTTTCTTCCTCCTCTTCTTATTTTTATTCTATATATTACGAAACCTTGTTTTGCTTTGTAACCTAATTTTCTTGCTTTTTCTGGACGAGATGGATGATTACAACGATGAATTGCTGGAAGTTGACGATATTCCCATGTACGCATTCTGAGAACGAAACGCATTAAGTCACTTTGCTTTTTTTTCCATATTTCTTCTAAGTATTTATATGCACCCATATTTTCTTTTGAATAGATATTTTTTTTGAGAAAATGTTAAGTATTAATTTTTTTTTTTGGAAATTAAATTATTTTTTATTTTTTTTTAAATAAATAATTTTAAAATTATTTTAATAATAATACTGATATTATTATTATTATTTATTATAAAAATAAAAAAAGTGTTTTATTTTTAAAGTTGATATTTAATTTTTTCTAATTCTCTTCTTTGATTATCTCTTATTTGTTCTTCAAGATCTTTTTTATATTGTTCATATTTTTCAATCTTTCTCTTTTTTATATTATCTTGTTCATTTAAATAATTAGAATATTCTCTATTAACTTCATTTCTTTTTTTTAATTTATCTTCCTTATTCTTAATTTGATCTTGTTTTTTCCTTTGAATATTATCTTCCAAACTTCTTTTCATTTCTTCAATTTTTTCTAATCTATTTCTATCAGCTTCAATATACTCATTTTGTTTTTGATTATTTTTCCCATTATTTCTACCACCAGAAATAATTTTATTATAATATTCATCCATTTGTTTATCATGTGATTGATAAATTGCAGCAAGAATATTTTGTGCATATTGTTGATTCATTTCTCTTTCTCTTACTTTTTGTTTAATTAAATCTTTTTGTAAATCTTCTTTTCTATTCATTTCTTCATTTATTTTTAATAATTGTAAATCTTCTTTTATTCTTTCTGTTCTACTATTATTATTTTTCATTATTTTATTATTTTCTTGTTGTGCTGCTATTAAAGATTCTTTAATTTGTTGTTTTTTTTCTTTTTCTTTTCTTAAAGTTTCTAAAGTATTTTTTTCATTTTGTTTTAAAATTTCATAATTAATTTGATCTTCTTCTAATTTTTTCTTTTTTTTATTTTCTTCTTTATCTTTTATAGCTTGTGCTATATCAACTTGAAATTCTTTAATTTTTTTAACTTTATCTAATTGTTTTTTCTTTTGTTCTTCTTTCCATTTTTTATATTCTTCAAATTCTTCTTTAAAATAAATTTTATTTTCTTTAATTTCATTTATTTTCTTATTTTGTTTTTCATTCATTTGCATTAATAAATATTGTTTTATTTCATTATTTTTTTCTTTATCTTCATCTTTTTTTTTCTTTTCTATTTGTTTATATAATTCATTTTCTTTTTTTATCATTTCTGCTCTTGTATCATAAGCAACTTTTTGTTTATATTTATCAATTAATTCATGTGGTTTATATTCTGGAATTTCTTTTTCTTCTTTTTTTAATCTATTTTTACCTAATTTTTTATTTTGATTAAATTTTTTTAATTCTTCTTTTCTTTGTTTTGATTTTTCTTTTAATTTTTCTAATTCTAATCTTCTTCTTTCTTTTAACATTTCTTCTTTTTTAATTGGATTTAATGTTTCTTCATCTTCATATTTATCAATAATTACTGGTTTTGGTCTTTGATAATTTTTGGGTGGTTCTGGACAACGACTTTTTATTTTTTTTAATATTTCTGTTTCGACTATTTTATATGAACCTTGATAATTTGTTGGACAATTTTTTTCTATTAAAACGTTTTGAACATCATCTATTAATTCATTCTCATAATATTTTGCTATTGAAAAAATATTTTTGTATTTTGATTTTAAAGATATTGCTATTTGATATATTAATTTTTCAAAGCCTGAATTTGAGTTTTGTAATGATGTTAATAAAGTTGATTCGATATTTTGATTCATATTTATTTTTGATTTTTAATTTTTTAATTTATATTTGTTTTTATTTAAATATTTATTTGAAACAGATAATATATTATTAAATAATATTTAATAAAAATATATTATTTATTTAAAAAAAATTATATTTATTTTTACTAATGAGGGAAATAAAATGTTGATTATTAAATTAAATTTTTTAAAAACTATTAAAAGATTTTAGTTTTATATTAATTAAATATTTGAATAATCCTATTATTTCTTTTAATAGGATTATTTAAAATTAAAAAAAAATTTAAATAAAATATTTAATTTTCATGTTAGCCAAAAAATATTTAAATCATATTCAAATATAAATTAACTCCTTTAAATAAAAAAATACTCAAATATCAATAAATATTAAATAAATTAAAATTACTATAACCTTAAAATATTAGTAAAAAATACCAAACGTCAGAAAAATAAATAAAAAAAAAATTTTTTTAAAAAAAAAAAAAAAAAAAAAAAACCCATTAAAAAAATATAATACTAAAAATATTAAAATCAAATTAATTTAAAAAAAAAAAAAAAAAACACAAAACC
>Ga0256407_10011959_pt1 | contig 11905 bp, 7 predicted proteins | sample RumenRJG_04DNA_FD_193489 | JGI IMG/M metagenome (GOLD analysis project Ga0256407, IMG submission 193489) | Bovine rumen microbial communities from Lethbridge, Alberta, Canada - RJG_04 | ecosystem: Host-associated > Mammals > Digestive system > Stomach > Rumen | place: Canada: Alberta | collected... | reverse complement strand
TTTGATTACTACCTGCCCACGACCCTCAAGCTGCTGGCCACCTACACCGAGTTTGAGGAGGCGGGCGTCGAGGGCGAGAACCTGCGTCAGGCCAAGGAGCGCATCGAGTCCATCATGGACAACCTGCTGGAGAACTTTGAGCGGCAGCTCGACGAGCTTTACCGCAGCGAGGCGATGGATGTGGACGCGGACATCCGCGTGATGGAGAACATGCTCAACCGCGATCTTTCGAGTGTGGAAAGAGATTTTGGCTTAGGCGGCTCCGCCGCCCAAGCCAAAACCGAATGACCGCAAAGCGGTCATTCGAGCTGAATCGCCGTATTCCCTCGCCGCTTACGCGGCAACCGGGAATACATGGCTGCGGCGGCGCCGCGGCGGTGCAGCGGCCCGAGGATATGGAATAAGAATACCTTTGAGTAAATATATAAGGGAGAGATTCACATGGGCGATTTGAACTATCTGGATTCCATGGCCTTCTACGGAGGAAACCTGTACGATGCCTACGACTACTTCGGCGCGCACCCCACCGTGCGCGACCAGAAGCAGGGTTGGCTGTTCCGCGTCTGGGCGCCGAACGCGCAGGCGGTCTCCGTGGTGGGCGACTTCTGCGACTGGAACCGGGACGCGCATCGGATGTGGCGCAACGACAAGAACATGTGGGAGATTTTCATTCCCGGCCTCGCCGAGTATGACGCCTACAAGTTCGCCGTCACTGGCCCCAATGGCGAGGTCACGCTCAAGGCCGACCCCTACGGCTTCCACAGCGAGACGCGGCCCAACACCGCCAGCAAGCTTTACGACGTCTCCGGCTACGAGTGGCACGATCAGAAGTGGATGGAGAGCCGCAAGGACCGTCTGGTCTACGATCACCCGCTGAACATCTACGAGGTGCATCTGGGCTCGTGGCGCAAGCGCCCCAACGGCACGTTCTACGACTACCGCTCCATCGCCGACGAGCTGTCGGCCTACTGCGCCGACCTCGGCTACAACTGCGTGGAGCTGATGCCGGTCACCGAGTATCCCTTCGACGCGTCCTGGGGCTATCAGGTCACGGGCTACTATGCCGCCACGTCCCGCTACGGCACACCCAAGGACTTCATGTACTTCATGGATAAGATGCACGAAAAGGGCATCTCCGTGATCCTCGACTGGGTGCCTTCCCACTTCTGCAAGGACACCCACGGCCTGCGCGACTTTGACGGCACCAGCACCTATGAGTATGAAGATCCCCGCAAGCGCGAGCATCTGAGCTGGGGCACCCGCGTGTTCGACTACGGCCGCGGCGAAGTGAAGAGCTTCCTGCTGTCCTCCGCGGCGTTCTGGATCAAGGAGTTCCATGTGGACGGACTGCGTGTGGACGCGGTCGCGTCGATGCTCTACCTCGACTATGACCGCCGCGACGGCGAGTGGTCGCCCAACATCTACGGCGGGCATGAGAACATCGAGGCCATTGACTTCCTGCGGGAGCTCAACCGCATGGCGTTCTCCATCGACCCGGGCCTGATGATGGTGGCGGAGGAGTCCACCGCGTGGCCCATGGTCACCAAGCCCACCGAAATGGGCGGCCTCGGCTTCAACCTCAAGTGGAACATGGGCTGGATGAACGACATGTGCCACTACCTGAAGCTCGACCCCTGGTTCCGCCAGTTCCACCACAAGGACATCACGTTCTCGTTTTTCTATGCGTTCAGCGAGAACTACGTGTTGCCGATCTCCCACGACGAGGTCGTCCACATGAAGGGGTCGCTGCGCGGTAAGATGCCCGGCGACGACTGGGGCCAGCTTGCCAGCGTCCGCGGCTTCACGGCGTACCTCTACGCGCAAGCCGCTCACGTTCATGGGCGCGGAACTGGGCCAGTGGCACGAGTGGGATTTCGCGGGCGAGATCGACTGGTACCTGCTGCGCGAGAACAAGGAAAACCGCCAGATGCAGGACTTCTTCCGCGCCATCAACAGGTTCTATCTGGACAGTCCCGAGCTATGGGAGATCGACTTCAGCTGGGAGGGCTTCGAGTGGATCGTGCCCGACGACAACGAGAACAACGTCATCGTGTTCCTCCGCCGCGACAAGAAGGGCGACGAGCTCGTCTGCGCGATCAACTTCTCGCCCAACCACTACGAGAACTACCGCTTCGGCGTACCGTCGAAAAAGGAGTACACCGAGGTGTTCAACACCGACCGTCCCGAGTACGGCGGCAGCGGCTGGAACTACAACGGCACCGTGAAGTGCGAGCGCATCTGGTCGCACGACCGCGAGGCGTCCATCGCCGTGACGCTCCCGCCCTACGGCGCGATCTATCTGCGCGGCTCGGGCGAGCTGCCGCCTATGGAGGAAGAAAAGGCGGAGCAGAAGCCGGAAAAGAAGCCGCGCAAGGCTCCCGCGAAGAAGGCGACCGCCGCCAAGACGACCGCCAAGACCGCAAAAGCCAAGGCATCGCCCAAGGCGGAGGACAAGGCGCCCGCGGAAAAGCGCAAACCCGGCAGGCCCAGAAAATCTGCCGTCACCACCGATAAAAAAACGACTGAGAAGAAATGAGGAGGGCCACCAGCATGAAAAAAGAGTGCATCGCCATGCTGCTCGCCGGCGGACAGGGGAGCCGGCTTTACGTCCTGACGGAGAACATGGCAAAGCCCGCCGTTCCCTTCGGCGGCAAATTCCGCATCATTGATTTCCCGCTGTCCAACTGCACCAACGCGGGCATCGACACCGTGGGCGTCCTGACCCAGTACCGCCCGCTGGAGCTCAACAGCTACATCGGCTCCGGCCAGCCCTGGGACCTCGACCGCGACGACGGCGGCGTCCACATCCTCCCGCCGTATCAGAGCGCTTCGGGCGCCAGCTGGTACAAGGGCACGGCCAACGCCATTTATCAGAACATCGGCTTCGTCGATATGTACGATCCCGAGTATGTGGTGGTTCTCTCCGGCGATCATATTTATAAGATGGATTACGCCGACATGGTCGCCGCGCACAAGAAGGCGGGCGCGGCCTGCACCATCGCCGTCATGGAGGTGCCCTGGAGCGAGGCGTCCCGCTTCGGTATCATGAGCGTCGATGAAAACGACAACATCACCGAGTTCGCCGAGAAGCCCAAGGAGCCCAAGAGCAACCTCGCCTCCATGGGTATCTACGTATTTACTTGGAGCAAGATGCGCGAGTGCCTCATCAAGGATGAGAACAATCCCGAGAGCGAAAACGACTTCGGCAAGAACATCATCCCCATGATGTTGAACGGCGGCGAGAAGATGATCGCTTACCGCTTCGCGGGCTACTGGAAGGACGTCGGCACACTCGATTCCCTCTGGGACGCCAACATGGATATGCTGGCCACCGGCAGCGGCCTCGACCTGTTCGAGCGCAGCTGGCCCATCTACGGCCGCAGCACCTCCGCGCCCCCGGCGCTGCTGGGCAAGCACTCCGAGACGGAGCACAGCGTCATCACCCGCGGCTGCGTGGTGAACGGCAGGGCGGAGAACTCCGTGCTCTCCGAGAACAGCACCATTGAAGAGGGCGCGACGGTGGAGTATTCCATCCTCATGCCCGGCGCCGTGGTCAAGTCCGGCGCCAAGGTCTCCTACGCCATCGTCGGCGAGGATACTGTCGTTGGTGAGAACGCCGTGATCGGCGCGCTGCCCGACGGCAGCGAGGGCTGGGGCATCACGGTCGTCGGCCCGGAGGTCAATGTGCCGGAGAATTACAAGCTCGCGGCGAATCACATGCTCAACAAGGATCTTAAGGAGGTGGCGAGATGAACGGACTGCACGGCATCATTTTCTCCTATGAGAAGGAACCCGGACTGCGGGAGCTGGTTGAGCACCGTATGCCCGCTTCGATCCCCTTTGGCGGACGCTATCGCGTGATTGATTTCATGCTTTCCAATATGCAGAACGCCGGCATCACCGACGTGGGCGTGATCCTGCACGGCAACTATCAGAGCCTGCTCGACCATCTGGGCAACGGCAAGACCTGGGATATGTCCCGCAAGTACGGCGGTCTGCGTATGCTGCCCCCGTTCGCGGACAACCGCACCTATCAGAGCACCGAGTTCCGCGGCAAGATGGAGGCCCTCGCGGGTGTACGCTCCTACCTGCGCGAGATACGTCAGGATTACGTCGTCCTCGCGGACAGCGACCTGATCATCAACATCGACCTCGACGCGGTCTATGAGAAGCACATCGAGACCGGCGCGGACATCACCTGCGTCTGCACGGCGAACTTCAAGCAGACCGAGAACGCCACGTTCTTCCAGCTCGACCGGGACGACCGCGTCATCAAGACGCTGCGCAACCCCGCCAAGCCCGAGGGCTATCACTGCCTCGAGATCTACATCATGAGCAAGGAGCTGCTGCTCAAGCTGGTGGACGAGTGCGCCGCCGAGCAGAAGTACACCTTCCGCACCGACGTGCTCCACGGCATGGGCGATCAGCTCAACATCCGCGGCTACGTCTTTGACGGCCTCGCGGCGCAGATCCGCACCATCAAGGAATACTATGACCGCAGCATGGATATGCTCGATCCCAAGGTCTACCGCGAGCTGTCCACCGCCAGACGGCCCATCCGCGCCAAGGAGGACGACGAGACCCCGACCTACATCGCGCCGGAGAGCAAGTGCGTCAATTCGCTGGTCGCCGACGGCTGCATCATCGAGGGCACCGTGGAAAACAGCGTGATCTTCCCGGGCGTCAAGATCGCCAAGGGCGCCGTGGTCAAAAACAGCATCCTCTTTAAGAATGCCAGCGTGGAGGAGAATGCCGCGGTCAGCTACGTCATCGCGGATAAGAACGTGCAGATCCGCCGCGGCAGCCACCTGACCGGCCATGAGAACTATCCGATGGCCATTTCCAAAAACGCGGTCATTTGAGGACTTTCCGCCGAAGGGAAGGCGCGCCGCGCCTTCCCCTGAGAAAGAAGAGAGGTAAGCCATGAATATCCTGTACGTGACGAGCGAAGCCGCTCCGTTCTGCAAGACCGGCGGTCTTGCGGATGTGGCGGGCAGCCTGCCGCAGGCTCTCGTCAGGGCCGGCGACCGGGTCAGCGTCATTTTGCCGCTGTACCAGAGCGTCGCCGACCAGTTTCATGACGAGTTGCAATTTGTCAAGTGGACCTTTGTGCGCCTTTCCTGGCGCAGCGTGTATTGCGGCCTGTTCCAGCTCGAAAAGGACGGCGTGACCTGGTACTTTGTGGATAACGAGTACTACTTCCGCCGCCCCGATCTTTACGGCTACTACGACGACGCGGAGCGCTTCGGCTACTTCTCCCGCGCCGTGACGGAGCTGCTGCGCGAGCTGCCTGACAAGCCCGACGTGGTTCACTGCAACGACTGGCAGAGCGCGCTGGTGCCGATCTATATTCACGACGAGGCGGTGCGCGACGACTTCTACAAGAGCATCCGCACGGTCATCACGATCCACAACATCGAGTATCAGGGACGCTATGGCCGTGAGCTGCTGGAGGATCTGTTCGGCCTCGCGCCGGGATGGTACGACGGCGGTACGCTGGCCTATGAGGGCGGCATCAACCTCCTCAAGGGCGCCATCGTCAACGCCGACGCGGTGACGGCGGTGAGCCCGACCTATGCCCAGGAGCTCAAATACGCCTATTTCGCCCACGGATTGGAGAACGTGATCTCGATGTGCGAGGGCAAGCTCCACGGCGTGCTCAACGGCATCGACGTGGATAACTTCGACCCGTCTCGGGACGCGAACATCGTCGCGAGCTACAGCGCCGACGATTTCTCGGGCAAGGCGAAGTGCAAGGAGCAGCTCCAGCGCACCATGGGCTTGCAGGTGAAGCCCGACACGCCCATCATCGCCATGGTCACGCGGCTGGTGCCCCACAAGGGTCTCGACCTTGTGTGCGAAACGCTGGAATCCATCATGGAAAAGGACGTCCAGTTCGCTGTCCTCGGCAAGGGCGAGGCGCAGTATGAGGCGTTCTTCAACTACGCCAAGGAGCGCTATCCCGGCCGCGTTGCGGTGTATCTCGGCTACTCTGACGCGCTTGCGCGTCAGATCTACGCCGGCGCGGATCTGTTCCTGATGCCGTCAAAGAGCGAGCCCTGCGGTCTTTCGCAGATGATCGCCATGCGCTACGGCACACTGCCCATCGTCCGCGAGACCGGCGGTCTGAAGGATACGGTGCAGCCGTACCAGCCCTGGAACGGCGAGGGCAACGGCTTCAGCTTCGCCAACTACAACGCCGGCGACATGAGCCATGTCGTCAGCGAGGCCATCGACCTCTACCACAACAACCCCGACGCCTTCAAGCTCCTGCAAAAGCGAGATATGAATGCGGACTTCAGTTGGAAACGCAGCGCCGAGGAATACCACGCCATCTACGAAAACATTTGCAGGTAGGCAGACAGGAGAACATTGAATGACGTCAATCAATACCGTAAACAACATGAAAAAAGCGCTGGCCGACAAGCTCAAGCTCAGCTACGGATGCAGCGTTGACGAAGCCAGCGAGGCGCAGATGATGCGCGCCGCCGCTCTGGTGCTGCGCGAGGTCATGGCGGATCGCGAGATCGCCACCAAGCGCAGCACCCGCGAGCACAAGGCCCGTCAGGTACACTATCTTTCCATGGAGTTCCTCATGGGCCGCAGTCTGATGAAGAACGCTTACAACCTCGGCGTCGGCGAGGTGCTGACCAATGCGCTGGAGGAGCTGGGCTTCCACGCCGCCGACGTGTTTGAGTCGGAGCCGGACGCGGCGCTTGGCAACGGTGGTCTGGGCCGCCTCGCCGCATGCTATCTGGACTCTCTCTCCACGCTGGAGATCCCCGCCACCGGCTATTCCATCTGCTATGAGCTGGGCATTTTCCGCCAGCGCATCGTGGACGGCGAGCAGGTGGAGCTGCCCGACAACTGGAAGGAGCTGGGCGGCGCGTGGCTGGTGCAAAAGCCGCAGGAGACCGAGACCGTCCACTTCGGCGGGACGCTCCGCCGCTTTGTGGACAACGGCCGGCTCCATGTGATCAACGAGGGCGCGACGCCGGTGCTGGCGGTGCCCTGCGACATGGAGATCGCCGGCTTCAAGACCGACCACACCAACGTCCTGCGCCTGTGGGACGCCAAGTCCCCCGCGCCGCTGGATATGTCCCTGTTCTCGCAGGGCGAGTATCTGCGCGCCGTGGAGCAGCACGCCATGGCGGAGACCATCGCCAAGGTGCTCTACCCGGAGGACAATCACTACGAGGGCAAATCCCTGCGCCTCAAGCAGCAGTATTTCTTTGTCTCCGCCACGATGCAGTCCATCGTGCGCAAGCACATCGAGGTCTGCGACACGGTGATGAACTTCCATGAGAAGAACGTCATTCAGATCAACGACACCCACCCCGCGCTGGTCATCCCGGAGCTGATGCGCATTTTCATGGACGACGCGGGCCTTGAGTGGGACGAGGCGTGGGAGATCACGAAGCAGTCCGTCGCCTACACCAACCACACCGTGCTGGCCGAAGCGCTGGAGCGCTGGCCACAGGAGCTGGTAAGGACGCTGCTGCCGCGTATCTGGGAGATCATCGAGGAGATCTCGCGCCGCTGGCAGGAGCATGTGGACGAATTCTACCACGACGGCGCCAAGACCGCCGAAATGGCCATCGTCTGGGACGGTCAGGTGCGTATGGCGAACCTCTGCGTCGCGGTCTGCACTGCCGTCAACGGCGTCAGCGCGCTGCACTCCGAGATCCTGCGCAAGGATCTGTTCAAGGATGCCTGCGGCATGACGCCGGAGAAGTTCCAGAACGTCACCAACGGCATCGACCACCGCCGCTGGCTCTCGGAGATCAATCCGGGGCTGGATCACCTCATCATTGAGCTGGCGGGCAGCGACGACTATCTGATGAAGCCGCTGGATCTCAAAAAGCTGGAACAGTTTGCCGACGACCACGTCGTGCTGGATCGTCTGGCCCATATCAAGCATGAGAACAAGGAGCGTCTTGCCAAGCACGTCAAGCGCGCCTCGGGACTGGTGCTCATTCCCGACGCCATCTTCGACGTGCAGTCCAAGCGCCTGCATGAGTATAAGCGCCAGCTGCTCAACGTTCTGCACATCATCTCACTCTATCACGCGCTGCAGGACGACCCGAACATGGAGATGCAGCCCCACACGTTCCTCTTCGGCGCGAAGGCCGCGCCGGGCTACGCCGTGGCGAAGCGCATCATCCACCTCATCAACTCGCTGGCGGATCAGGTCAACCACGACCCCATCTGCAAGGATAAGCTGCAAGTCAAGTTCCTGGAGAACTACCGTGTGTCCCTCGCCGAGATCCTGATGCCCGCCTCCGAGGTGAGCCAGCAGATCTCGCTGGCCGGCAAGGAGGCCAGCGGCACCGGCAACATGAAGTTCATGATGAACGGCGCGCTGACCGTCGGTACGCTGGACGGCGCCAATGTGGAGATGCACGACGTGCTGGGCGACGAGAACATGTTCCTCTTCGGCCTCCACGCCGACGAGGTGGTGCGCGTGAAGCACGAGGGCTACATGCCCCAGATGCTCTACTCCCGCGACGAGAAGCTCCGCCGCGTCATCGACCAGCTCCGCTGGGGCTTCCGCGACGGCGTGAGCTACGACGATCTGGCGCAGCGCCTGCTGATGAACGACGAGTATATGCTGCTCCAGGACTTCGCCTCCTATTGCGACGCGGAGGCGCGCATGTGCGAGGCCTACGCCGACAAGGAGCGCTGGAACCGTATGTCGCTCATCAACATCGCCCGCAGCGGCATCTTTGCCGCCGACCGCGCGGTGGCGGAGTACGCGGACAACATCTGGCACGTCCCGCATCGCTGACGCTCTTAAAGAGGGGACAGGTCCCCCCTTTAGATTCCCCCACACTGCACTTCCCGCACTCGCTGCGCTCGCACGGGCGCTCCGTGCAAAGTGTTTTTTCTGACGCGCATGTCGTCAGAAAAAACGATTATACTGACAACACGAAGGATATTCATAAAACATGGAATTCACACAGGGTGTGCGCTTTGACTCCCTCGACCTGATGCCGGAGATGCAGCGCGCGCTGGAAAAGAAGGGCATCACGGACTCCACTCCCATTCAGGCGGGCTGCATCCCGCCCATGCGGGAGTGGAAGGACGTGATCGCCAAGGCGCCGACGGGCACGGGTAAGACCTTTGCCTTCGGCATCCCCATCATCGAACATATCGACGCCGAGCGGGAAGAGGTGCAGGCGGTCATTATGGCGCCCACCCGGGAGCTGGCGATGCAGATCACCGACGAGCTGCGGGATCTCTGCGCCTTTTTGCCCGGTATTCGCACGGTCTGCCTCTACGGCGGCGCGCCCATCGGCAGGCAGATCGACCAGCTGAAGAAAAAGCCCCAGATCGTCGTCGCGACGCCGGGGCGGCTGGGCGACCACATGAAGCGCCGCACCGTGCGCCTCGACCATGTGGACACGGTGGTGCTCGACGAGGCCGACCGGATGCTGGACATGGGCTTTGTGCACGACGTGACGCGGATCATGGACAAGATCCCATCGCGCAAAAACCTCGGCATGTTCTCGGCGACCATCTCCCGGGAGGTGCTGGACATCAGCTGGATGTACCAGCGCGACCCGGAGGAGATCACCGTTCCTGCCGAGGAGGAGAACAAGCCCGACATTTTGCAGTACCGCATCGACGTGGATCAGAACGACAAGGTGGCGGCCATCGCCCGCATTATCCGGCAGGGCGAGCTGGAGCGCGTCATCGTTTTCTGCAACACCAAGGGTATGGTGGAGCGGCTCAAAAAGTATCTTGAGATGGAGGGCCTGGACGTCGACTGCATCCACGGCGACATCCCGCAGAAAAAGCGCGAGCAGGTCATGGCCCGCTTCCGCCGCGGCGAACTGCCGGTGTTCATCGCCACCGACGTCGCCGCCCGCGGCATCGACGTGGACGACGTGGACGCTGTGTTCAACTACGACGTGCCGCAGGAGAACGAATACTATGTCCACCGCATCGGACGCACCGGGCGCGCGAAGCGCCGCGGCATCGCGTTCACGCTGGTGGCGGACTATCCGTCCAAGATGAAGCTGGATGAGATCGTCAAGGTCACGGGCAATACCATGCTGACCGCGCACTTTGACGAGAGCGGCACCCTTGTTGAGGGCGAGCTGGCCCGATAAAAGATAACAAGGCTCCGCAGGGAGTGTTTATGCAGTGTTTCACCAAACTGGCCTGTATATTACTCAGCGCGCTCATGCTTATGAGCGCGCTTTCCGGCTGTGGGGAAAAAGAAGAGGAGAGCGAGGAAACACGCTTCGTGGTACGCGCCAGCGTGTGCGGCTCGCTGGATTCTCTTGATCCCGCGCTGAACACCGACGCGGATGCCGAGAGCGTTTTTTACGCGCTGTATGAAAACCTGATGCGCTCCCGCCTTGACGAGGAGGGCAACGCTGTGCTGGAAACGGGGATCGCCAAGGACTACGAGGAGGTTCGGAACTACGACGGGACGGTGGACTATCTGTTCACCCTGCGTTCCACGGCTCGCTGGTCGGACGGCGCGCGGGTCAAGGCGAAGGACTTTGTCTATGCGTGGAAACGACTGGCAAACCCGGAGCTGAGTTCACCGAACAGCGGGATCCTCTCCATGGTGCAGGGCTACGATGAGGTGCGCGCGACCGGCGATCTGTCGAGACTCGGGATCAAGGCGGAGGGCGACGCCATTTTGCGCATTACCCTGCGCGCGCCCTGCACATACTTCCTCAGCGACGTCTGTACGGCGGTGGCGACCATGCCGCTGCGCAGCGATCAGGAGAGCGAAAACCCCGACTGGGCAACCGGCAGTGCTGTGCTGTGCAACGGCCCCTACGAGATCAGCGCGTGGTCAAAGGACAGCTACTTGCAGCTGCGCCGCAACACCTCCTACCACGAAGCTCGCTTGGTGACGCCGGATGTGCTGCGCCTGAATTTCAAAACCAGCGCGGCGGAGTCGTGGCAGCTCTATGAGGAGGAGACTGTGGATTTTGCGCCGACGCTGCCCGGCCGTGCCGACGCCACCGGCTACACGCCGCTGCTGACGGTGAGCTGTGTGCTCTACAACCACATGAGCGAGATATTCTCCAACGCGCACATACGGCGGGCCTTTGATCTTGTGCTGGATCGGACTGCCATCGCTGCCGCGGTGGGAGCCGGGATGCGCCCGGCCTCCGGCTTTGTGCCTTACGGCGTTTCCGGAGGGAACGGGGAGGACTTCCGCACAGAGGGCGGGGAGGTCTGCGCCGTGGACGAGGAAAACTATCCGATGCGCTGCCTGGAATCCGAGGACGAGATGCGCCTTGGCGGTTACTGGGGCGGCGTCGGCTTTCCGGAGATCAGCTGCATCTATCCGGCGGGCGACGAGCTGCGCGCCGCGGCGACCCGGGCTGCTTTGATCTGGAGCGATAAGCTCAAGGTCAACATTGTGACAGAAGCGCTGGAGCAGGAGGAGTACGATCGCCGTGTCCGCGAGGGGGAGTACGATGTTGCGCTGGGCGTCATCAGCGCGGAATACGCGGACGCATACAGCTTTCTTGCGCCATTCGCCGGGGCGGACGCGAACAATGCCCTGCACTACGTCAACAAGCCTTTTGATCTGCTCATCGGTATTGCGGAGACCTCCACTGACGCCGCCCGCGCTGCGATCCTGCATGACGCGGAGGCGCTGCTGCTGGAAGACACGGCGCTTTCGCCGCTGTATTTCGGCTCGGAGGCGTATCTGCTGCGCGACACGCTGACCGGTGTGCGCTGGGATCTGCGAGGCAACGCGCTTTTCACCGCGGTGAGCCAGGTCGAGCCGGAAGGGGAATGATCCCACAGGAACAATAAAAATGCCGCCCATCGGGCGGCATTTTTTTACTGTTTTCTGTATTTACGGCGCTTTGCGTCGCGATGCAGCGCCAGCGGCTTTTCGGGGGCCGCGGCCAACGCGCGGGAG
>Ga0256407_10011957_pt1 | contig 11906 bp, 6 predicted proteins | sample RumenRJG_04DNA_FD_193489 | JGI IMG/M metagenome (GOLD analysis project Ga0256407, IMG submission 193489) | Bovine rumen microbial communities from Lethbridge, Alberta, Canada - RJG_04 | ecosystem: Host-associated > Mammals > Digestive system > Stomach > Rumen | place: Canada: Alberta | collected... | reverse complement strand
AAGGATTTATTGAAATTAAAATTCATCCTGGAATGAATTTTAAAGAAACTGTTAAAATAGAATATAATGAAAATGATGATATTGAAAAATTTTCTAGGGAAAAGAAATCAAAGAAAAAACTTATTTGTGATGGATGTTTTGTTTTCTAAATTTTTATATATATTTTTTAAAAATATAAAGTAATTTTAATTTTAAATAATTATTTTGTCAAAATTATTTTTTACTTTTTAAAACTTTTAATTCTTATTATATTTAAAGTATAAAAGTAAAAATTTTTAACTTAAATTTTTCTGCAATTAAAATTTAAAATTATTAATTAATTAAATATAAATTATTGTCAAATAAAAAATTATTTTTCAGAAATTAAATTTTCAGATAAACTATCTTGAGAATCTAAATCTAAATGTATATTTGAAATATTTTCAACTTTTTTTTTTATTTTATTTTTTTCTTTTCCTAAAATATAAATTATTGAAATAATAAGTGTTATTATTATAATACAAATTCCAATCATACTAACAATAATAGTTAAATTACTTTTTAATTCATTATTAAAAGGTTTATATATTAAAAATTGTTTCAAAGGGGCAATAAAAGCAATAATAGATATATGATATAATTCAATATCTCCATAAGATTTAATAGAATAATTAAAACAAAATTCATCCTGATTTGATATAAATAATAATCCACTTTTTTCATTTATATTTTTTTCTGGGAAAATATAATAATGTAAACTATCATTTTTTGTATTTAATAATCTAATATAATATGTAATATTATAAGGTAATCTATTTTGGCCCTTGTGACAAATAATAGGAAAAAATCTTAAAAGAATATTATCGTTATATTTAATTGTTGAAGTATTATTGAATTTACTTGTACAATTTGGTATTGATGATTCATATGAAGAATATTTAAAAAAATAATTTATTTCTTTATTTTTATTTCCTAAAACTTTTAAAATAAAATAATTTGTTTTATTTGTATTTAAATAAATTACTTTTCTTCCTAGTTCTAAATATGAATTAATTATTCTAGAAGTATTGTATGTTTGATCTATATCATCTAAAATTAATAATTGTATATCATTATAATTTGAAGAAAATTCAATCATTATATAATTATCATTTATAAAACCTTTTTTTAACATATGATAATTTGATTGATTTTGTCCTTTAATAATTGAACATTGTTGATATTCATTTATAGGAGTTTTTATATAATATTTATTATTTGAAATAATAGAAAATGAACTTTTAATTTCCTTATATTTATTTTTATTATTTGGAGATTTTTTTATTAATAAATATAAATATTTTAAATTATTTTTTACTTTTTTAATCATATGAGAAGAAAAATAATAACTTCCTGTAAATAAAGTATAATCATAAACTCCATTTTTATTTAATTCATTTTCAGGAATTTTAAAATCTTTTATTGTAATTTTTTGTTCTATTATTTTTTTATCAATAATTCCTCCAAAAATAATAAAATTATCAATAGATTCACTATTATTTTTCTCCTTTAAAAATGACCAAAAACTAAATGAAAGATAATAATCTGTATTCTCATTTTCAATAAAAGAATAAATTTCAATATTAAAATCATCATTATTAATATTATTATAATTTATTAAATGATTAGTTCCAAATTTTATTAAATCAAAATTTTTTTCCATAGCTCTTATTTTATAAGAAATCATAATTAATAAATGTTTTTCTTCATATGTTTGAATTTTTAAAGTTTTTTCTTTATTATTATTAAATAATATTATTTCTTCTTCAATATTATTAAATTGAGATAATTTTTCATTTTCAAATCCATATTCTCCCTTTCCATTTAAAATTTTAAGATTAATAATATAATTATAATTAGATAAAAACTTAAAATTAACACTTTGATAAATATCAAATATTTCTTCACCAATTGGATTAGGATAAATATTATAAGTTAAATTAGATTCTAATTTTCTAAAATTAACTAAAAACTTTAATAAAATATTTTTTTTTGATTCAACATCAACAATAACAACAGCATCTGTTTTATCAAGTTTATCTTTTTGAATATTTAATAAATTAGGTATAAAATCATTAGATGAGATTTCACTATCAATATCTTCTGATAAATCATCTAAAATTTCTTTTTTATTTTTTGAATTAAATTCCATTGATGAATAAACAAGAGCATAAATATCAATATTATCATTTTGTTCTTGAAATGAATATGTATATAATGAAGTAACTAAATCATAATCATGAATATAAATTATAAAATAACATTCTGATTTATAACATAATGATTTATGATCTGAATTTACTTCAATAAATTCATATTCTTTATCTGGAACTCTTATTTTTAAATTATATTTTGATAAAGGAATTGTATTAAAATCATTTCCTGTTATTGCAATTGTTAATATTTCATCTTTTAAATCTTCATTTAGATTTTTTAATTCTGTTTTATTAATATAAAATAATTCACTTCCATTTGGTTTAAAAATAAAGTCATATTCATTTTTATTTGGTTTAGTTTCATTTTTATTAATTAATAATATACAAAAATCACTTTCAAATTCAAATAAAATTTCATTTGTATCTTTTGGAATTATAAAAGAATAATAATCATATTTTTGATTTTTATCTTTTTCAATCATTGGAATTGTACCAAAAATTATTTGATCACTTGGAATTTGAATAATATTTTTTTCATTTATTTCTTTTATTGAAATATAATAATCAATAAAATATACTTTTGGTTCATTATAAGGGACTACTGCAATTATGATTTGACATCCTTTTATACAATTTTCTGTTGAATTTTTATAAAATAAAATTTTTTTTGAATATGAATTATAATAAAGTAAATTTTTTGATTTTTCATTTGGTAAAATTTCTATTCCTCTAAAATAATTTATAAAATCAATATCATCATTTTTTATTATTTTTGCTAAAAGTTTTCCTTCTCCTCTATTAAATCCTAAATTTATTTCTCCTTCTTGATTTTGATAAATATCTGAATAATAATATTGTATTTTTGTATTATTCATTATATCATTTCTTAAAATATTTTTTCTTAAATAATTTGGTGTTGAAGTACTTGTTTTTATCATTATATCAACTATTTCATTTAATCTATTTACATTTTCAATTTCAAAAATAATTTTACAAATTGTTTTATTAGAACATTTGAGAAAAAAATCATTACCATTTATTACTATATTTCTAGAATGAGAAAAAATATATGATTTAAAAGGAATATCATTAATTTGATTAATATAAATATTTACCTTTAATTTTATTTCATTTTTCATTCTAATATTTATAATTATTTCTTCAAATCTCTCTGAATATGGATATAAATACCTTATTTGTTCTAATTTTTTCTCAAAATGAATTTGATAATTTGTCCCTTTACTTATTAATATTTCAGAATTTTTATTAATTTCAGCTCCAATAACATTAAACATACATAATTCATAATCTGATATATTTTTATGTTCCATTGAGATATAATCAACTTTAAAAATATAAATATCGTCATTATAAGCAGAATCATTTTTATCTATTATTTTTTGTATTAAAAAATTATTTTGAGGTTTTATTATATTATCTTTAAATGAAACATTTATTTTACAATTTAATGGCATAAATGTTAAAATAAATGAAGAATATTTATTTTTAAAATTATTATTAAAATAATAATATTGAGGAAGTAATTTTTCTTTTGGAGAAATTGATTCAATTAAAGAAATACCATTTCCTAATATTCTTATTATAGATTCATTATTTTCCTCAATAGCATAATTTATAGAATAAAAAGAGTTAAAAGTTGCATTTATCATAAAAAAATAATCTCCATTTAATTTTTGAGAATTATCTATAGATGAAAATTCAATATATTGTTTATTCCCTAAATAATAATTTTTATAAGTAACTTTATCTGGTTTTTTTAATATATTTAATTTTAAGTTTCCTGTAAATATATTTAATCCAATAAGAATTTTAAAATAATTTTTATCAGGAATATTAAAAGTAATTTTATTAAATTCACCTTTATTTAAAAAACCTAAAAATCTTTTTTCATTTATTAATTCTAAATAAGTTTCTTCATTTTGAAAAGCTATATCAAAATAGCATAATTTATCATTATCATCTGTTTTTTCACATTTTACAAGATAAAGATATTGTTTTTTAGATGCTAAATTACTTTCAAAATCATATTTTTGAGTTTTCATATAAAAATCATTATATTTTTCAATCTCAAATACTTTATTTTCATCTTTTAATTCTTGAATAAATTCATCAGTATAATTTCTACAGTTAGGATAACTTTCACATAAAGCAATATAAACTTTTAAACTCCCAATTTTATTTTTAACATTAAATGTAATTGTTTTATTTTTTTGAATATAAGATGAAGGTCTATAATAAAAATATTTAGTTTTTTTTAAAATTTTAGGATAAATAATTCCTGTAATAATAGGATCTATATTATATTGAATATTATCATCAAGATTATTTGTTATTTGAAGAATATAAGATAATTCAAATGAATCATTTTTTGAAATACATATATATTTATATCCATTTTCATATTTTTTAGAATCATATAATAAATTTCCTTTACCATTTATAATATATGGACCTTCTATATTTGATTTTTCGTCATCAATTAAATTTTGTAAAGTTAATATTATATTTTCTGTTTTTGATAATATTTGTATTTGAACTTCCATTGAATGATTTCTCATTTCCTCAATCTCATAACATTGTTTTAAATCATGAAATATTTTAGTATTTCCATAAAATGGAATTGGATAACTTCCATTTTTTATTAAATGTATCATATTTTTTCCTTTAACATGATAATTTCCTATTGTAACATAAGTACCTATTGTTGATTTTATTTGAATTAAAAAATAATCTTCGTTTTTATTTGAGATATAATCAATTTCATTTATTCTTATAATTTGTCCATTAAATAATTTATCCAAAACAGGAATTTCTTTTTTATCAAAAAAAACAGACATTTGAACATTATTATTTTTATTTTCTTCTAAATTATTTATTCCTCCATATGCATAAATTATTAAATATTTTTCATTAATATTATTAATTTTATCTATTCTAAATAATTTTTCTTCGTTTTGATTTGTAGTTACATATGTAATAGTTGTATCTTTAGATAATATTTCAGTTTTATTTGATAATAATAAAATATTTTTATCATTTAAAGTAAATGATTTAATATAATTGAATAAATAATAAAGAAGAAAAACTAATATTTTCATTTTAATAATAAAAATGAATAAATTTAATTTGATTAAAAATAATTGTTTAAAAATTAATTATATATATAAATATATTAGGATTTTAATACCATATTCATGTATATTTAATAAAATAGATAAAAATTTACATTCATACTATTTATGGTACTCATTTAAATTTATATTTTTATAAGGTCTATTATTATCGATATTTTTTTTTTCATTTATCCACTTAATTAAATTCCTTACATCAACCATTTGTCCATATGAATAAATTCCCTTTAATATATTTTTCAAATCATATAATTCTTTATCTTCAAAATCTCCATTCCAAGTCTTAATTAATAATCCATTATTAGGTTGTAGTTCAAAATTTTCTTGTCTATTATCTATTATTATTGTTTTTGATAAATCCCTTCCTAATTTTGATAAATCTTTAAAAATTGAAAGTTCTTCATCATCAAATGTTAAATGTTCTCTATATAATCTATATTTAATCCATGATTTATTTTTATCAATTTGATTTAAAATCTTATCTGCATATTCTTTTGTACCTGCTGTAAAAACTACTATTTCAAAAAATGTTGATATTTCATTTAAAAAGTCGAAACAATATGGTCTTATTAAATAAGTATTTTCTCCATTTAATATAAATGAATATATTAAAGTTTCATCCAAATCAACAACTAAAGAATATTTATAATTTCCATAATCTAAAGGAGGAAGATATGGAGTTTCTATATTTAAAAATGATTGATTAACATTAATATTAATATTATTATTATTAATTTTAAATAATTTTTTATGTTTTGATAATGATTTTAATTCACCATAAAAAATATTATTATTAATTAAAAATGTTAATTTTTTTGTATCTACTGAATCTAATAAATAATTTATTATATATGAATATCCTTTTAATTTTGAAAAATTTAAAGTTAATATTATATAATTTTTTATCTTTTCTAAACAACGAATAGTATTTTTTTCAATTGAATTTAAATATTGTTCACCTTTATTTTTTGATTGAGGAAAATTATTTGAATAAAATTTTTTTAAAGAGATTAAATCAATTTCTCTTTCTTTTTTAGTAGATAAATGAATTAAATTTATAATATAATTCGAATAATAATTTGAAATGAGTATATATACTTCAAACCATATATCATATAACCCGCTATTTAAATTATTTATAAATTCTTCATTTGATAAAAAAATGCAATTCAAAAAGAGAAAAATAATTACTATTAATTGTTCTTTTATTAATTTTGTATATATAGAAAATAATTTTGAATCTCTAAATATATTTCCATTTTGACCATTAAACAATTTATTTGAAATTTCGAAAAATCCTTTATAAATTAATAAAAGATTTTTTATTAATTGAGAAATTTCTTCTTCAGAAGGATAATTTTTATAATCATTATTATTATCTTTATATAATTGATTTAATGAATCATTTATTTCTTTATTATATTTTATAAGTAAAGTATAATAAAATAAATAATTATTTGAAAATAATGAATAATTATTTTCAAATTTTTTCTGAGTTTCTGCAAAAGAAGCAGCTTTAAAATTATTTTTTAAAAAATTTATTGTTGTAGAATTTCTTCTTTCTTTATTTATTGTATTATTTTTTTGTATTTCAATAATTTCAATTTTAGAATGAAAAGGACTTATACACTTTTTCCTTTGACTTAAAGGAATATTTTGATTTTCATACTTTCTAATATTATAAGTTTTTTCAATAGGCGATAATAATAATTTTAGTTTTTTATTTTTTGGTCCTGAAAAAAAATGGATATTTCTTTCTTTTTGATTTTGATTTTTTTGATTAATTTTGTTTTTCCCATTTACTGATGTATAGATATATGGAAGTTCCTTTCCACTTAATATTTTTTTTAAATTTCTTTTTTGTGAATTTGAATTTATTATTATTTGTTTATTTTTTAAAGTTATTGACATTTCTTCAATTATTTTAACTTATAAATATATATATATTTAAATATTAAAATTATTTATAAATTTAATTTATATGTATTATCTAATTCTAAAGGACCTTTTATATGTTTTTTATATTGGAATAAATGAATAATCCCATTCTGTGAAATCATTATCTATACAATTATATTTTATTTACAATATGTTTTTTTTTAATTCTATCAAAACAAAAAAAATTTTTAGATAATTCATCTTTATCTAAAGTTAAAAAATTTATTGGTTCTTCACCTTTTATCTATAAAAATTAAAAAAAATAATAATACTTGATAAAAATAAGATTTTATAAATCCAAAAAATGATAATGTTCTTCCTAAAATTTCATCATCTTTATAATTAAAACAATGACATGAAGAATCTTCATAATCAATTAAATATAAAAATAACATTTTATCATTAACAAAAAAAATAAAAGAATTTTCTTTATGAGGATAAATTTCAATATTTTCTATAGAATAAATATGTTCTCCAATAAAATAACAATTTTTCAAAATACCATTATTACAATAATAAATATGAATTTTATTTCCTAAATCTGAAAAAACAATTATATATTCTGAACTATTTGATAATTTAATAGCTTGAATTTTTTCAAAAGGAATAGATAAAATTCTATTTTCAGAAGATATTACTTTATTTTCTTTATTAAAATTATAATTTTTAATAACAATATAATATTGTTTATTAAATATTGTATATGCAATTATATCATTATTACTATATGAAAATAATTTATATCCAATATTAATATTAATAATTGATTGAATTAAATTAAGTGTTGGAAAATCAAAAACAATAATTTTTGTACTAAGAAACAGAAATAATATATTTTTTGTAATAAAAAAATCAATTATATAATAATTTTCTTGTAAAGTTATTGAAGAAATAATTTTATTTTCATCACAATCATAAATAATTAATTTATTTCTTTTATATTTTTCATTTATATTATCTCCAACAAATAAAATTAATTTAGAAGAATAAAAAACTGATGCTAATGATAAAAATCCTAAATTAATATTTTCTTCATTTATTGAATGAGTGATTTTAAAATATTTAGATGAAATTATTCTATAACCTAAAGAAGTAGCTAAAGTAATTAATGATGAATCTTGATTATATCTTATATTATTTATTTGAATTATTTGTTTTGAAAAAACATTTTTTTTCATTCTCAAAATTTATAAAATTATCCTCAATAAAAATTAAGAATTTATTTTATCAAAAAAAAAAATAATTTATTATATAATCAATTCTATTTCTAATTTTTAATTTTTTTTTTCTGTATTTTTGTTTAATAATTGTAATAAATCAGCTTCTTCATTTTGTAATTCTGAAATTTCTTCATTTAAAATTTCATTATAATCATCAACTAATTTTCTAATATTCCTTTCTTCAGAACGATATCTTTTCTTTTCTTTTTCTTTTTTACAATTATTCATATATTTATACATATTCATTTTTTTAAATATTAAACCTGAATGAAAATTAGATAAATTTTGTTTATCATTTTTTTTAATCAGGTGAGAAATATTATCTATTAATTGAAATCCATTAAATATATCCCCAGTTTTTGAAAATATACTTTTTAAATTATTGATTTTTTGTTCTTTAGGTTTTTTATGTATAATCCCATTAAAAGATTGATTATGGACTTTGTTAAATTCAGATTTAGTTCTTTCATTTTTTTTATTTGTATTTGAAAAGTTTTTTTCTAAATTATTATTTAAAGAATTATTTTCTTTTTTTTCATCATTAATATTTGAATTTATTACTTTTTTTCTTTGATTTTTTATTTTATTTTTTAATAATTGATTTTCATTTAATAAATACTTTATTTCTTGTTTTAAATTGTATTCATTCTTTTCTTTATTTTTTAATTTTTTTGATAAAAATTCAATTTCATTTTTACTAACTTCAAGCTTTTTTGATTTAATTTTTAATAAAATATCATCTTGAAAATTTCCTAGAAATAATAGAATATCTGATAAAAATTCTTTAATTAACTCATCTAATTTCAAATCAATTTGACTTTTTAATTTTATATATTTTACATTATAATTATTCAAAATTTTTTCAATATGATTTTGGTTCAAATTCAATGAAGAATATTGATTTTTTATTTGATTCATTTTTAAAAAATATTTATGATTTTTTTTATAAATAACTAAAAATAAATTTACTTTTATATTATTTAGTCTAAAACCAAGAAAAAAAAATTTATTTACATAATTAATATATATTGTATAATTAACAAAAGTAATTATTTTGATTAAAAAATTTAATAAGTTCTTCCCTATTATCATTAATTTTTATTTTTTCCAATAAATAATCTTTTAATTCTTCCTTTGAAATTAAAAAATAGTTTAAAAATTTTTTATTATCTTCTAAAAAAAAAAATTCCATTTGTTGCTTATTATTAATTTCTTTAACTTTCTTTCCATCATAAAACAAAGAGATTTTTCCATTATTATTATTATCAAAAGTTTTACAAACTCCATTTATTTTCCCATTCAATTTAAATCCAATGGTTATTTTTTCAATATTATCTTTACAATAAATAAAAAAACCATTTTGAATATTATTTTGATAAAATCCTAAATAAAACATATTATTTTTCAAATATATTTCTCCATAACCATTTTTAATTCCATTTTTCCATTCTCCAAAATAAATATCACCATTATTAAAATAATAAATTCCAAATCCATTCATTAAATTTTCATCCCATTCTCCATAATAAATTCTACCATTAGGAAAAATATATACTCCAATTCCTTTTTTTTTCCCATTTATAAAATCTCCTTTATAAATTGAATTATCTTTCCATTTTTCAATTCCAATTCCATTTTGTTTTTCATTTTTCCAATAACCTTCATAATTAGAATTAGTTATATGATTATAAATTCCAAAACCATTTGGTTGATCATTTAAATATTCTCCTTTATATTCTCCATTTAAAGGATGATAATATATTCCCCATCCATTTGCGTAATTATTATTTAAATATCCTTTATATATACTTTTATTTTTATATTCTATTTTTCCATAACCTTCTATTATTTTATGTTTTAATATTTTTTCATTGAAATTTTCTCTTATTATAGGAATTTTCATTAAAGATGTACTACATTGTCTTGATAAAGATACATCATTTGATATTTTATTTTTTTCATCTTCTCTTTCTGAACATATTTTACATACTACTGATGAGCCCATTAATTCAAAAATTATAAAAATATTATTCACTTATATTCTAAACATTTTAATTAATCATTTAATATACTTAAATATAAAAATATTTATTTTATTCTAATATAAAAATTAATTTAAAGAATGTCAAAAATAAATATTTGGGAAAAATATTTAAAAGAAAGAATATTAGGTACAGGTACAGGAAATAATACTGTAATAAGCAATAAATATTGAAACAGGAAATTATGTTGCAATTAAAGAAATAAATAAACAAAAATTAAATATAAATTTATTAAAAAAAAAATAAAAGAAATGAAAATTGATAATAATATAATGATTAATAAAATAATTGATTCAGATAAAAATATTTATTTAATTATGGATTTATGTTTATTTAATTTAGAAGAATATATTAATATGAGAAAAGAAAAATTATCAATTGATGAAATAAAAAAAATATTATTAGATTTAAATAAAAGTTTAAAAATAATGATAGAAAAAAAAATAATTCATGGAAATATTAAACTTTCAAATATTTTAATTTCTTTAAATCAAACAAATCAATTATCATTTAATTTAAATATCTATGATTCAATTCAATTTAATAATAAATTAGATTCCATGTCAATTACAAATCAAAAACCTGTTTTATCTAATTCTCCAGAAATATTAAAAGGAGAAAATATTTCAAATAAAAGTGATATATGGAGTGTAAAACATATTTAAATGATAAAAAAAAGATTTTAATTTTGAATATAAATTTAATAAAAGAGGAGAATATAATTTAACAATTAAATTTAAAAAATTATTGAATAATAATAGTTTTATGTTTTCTCAATGTTCTTCATTATCTAATTTAAATTTAGCTAAATTTAATATAAATAAAGTTAATAATATATAAGTTATATGTTTCAATTATGCTCTTCATGAACTTTTTTAAATTTATCTAATTTTAATACCAATAATGTTAATAATATGAATAAAATTTTTGATGGTATAAAAAAGAATTGTAAAATAAAATTCAATGAATAGAGTTTACAATTAAATAAAAATTTATAAAATATATTATAATATTTTTTAATTTAATTTTTTATATCTATATTTATTAAAAGTGGTGTTTTTAATTTAAAAATATCATAAATCAATTAAATATTTTTCAAAAATATTGAATATTATACATTTTAAAAATAAATTATTTATATAATATATATTTATATAATATTTAAAATGCTTCAAATTTAAGGTGCAAAAATTCTATTATTATCATTCTAAATTTTAGATTATCAATATATACTTTTAATCTCCTAATTTTATTATATTATTAAAAATTATTTATAAGTTATAATATATAATTATTACATTAAATTTTATTTCTTTTATAAAATTTTATTTTTTAATTAATTTTGACAATAATCATATAAAATCTCATTTGTTTTTATTT